>Ga0208396_100246_pt1 | contig 19313 bp, 23 predicted proteins | sample LakWasMet64_LOW9_2_FD_183896 | JGI IMG/M metagenome (GOLD analysis project Ga0208396, IMG submission 183896) | Freshwater sediment methanotrophic microbial communities from Lake Washington under simulated oxygen tension - Sediment Metagenome... | ecosystem: Environmental > Aquatic > Freshwater >... | reverse complement strand
AGACATCGTGTTTGGCATGGTAGATACCGAAGCGCACCCTGAGATTGGTGAGTACTTTGAAGTGAATCAGATTCCGGGCATGCTGATTATTCGCGAGCAAGCTGGTATACATGCGCAAGTGGGCGAGATCGGCGCACCTGCGCTTGATGAGTTGATTAAATGGGCGCGTGAGTTTGATATGACACCTGTGCGTGAGTACTACAAGCAGCAGGCTAAAGCAGCCAACTAAGTTTTGGCAGTAATTGATATAAAAAAAGCGGCTTTAATTAGCCGCTTTTTTTATGCCTAAAGCTAAAACATGAGTCGGCCTGAGCTGTATAGATGGTACAAATAATAAGCACCGACTGCCATCATGGCATACATGGGTATATCGCCGATTCCTCTGGATTGAGTTTTCTGCGGATTACTAATCCAGCGGTTCAACAGCCATAATCCTGAAAGCACTAATGCCGCCAGTAACATGTTTGTGGTGGAATTAAAGATGTCTCCCAGCAGTTTTGACAGCCAACCATCTTCACGGAACAATTCAAAGGCAACACCAAAAATGCCTATTAGCATTAAAACCAAACGTAGGATAGCCAGCAACACACTGAGCTTGCTTTCAGGTTTTATGTCGGCGTTTTTACTATATTTGTTAGGGTCTCTGGCCATAATCAAATCCCTTTTTTGCCTAATTAGTAGCTAAAAATTTGGCAGGATCAACTGATTTCCCCTGCTGGCGAATTTCGAAGTGTAATTTTACCGTGTTGCTGTCGGTGTCGCCCATTTCGGCAATTTTCTGACCGGCGCTTACTTGCTGACCTTCTTTAACTAGAATATTACTGTTGTTGGCGTATACAGACAGATACGTATTATTATGCTTCACAATTACCAGTTTTCCGTAACCGCGCAAATCAGAGCCACTGTAGATTACTTTACCAGGTGCAGCGGCCTGAATCGGCTGGCCTTTGTTTCCGGCAATATCAATACCCTTGTTGCCGCCATCGTTAAAGCCGGAAATCACTTTACCTTTCGTAGGCCAGGCCCAGCTTAAACTGCCTACAGTTTCTGTGCTGGCCTTGGTCTCAGCCTTGGTTTCTGGTTTTGTTTCTATTTTGGTTTCTTTAACTTCTTGTGCTGGTTTGGCTTCGATGGTTTTGGTTGCAGAGGGCGTTGCTGTCACCGCTGGCTTTGCCGCGGGTAACGGTGTTTTTAAGGCCGCATCACTATATGGTTCACGGATGGCTTTGGGTTCGTTTATGGCAATGACTGACGGTGTAGTGGCGGTATTGGTTGAAGTTGAAACTGTGTCGGTATTTATCGGATAGGTAACGACACCATCACTTTGCTCCTGTGCGGCTTTGGTTTCAGCAGTGTCTGCTGATTTATCCTTGAGTGCAGCTAGTTTAAGTGTCTGGCCAATTCTGATGACGTATGGTGCCTCGATATTATTAACGCGTGCAATATCCTTGTAATAGTAGCCATACTCCAGACCGATGCTGAACAGGGTATCGCCTTTTTTTACGGTATGCGTATCCGGGCGCCAGTCGCTGCCATTTTTAGCACTCGACGTTTTGGCTGAGGATTTGCTTGCTGTGTTCGATTTGTTTGCAGTACTTTGCGCTGAGCCGGGTTTGCTAACCGGTGTGCGGTCAATGACTGGTGCTGGTGCGGTGCTGCAGGCAATCAGCGTGCATGACATTAACGTAACTAAACAATATCGTAATACAGCCATATTTAACTGGTACCACCAAGTAAGGGGACGAATTTTACCGGCTCTAGCTTGGTCTGGCGGTATTCGGATTGGGAAACGCGCTCTACCAGATAGAGAATTTGTTCGTCAGTGCCTACGGGAATTACCAGCCGCCCATCAATCGCAAGTTGATCAAGCAGGTCTTGCGGGATATGGCTGGCAGCAGCGGTGACCATAATTGCATCAAACGGTGCGAGTTGCGGCAGCCCCAGATTGCCGTCGGCATGCCCCAGCTTGACATTGGTACATTTAAGTTCGCGTAAATGCCCGCGCGCTTTCATTACCAGCGGGCGTATACGCTCTACTGAATAGACTTCTTTCGCCAGTTTTGATAATACTGCGGTCTGGTAGCCGCAGCCGGTGCCGATTTCCAGCACTTTACCCAGTGATTTGCCATTGCGCAGCAGCTCAGACATACGCGCTACGATGTATGGCTGTGAGATGGTTTGACCAAAACCGATGGGTAAGGATACGTCTTCATAAGCGCGTATCGACAGTGCTTCATCTACAAAGATATGGCGTGGTGTGTTGCCGATAGCCGATAATACGATTTCATCCTTGATTCCCTGTTCGCGTAAACGCGACAACATGCGATCGCGCGTGCGTTGCGATGTCATGCCGATACCGGCCTGTGATGATCTGATGAGTGCCACTTTGTAAATTACCCAGTTTCGCTAGCTTTTAAGCCAGTCTTTAATGTCATTAAGTTGTTTATGGTTGGTTAAATCTACCTGTATCGGTGAAATTGAAACCTGATTGCTGGCAACTGCATGGAAGTCGGTACCTTCGCCGCCATCATTAGGTTGGCCGGCCGCACCGACCCAGTAAACAGTTTCATTGCGAGGAGTTTTTAGCTGAACCACCGGTTCTGCTTTGTGGCGTTTGCCCAAGCGTGTTACCACGCGCCCTTGTAATTCATCATATGGAATATCTGGCACATTTACGTTAAGTAGCGTAGGTGATAGAAAGCCGTTCTTCTGGTAATGCAGTAGCAGTTCCACGGCTACGCGGGCTGCGGTTTCAAAGTGAGTGGAGTTATGTTGCGACATGGAGATGGCAATTGAGGGGATGCCAAGTAGGTAGCCTTCCATGGCTGCCGCCACTGTACCTGAATAGATAGTGTCATCGCCCATGTTGGCACCGTCATTAATGCCGCTAATCACCATGTCTGGCAGAGCGTCCATCAAACCGGTCAGGGCGATATGCACGCAGTCTGTAGGTGTGCCATTCACGTAGAAAAAACCATTGGCAGCTTTTTTTACACTTAAAGGGCGGTCTAGCGTAAGTGAGTTACTTGCCCCGCTACGGTTGCGCTCTGGAGCGACAACGGTAATATCTGCAAATTTACTGATATGTTCGGCGAGAATATTCAGGCCAGGTGCAAAATAGCCGTCGTCATTGGAAAGCAGTATTTTCATACGTGACTTACTAACAGAGTTTTCATGGCTAAATTATAGTAGAAGAAGGCAGGTTTGGTGCGGGCTTGGCAATAAAAACTTGTAAGCCATAAATTTGCGTAACAAAATTATTTGCGTGTAAGTCGCGCATAAAATATCGCACAAGTGAAAAATGTTACGGACAGCACCACTTCAATTGCAGCAAGCTGTGCTGATAAGCCAGTATCTGACCATGCGCGAACTACGCCTTCAGTAAAGTACAGCAAAATGAACATGCACGACCACTGATAAGTGTAGCGTTTGCCACGTAGTACGCCGAATAAAGGCAGTAGTAGCGGCACTGCTTTTAGCATGAGTAGTGAACCACCGGGTTTTAACGGTGCCAATATGGTTTCCCAGGCTAACGCGAGCAGAATAAGCGCTAACAGGCTGATGGATGCGCCTAGTTGTAATTTCTGTTTCATGGTTTTGCCATATTAGCCATTGCTACCAATGCTGCTCTGGCAGATTGCGCATCATGTATCTGCTGCTCGAAGTCAAAGCGCAATATGTTTTTTTTATTTTCAGTGGAGGCTTCCACGTCAAAGCCGTCGCAATCAATTCCCAGCATTTGTGCATGCGTGGCATTAACTTTATGAAAGTGTTTGCAATAGTTGAGCAGGTTTTCTGTATGATCCGTGTTCATGTGCTCAATAATCGCAGATTCCTGATTTGCCAGAGGGGCGTTGTGCGTGCTAATGTCGCTGAACAGGTCGACATCAGTTAACCATGACATTTTACCAAAGCCGCCTATGTAACGTGCCTGATGAATATGGATGCGGTAAAATGCAAAATCGTGCATGTCAAAATAACTGGCTGCCTGCGGTAGATAGCGCAAATAACGTGCGCGTAATTCAGCATCTGTATCTTTATAGATTTTTGTGGCTTCGCCTAGCAGGGTGAGTCTGGCATTGGCCTGTAAATCTTCGGCGCCGGCAAATACCAGCAATGAAACTTTAGGGTTGGCTGCGATATTTTTGGTGTGTTCTGCAAGGTTGCTGATCAGTATCACCGGCTGGCAGTTATGGTCTAAAACGAATGGCGCTACCGAGCCGAACGGATAGCCCTCAAAGCGCACGGAATGGGTGGAGAGTATGCCGCTGTGTGTACTGCGCAGAAATCTTCTGGCTTCCAGATTTAAGTTCATGCGGACAATTTCAGTGCGGTTTCGGCCAGGCGTTTGCCCAGGGCCAGGCAAAGTTTTTTTTCATCTTCGGAAATCGGTTTGTCATCCATCGCACCGCCGATGTGGCTCGCACCGTAAGGCGTGCCGCCGGAGGTGGTGGCAGATAACGCAGACTCTGAATATGGCAGGCCCACAATTATCATGCCATGATGCAGCAATGGCAACATCATGGTGAGCAGGGTGCTTTCGTTACCACCGTGCATAGAGCCGCTGGAGGTAAAGACGGCAGCAGGTTTATTAATCAATGCGCCTTTCAGCCATAAGCCGGAAGTGCTATCTAGAAAATATTTCATTGGTGCCGCCATGTTGCCAAAGCGGGTAGGGCTGCCCAGCGCCAGACCGATACATTCTTGCAGATCCTGTAACTCTACGTATGGGTCGCCGCTGCTGGGGATTTCTGCCTCGGTTGCCTCGCAATTTGTTGATACTTTTGGTACGGTACGGATGCGCGCCTTAGCCCCAGCTACGCTTTCAATGCCGCGCGCAATCAGCTGTGCCATATTGCGTACGGCACCGCCTTGGGAGTAATAGAGTACCAGGATTTCGTTCATTTATTTATTGGTTTAGATTCTGTTTACCAGCTCAGTTGCCTTGCCGATATAAGTCGCCGGTGTTAGTGCGAGCAGATATTGTTTTGCATCGTTTGGAATTTTCAAGCCGCTAATAAACTCGTGCAATGAAACCTGATTAATGCCGCCTTTGCCGCGTGTAAGTTCTTTCAGTTGCTCGTAAGGGTTTTCAATGCCGTAACGGCGCATTACGGTCTGGATCGGTTCTGCCAGTACTTCCCAGCTGTTATTCAGGTCTTCTGCCAGGCGCGCCGGGTTCACTTCGAGCTTGTTAAGGCCGCGCAGGCATGAATCATAGCCCAGCAAGGTATAACCGAACGCTACGCCCATGTTGCGTAACACGGTTGAGTCGGTCAGGTCGCGCTGCCAGCGTGAGATAGGTAGTTTTTCAGCCATGTGACGCAATACTGCGTTTGCCAAGCCCAGATTACCTTCCGAGTTTTCAAAGTCGATTGGGTTAACCTTGTGCGGCATTGTGGATGAACCGATTTCACCGGCTTTTACTTTTTGCTTGAAGTAACCAACAGAAATGTAACCCCAGATGTCGCGGTTAATATCAATGAGGATGGTGTTGATGCGAGCCAGTGTGTCATATAGTTCAGCCATGTAATCGTGTGGCTCAATTTGGATGGTCATTGGATTGTAAGTCAGGCCTAGTGATTCAACGAATTTCTTGGCAAAGCTCTCCCAGTCAAAATGTGGGTAGGCAGATAAGTGCGCATTGAAGTTGCCAACAGCGCCGTTAATCTTGCCGAGGATTTCATTGCCGGCAAGCTGTTTTTGCTGGCGCTTCAAACGGTACACCACGTTGGCGAGTTCTTTGCCCATGGTAGTTGGTGAGGCTGTCTGGCCGTGTGTGCGTGACAACATAGGCTGGTCGGCCAACTGGTTTGACAGTTCAGTCAGACGCGCGATCAGGCTGTTTAAAAACGGCAGCATCACGCCATCACGTGCGGTTTTTAGCATCAGGCCGTGTGATAGGTTGTTGATGTCTTCAGAGGTGCAGGCGAAATGGATGAATTCGCTGGCTTTTTTGATTTCTGCATTGCCGTCGAATTTTTCTTTAAGCCAGTATTCCAGTGCCTTAACGTCGTGATTGGTACGCGCTTCAATTGCTTTAACCTGAGAAGCGTCATCTTCGTTAAAGTTGGTGATTGCTTCGTCGAGCTCCTTGATGGTTTCTGAGCTGAATGGGGCAATTTCAGTGAGTTCCAAAGCGCCAGAAAGTGCCTTCAGCCACTCAACTTCTACCCATGCTCGGTGTTTGATAAGTGCATATTCACTAAAGTAAGGGCGTAGTGCGTCTAGTTTTGATTGGTAGCGGCCATCCAATGGTGATAGCGCGTTAAGCGAAGTGAGTGACATAACTGATGCTTTCTGCAAAATACTATTTATAAACAATTCGCCATTTTAACTCATTTATTGCATTGACTATTTATACAAATGATAACTTTGGCAATAAAGCGTAAAATGCGTTTTAACGAATTAACACCCATTTATCGCACATGACGATCATCAAACAAGAAGATTTTATTCAAAGCGTTACCGATGCTTTGCAGTACATTTCGTACTATCACCCGGCAGATTATATTCATGCACTGGCTGAGGCTTATCAGCACGAAGAATCCCCAGCGGCGAAAGATGCAATTGCGCAGATTTTAACTAATTCACGCATGTGTGCGGAAGGTAAGCGTCCGCTATGCCAGGATACCGGCATTGTGATTGCGTTTGTAAAAGTAGGCATGAACGTGCATTTTGAAACTGCGCTGTCACTGGAAGATATGGTGAACGAGGGCGTGCGGCGCGCGTACCTGTTACCAGAAAATAAATTGCGTGCTTCAATCGTGAGCGACGCTGCCGGCAAGCGCCTCAATACCAAAGACAACACGCCTGCGGTGGTGCATGTGTCACTGGTACCGGGCGATAAAGTAGAGGTAAGCATTGGTGCCAAAGGCGGCGGTAGCGAGAATAAAGCCCATCTTGCCATGCTCAACCCGAACGACAGCATTGTGGACTGGATACTGGAAGTAGTGCCAACCATGGGCGCTGGCTGGTGTCCGCCCGGCATGCTTGGTATTGGTATTGGTGGCACTGCGGAAAAAGCCATGCTGCTCGCTAAAGAATCACTGATGGCACCGATTGATATGCACGAACTTAAAGCGCGCGGCGCGCAAAATAAGTTGGAAGAGCTGCGTCTGGAAATATTTGAAAAAGTGAATAATCTGGGCATAGGTGCTCAGGGCTTAGGTGGCTTGGCTACGGTGCTGGATGTGAAAATACTGGATTACCCGACCCATGCTGCTAGCCTGCCGGTGGCGATCATTCCCAACTGCGCAGCTACCCGCCATGTGCATTTTGAACTGGATGGCAGCGGTGCTGCTGTGCTGGAAGCGCCGAGTCTGGATGACTGGCCTGATGTTAACTGGTCGCCTAGTGCGGAATCATTACGTGTGAATCTGGATACGCTGACCAAGGCGGATATTAAAAGCTGGAAGCCGGGACAAACCTTGTTGCTGAGTGGGAAGATGCTTACCGGGCGAGATGCTGCACATAAACGTATGGCGACCATGCTGCAAAAAGGTGAGAAATTGCCTATAGATTTTACTAACCGCTTTATTTATTACGTGGGGCCGGTAGATGCCGTGCGCGGTGAGGCGGTAGGCCCAGCAGGCCCTACTACTGCAACGCGCATGGATGATTTTACCGAGTTGATGCTGGATCAAACGGGTTTGCTGGGCATGATAGGCAAGGCTGAGCGTGGCGAGAATACGATTGCCAGTATTGCCAAACATCAGTCGGTGTATCTAACCGCAGTAGGTGGCGCGGCTTATCTGGTAAGTAAGGCGATTAAAAAGGTTGAAGTGCTTGCGTTTGCAGACTTGGGTATGGAAGCGATTTATGAATTCACCGTGCAGGATATGCCGGTGACAGTAGCGGTTGATAGCCGTGGCAAATCGGTACATACCGCAGGCCCTGCAGAATGGAAACGCAGAATAGCAGAGCGAAAATCTATTGAAATTCATTCTGTATAAGCTGTGCGGGATGGCACTTTTGAGGATTAAACCAGTCGTAACAATGAGTGTGCAATCCATTGGAAGAATCAAACATGAGAAAATCTAAACTACTTAAGTTCTTATATCAGACAGGTTTCTACTTATTATCTCTGATAGTGATGCCTAATGTGGTTAACGCCGCAGATCTATTGGGGTATTTGACTGACAGTACCGGCAATTATGCCGGTCCATCGGTGGAAGATAACATTAAGCTGATGGATACCGACAAAAACGGCTTTGCCGATGTGTTTGAGGTGCGCGCCTTTTTAGAGTCCAAGCATGGTAAGGGCTACGAAAAAGAACTGCTGGATAAAATGGAATCTTCAGCTCGTGGCAATAGTTGCAGTACGCCATTTGCCAAAGACCTGTATACCGATCAGGCACCAGCTAGCCAGACTATGTAATCCAAACCATGCAAATCCAGTAAGGCTTGCCGTGTTAATGTAGTTTATGCGGGCTTACATCAATATAACCGTTTTAATTTAAACCAATGTAATTGCACTGTTACAGGCAAAATTCCTTTCTCGGATTGGTATAATAGTAACCAATCTTCAATTTAATCTTAGAGATGCACATATCATGTTAAAAACCTATGCAACTCACGTACAAGAACGTGCAGCCCAAAACCTACCGCCATTACCACTTTCAGCTGAGCAGGTTGCTCAACTGGTTGAGTTAATTAAGAATCCGCCAGCAGGTGAAGAAAAGAACCTGATCGATTTGTTGGAAAATCGCATTCCAGCCGGTGTGGATCAGGCAGCTTATGTGAAAGCGGCGTTTTTGTCTGATATTGCAAATGGTAAAGCAATCTCATCTTTGATTGATGCCGAAAAAGCAGTGCAGTTGTTAGGCACGATGCTTGGCGGTTACAACGTGCAGGCACTGGTGGCCTTGCTAGACACCTCAATGGCAGCCGGAGCTGTTAAAGCGCTATCTCATACAACTTTGATGTTTGACGCATTTCATGATGTTGATGAAAAAATGAAAGCCGGCAACGCGCATGCCAAAAAGCTGATTGAATCCTGGGCGAATGCTGAGTGGTTCACCAACGCGCCAGTGCTGGCTGATGAAATTAAAGTGGTGGTGTTCAAGGTGGATGGAGAAACAAACACCGATGATCTAAGCCCCGCACAAGAGGCATGGAGTCGTCCGGATATCCCTTTGCATGCCAAAGCCATGCTGGTGAGCAAAATGCCAGACGGGCTGCAAACTATTGAGACTTTGAAACAAAAAGGCTTGCCGCTGGCTTATGTGGGCGATGTGGTCGGTACCGGCTCATCACGTAAATCTGCTATCAACTCTGTGCAATGGTACATGGGGAATGACATTCCTAACATTCCAAACAAGCGCACCGGTGGTGTGATTTTGGGCACCAAGATCGCGCCGATTTTCTTTAATACGGCTGAAGATTCAGGCGCGCTGCCGATTCAATGTGACGTATCAAAAATGCAGATGGGTGATGTGATTACCATCAAGCCATATGCTGGCCAGGTGTTGAACGACAAAGGTGAAGTGATTTCCACTTTTGAACTGGCTCCAACCACCATGCCGGATGAAGTGCGTGCCGGTGGCCGTATTCCGTTGATTATTGGCCGTGGATTGACTACCAATGCACGTAGGGCTTTAGGTCTGCCAGCGTCAGACTTGTTCATTCAGGCAGATACTGCAAAAGATACCGGTAAAGGCTACACACTGGCACAGAAAATGGTAGGTAAGGCCTGTGGTGTTGCCGGTGTGCGTCCGGGCAGTTACTGTGAGCCAAAAGCCACCACTGTAGGTTCACAGGATACTACCGGCGGTATGACGCGGGATGAGTTGAAAGAACTGGCCTGTTTGGGTTTTAGTGCAGATTTAGTGATGCAAAGCTTTTGCCACACTGCGGCTTACCCGAAACCAGTTGATATTAAATTACAGCATAGCCTGCCTGAGTTCATGAGCAGCCGTGGCGGCGTGAGCCTGCGTCCGGGTGATGGTGTGATCCACTCGTGGCTAAACCGCATGGTATTGCCAGACACGGTAGGTACCGGCGGTGACTCGCATACCCGCTTCCCAATCGGTATTTCATTCCCGGCAGGTTCCGGCCTGGTGGCGTTTGCCGCTGCAATGGGCGTTATGCCGCTGGATATGCCGGAATCAGTGCTGGTGCGCTTTAAAGGTAAAATGCAGCCGGGCATCACCTTGCGTGATCTGGTGAATGCGATTCCTTACGCGGCGATTCAAGAGGGTACATTAACTGTAGGCAAGCAAGGTAAGAAGAACGTATTCAATGGCCGCATCCTTGAAATTGAAGGCTTGCCGGATTTAAAAGTAGAGCAGGCGTTTGAGTTTGCCGATGCTTCAGCCGAGCGTTCAGCCAATGGCTGTACGGTGAAATTGAATAAGGAGCCGGTGATTGAGTTCCTCAATTCCAATATCGTATTGCTGCAGAACATGATTGATAACGGTTATCAGGATGCACGCACCTTGCAACGCCGTATTGAAAGCATGCAGGCATGGCTGGCCAAGCCTGAGCTGCTGGAAGCCGATGCTGATGCAGAATACGCACACGTGATTGAGATTGACCTTGACGAAATTAAAGAGCCACTGGTTGCCTGCCCGAACGACCCGGATGATATTAAGCCGCTGACTGCTGTGGTGGGCGATAAGATCGATGAAGTGTTCATCGGTAGCTGCATGACCAATATCGGCCATTACCGTGCCGCGGCAAAAGTGCTGGAAGGCTCCGGCGCAATTCCAACCCGATTATGGATTGCGCCGCCAACGCGCATGGATGAAGCACAATTGCGCGATGAAGGTGTTTATTCAGTATTTGGTGTAGCCGGCGCACGCACTGAAGTGCCAGGTTGTTCACTGTGTATGGGCAACCAGGCACGCGTGGCAGATAAAGCAACAGTGTTTTCAACCAGCACCCGTAACTTTGATAACCGTATGGGTCGTGATGCGCGTGTTTATCTGGGCTCGGCAGAATTGGCGGCAGTATGCGCCAAGCTGGGTCGTATGCCATCGCATGCTGAGTATCTGGAAACGGTAGGTAATAAACTCGCCAATACCGCCGAGATATACAAGTATCTGAACTTTGATCAAATGACGGAATACAAGGCGGCACTGGAAATATTAAGTAGCGGTAAAAAAGTGATACCGATTACCGAACTTGGTTAGTAGCCATAAATGCAGCCTGACACCGAAAATTGTCAGGCTGTTTTTTTAATGTTTCTTTACGATTAAAATCGAGTGAGATATGCATCTAAATCTGCCTGAAGTTCCCAAGACGTTTGATCAGAAAGCTGTAGTGGAGCCACCTAAACGCGGCGCATGGAAAATTATGCTGCCACTCACTTTTCTGTTGCTAGGGGTGGTTGTGGCGGCCTGGCATTTTAACTGGGATGCCAAAGCTGTTACTGCTGGTGTGTTGCTGTTTGGCGCTATTTCTCATGTGTTTGCCTGGATGTTGGGGCTGGTTGCATTGGTGCCTTTTATCGGGCCGATTATCGTTAAAGTGCTGAGTCTGTCTTTCATCTGGCTGCTGAATGCCATTGGTTATCTGGTTTCATATACCGCTATCAAACGTGGCTATACCAAAGATGTACTGACTTATCGTGGCCTGACCATAGCTTTAATCATCGGAATAGTCATTGGCTATGTGGCCGGACATTTTATTTAGTTTCAGTAATTCCAAATGACTTTTCAGTTACCGCAAAGACTACGGTTACAAACTGTACAGCAGCATGCGCGCAGGCTTGCCGATTATTTTCCAGTCATTTTCTTTTTCAGTGGATTTGTGTGGGATGCGCTTACCATCGGGCGCAACGTAATGCCATCTGATCTGGCGATCTTTAGCGGTTATTTATTTGGCGCGGCAGTTATTTTGTATGTGATAGGCCGGCCAACTGATGAAGTGGCTGATGCCGCGAAACCGCAGACAAAATTGATTGTGCTTTTAAAAAAACTGCATACACCAAGGCTGCCTTATTTCTTGCTGCAATTTCTGTTTGGCAGTCTGTTCAGCGCTTTGTTTATACTGTATTTCAAAAGCTCCAGTCACTGGTTAGCGTGGCTTACCTCACTGGTTTTGGCAGCGTTGCTGGTAGCCAATGAGTTTCTGGAGAGTGAATATAAACGCTTTACCTTAAGCTGGGCAATGTTTGGGCTGTGCGCCATGCTGCTGTTTAACTTTGCCTTGCCGTTCCTGCTCGGCAGTATTCATGCGATTTGGTTTTACCTAAGTACTATATTAGGTGCGGCGCTGGCATTCTGGCTATATAAAAAAACACCGCAGCATTACGGTAGCATCAAGCCGGTTGGCATGATTGCAGCAGCACTGATGTTTGCCTACGCCGCGGATATGATACCGCCGGTGCCACTGGTAAAGCGTGATGTAGCAATGGCTTACGAGTTAAATAAGGTTGACGGCCAATATATGCTAAAGCAACAGGCCTCGCCCTGGTGGGTGCTGTGGCACAAAACCAGTGATGATTTGCAGCTTTTACCAGGTCAGCGTGTGTACTGTTTTTCTTCTATATTTGCACCACCAGGCTTGCAAACCAGACTGATTCACCGCTGGCAGCACTATAATAAAAAAACTGGCTGGCAAACACAGTCCAAGGCCGGATTCAGCCTATCCGGCGGGCGTTACGGTGGCTTCAGGGGTTACACTTATAAAAGTAATCTGGCAGAAGGTGACTGGCGGGTGAGTGTTGAAACTGAAAATGAAAAAACCATTGCGGTTTATTCATTTTCAGTGCGTCATGTGCAGACTACGCCGCCAGATGTGGTGGTACAGCTTTTTTAGGGTTTAGTGGTTATCGTCGTGCGACATCAATTTATCAATATAGGCAATGGCTACTGCTGAGAACACAAACGTCATATGTATCACTGTTTGCCAGATCAAAACTTTATCAGTTAAATTTTCCGCGTTGATAAAGGTTTTCAGTAAGTGGATTGATGAAATACCGATAATCGCAGTTGCCAGTTTTACCTTAAGCAGGTTTGCGTTTACATGTGAGAGCCAGTCAGGTTCATCGGGGTGGCCTTCAAGGTTGAGGCGTGAAACAAAAGTTTCGTAGCCACCCACAATCACCATAATCAATAGGTTCGAGATCATTACTACGTCAATCAGGCCCAGCACAATCAGCATGATGTCAGCCTCTACCAGATGAGTCGCTTTGGCGACCAGGTGAAACAACTCAACGCCGAAAAAGAATACATATACTGCTTGGGCAACAATAAGGCCCAAGTAAAGCGGCAATTGCAGCCAGCGGCTACCAAATAGAATGTTGGTCATCACGCTACTTTGTTTATAGGCGGTTGGTGAAGGGGTGTTCTTGTGTTGCATATTGATAAACGTCCTTAAAATTGTTTTCTAAATCAGTGCTTATTGTATCAGTTCAGATTGAAATATTTATTTAACTGATGTGACTTTCCAGCGTGAAATGTGCAGTCTCATCCAGTGCCAGTAGTTCTGTCAGCACCGGCATGGTTTCAGCCAGAGTCTTGGGTAATGTCCAAGGCGGGTTGATGATGAACAGGCCGCTGCCGTGCATGCCAAAACCTTCGGCAGATGGTGCGTGTATGCTCATGCTTACATGCAGCCAATCCGGCACATCAAGCTGCATCAGGTCTTCTATCATCTGCGCCGGTTCTTCGCGTTGCAGTATTGGGTACCACACGATATACGTGCCGGTAGGGAAGCGCTTCAGGCTATCTTTAATCGTATCCACCACATACTCATAATCCTGTTTATCCTCGTATGGCGGGTCGATTAATACCACGGCGCGGCGCGGTGCTGGCGGCAGGCAGGCTTTAATGCCGGCAAAGCCGTTCTGCATTTCAATTTTTACCTGTTTGCCAAAGCTGTGGAAGTTTTCGTAGAGAATCTTGTAATCATTCGGATGCAGCTCAAACAGGCGCATTTTGTCATCGGCACGCAGGTATTGCTCAGCAATTGATGGCGAGCCAGGATAAAGCCTTGTTGAACCCGTATTTAAGGATTGAATCTGGGCCACATAGTTAGCCAGCGATGCAGGCAGATTTTTTGCGGAAATTAGTTTATTGATGCCTTGTTCAAATTCCGCATTCTGTGTGGCATAGCCTTCATCCAGACTATACATGCCGGCACCTGCATGGGTGTCGATATACCAGTAAGGTTTGTCTTTTTGTACGGTATAAGCAAGCACCAAGCCGAGGACGTAATGTTTTAAAACATCGGCGTGGTTGCCTGCATGGAAGGCGTGGCGATAACTTAACATGGGCGCTAACTGAAATAAGGTTCTGGAAATAAAGTTTCGGTATTATAGCTTTTAATACTTTTGAAGTAGCCTTAACTTACCTAAACCAGGTATTTTCAGTTAGCATTTAAACTATAGATTATTAACCAAGATTCTGGATTTATGTCACAGCATGCACACCATCATGACGATGATCATGATCATGATCATTACTTTATTCCATTTGCGCTGATTTTTGTGTTTGCTGTTGTAGAGGCCGTGGGCAGCTGGTATACCGGCTCACTCGCATTGCTGAGCGATGCCGGGCACATGTTTTCAGATGTTGCTGCATTAGGCTTGGCGTGGCTGGCTGGTGTTATTGCCAAAAAACCGCATGTAAAAAGACATAAATCCGGGATTAGTTATGCGGAGCTGGCCGTGTCTATTGTCAATGCTGCCAGCATGTTGCTAGTTATTGTGTTTGTTATCTATGAGGCGGTAGAACGCTTTAAAACACCGCATCAGGTGCAGGGCTTGGGCTTAACGGTGATTGCAACGCTAGGTTTAATTGTAAATATAATCGTTGCCAAACAATTGCACCATCAGGCTCAACATCATGGCGAGAGCTTGAACAACCGTGCAGCATTTTTACACGTCGTTGGCGACTTGCTAGGCTCAATTGCCGCAGTGGCTGCGGGAGTTGTAATCTACTTTACCGGCTGGATGCCAATAGACCCCATTCTGTCATTATTTATCTCATTGTTACTATTAGCATTCACCTTAAATCTGGTGCGCGATATTTGGCAAACGCTACACGGTCAGCCAAAAACAGAACAGACCAGCGGGCTTGCTACATGACCACTAAGCCGACATTCGATATTAATTGCCGTCAGTGCCCCAGACTGGCTGATTTTTTAGATGAAGTAAAAGCAAAATACCCCAGCTACTTTTGCAAGCCAGTACCGGCGTTTGGCGATGCCGATGCCAAATTGGTGATTGTTGGCCTGGCGCCAGGTATGCACGGTGCAAATCAAACCGGGCGGCCGTTTACCGGTGATTACGCAGGTGTGCTGCTGTATGAAACACTCTATAAATATGGCTTTGCTACTAAGCCGCAGTCGCTCTCGGCAGATGATGATTTGCGGCTTATCAATTGCCGTATCAGCAATGCGGTGAAATGTTTACCCCCCGATAACAAACCGCTACCGGCTGAAATCGCTACCTGCAATCAATTTATATCGGCTGAATTGAACCTTCTACCGGCAGGTAGCATCATTTTGGCATTAGGTAACGTAGCGCATGCAGCGGTGTTAAAGGCTTTTGGTTTAAAACTTAAAGATTATAAATTCGCGCATGCTGCACGTCATACATTGCCGAATGGATTGGTTTTTTATGACAGCTACCACTGTAGCCGTTACAACACGCAAACCCGCAGGCTTACAGAGGTGATGTTCCATGAGGTGTTTGCGCAAATATCTTTGGAGTTGCAAAATGATTAGCAAGTACTTTATTAATCATGGGTAATCTAACGAGAAGTTAAGGTGCGCCGCGCTTTTGCGCAGACCTGTTTGAGCGCAGGGTTAGGTGCGTGCATTCCGCGACACCCACCAGACAACAGGTAGCAAAAGAACCAATGCGCCTCCCTGGAGTATTGGAGTCATTAACACTGCAATAGCGCCCTGTGCATCTGGGTGCCAAAAAATGACGTCAGCCAGAAAGAGAATGCCGCCAGCGGATACTATGACTGCGACAATATGCCAATGAAAAGATAGTCTGTCCTTGGATACTAAAAACATCAGCGCCGCACTCATAATTGCGTATGGGGAAATTAGCCAAACGCAGAAAAACACGAAGGCACCAATGCTGGTCGGCTTAAGTGCGCTCACGAACCAAACGGTAGTGCATGCAGCGATGGCCATCAGGATGAACGTAATAGGGATCATCAATTTCATGGCTGACAGTTCATTCCTATAGCACCTAACGTATAAATTAAGGGGCTACGAAGCAGTCCCGCTTGAATGAGGGGTTAGGCAACTTTTTCAAGACGCTCAGCAAGCCACACTTTAATGACGGATTGCCTAGTAACACCAAGCTTTCCAGCTTCTCTGTCTAAGGATTCAATCATCCATGTTGGAAAGTCAACATTCACGCGTTTTTGCGCTTGCAAAACGCGCTTTGCTTTTGAAATGTCTAGTGAAGACGTAATATCAACATCCTCGTCAAATTGTTTTTCAAAGTTTTTAGCTTTCATATAATGCCACCTCCTCGGTACGTGAGCGACGAACAGAAATAAGTCGAACATTTGCGCCTCTGTAAGTGATAATCGCCGACCAATGTTTTGTGTTAATCAGTCCTATCATCAGGAATCTCGGCTCATCTTCAGTTTTAGCGGGAATTTCCAATAACATTGGATCATTCCAAAGCTGTTGTGCATCAAAAAAGTTGATGCCATGCTTCAAAAGATTAGCCTGACTTTTAGTTTCGTCAAATTCAAATGTAATCATGGTATATAAAATATACCTTTATTGCACTTGAATCAAGGGGTAAATGAGTAGTCCTAACGTTTGAGTTAAGGGGCGGTGCGCGTCAGCGCAGCGTCCCGCTTGATGGATGGGTTAGGCGTCACCTTTTCCCTCGCTGAAGAAGTTCGTCAAGCTTTAACGTCTTATAAGGTTCAGTCCAGTGCTCGGGCCAACACGACGTTGAACCGCCCATGTTGAGGCCAGCGCGCATGATGAAACCGCCGGGCGTATGAAATGCCTTGACTCTAAGAAACGGTTCGCCAGTAACTGAGTCGACGTACTCCGAAATTTGCTCGCGGACCGGAAAAGCGAAGCCGGTAAGATCTTTTAACGTTGAAGTATCTCGCGCAGCGATGACATTTGCCGCGTTTGGATGTACCCAGACAACTGCTTCTGACGAGCACAGCCGTTGGAACTGCCACCTTCCGATAATTTCATCAGCGAAGGGAACGCTGGCGGCAATAACGAATGTAATGACGCTGGCCACGCCGGAGATTGGGCGTGGAAACCAACTTGCGACCAGATGGGAAGCCTTGGCTGCGATAAGAAGCCAAACAGTAGCGATACCAAGAACAATGAGGCCGGCCATAGAAGTCTTGTAGCGCCTAACGTTTGAATTAAGGGGCGCCGTTAGGCGTCCCGCTTGAATGATGGGTTAGGCTTTGCTTGCCCGCTCGACTTTTTTGTGAGCTTACCAAGTACAGCTAAGATGAAAGCAATTAGCATGGCAAAGGGGATTGTGAAGAGTAAACCAAAACTACCAAGATACATGAGCCCGACCAATGCCGAGCCAATCGAATCAGAGGCGTATTGGCAGTGAGTTCCGCCAGGACCAGCGTTAAACGCGCAGCCGAGCGCTTTACTTGCAAGAAGGGTAAGGACTAAGAGCGCAAGGGGAGATAAAGCAAATATTAAAAGAAAGTGTTTTTTCATATATGTTACGCCTAACGTTTGACATAAGGGGCGCCGTTAGGCGTCCCGCTTGATGGATGGGTTAGGCTGTAACTGCAAGTTTTAATGCCACATCAGCTCCCGCTTGGATGAGTGGTTTTGCATAATCTTCCAATATTTTATTAACTTGTTCTTTATCAACAGACCTATATTTTTGAGTGCTTAGTAAGCCAGCTGGTCCAACGGGGAACCCGTTGTGTAAGAGTTGAAATTTGAAATTGATTATGTGGCTTTTTGAGAAAAATCCATCATCTAAATCTTCTTCGGTAAAAAACTGAGTCGCCCACTTTCCTTTGCTTTTTTCTTTCATGATTATAGATTCTTTACGATTGATTTCTTGTTGGGCTTGCTGGAGTTTGTTTTTGGTGGATTTTATAAAGGTATCTTTTCTGAAAAGATGCCCACGGGTTTTTTTAAACTCCCATATGCCAAATAGAATTACTGTAATAAGAATTGCATTAAAAATAATTGAAATTGTAAGTGCTGTAGAAATCATATTTTCCCTCAAGGTACTTGTTTGCCTAACGTTTGACATAAGGGGCGCCGCAAGGCGTCCCGCTTGATGGATGGGTTAGGGAGATGCAACGATAGACCTGAAACATAACCAACACCACCAATAAAAAATGGTGAAACATTAAGAAATGTAACACCAACTAAAAAACTCGGCTTACGTCGTGCCGCCGAGAAACTGCCCGCCAAGCCTACAAACCTAAACGGCGGCATGACGGAAACGAACAGAACGATTATTGCCTGAAACCACCAACCTTACCAACTACACCAAACCCAAACGCCAAAATAAACCTAAACATGATGCCCTGCGAACCAATACCAGAGCGGCTCTTGGAGTAATGGTTTTAACAAAGCCCTAACGTTTGAATTAAGGGGCGCCGTTAGGCGTCCCGCTTGAATGATGGGTTGGGCAGAACTGCAACTTAAAACTGTCCTAAATCTAAATCTTTTAGTAATTTTATAACTGGCTTGCTTTTCCCACTTTTTCTTACTGTTGGCACTGGATTACCACTTAGAGCGCCTTTGGTCCATACTGACTTGTAGGTACCAGTAATTAGGTTGGCATCAGTTATTGTCTCTATGTCATTTTCAAAATCTGCTCTATATGTTTTTAACCCAATAGCTCGCCATTTATTTTTATAGAATTTAAATTGAGTCGTCGCACTGTCATTAGAAACTCCATTGTGACTAGCTTGAGTAACATAGAAGCTTTTAGATTCATAAGAGACCTCAGAGCTACAACTCCCACCACAATCTATGTAATCAACTTCCATAGATGCTTCCGAAAACTTAAGATGGTTATTGGTGGTTCTCGTTAACACATACAGTTGTTGAAAGTTACCAGTCAGTCTTTTGATTTTGATTATTCCTGCCCAGTCTTCTAGTCCGTCATTATTTAAATCTCCAGTTGCGGCACTAAGAATTGTAAATTCTGCATTAGCAATAGATTTAATTGTACTGGTAACCTCAGAATTAGAATCTGCATTTGCATTGCTAAATGATAATAAAGCTATCAGCAGTGCTAACACGTTTAGAAGTTTCATTGTTGTAATGCCCAACGTTTGAATTAAGGGGCGCCGTTAGGCGTCCCGCTTGAATGATGGGTTAGGCAATTTTTCATAGCTTTATATCGTAAGTAACCCATTTAGTTT
>Ga0208396_100227_pt1 | contig 20056 bp, 18 predicted proteins | sample LakWasMet64_LOW9_2_FD_183896 | JGI IMG/M metagenome (GOLD analysis project Ga0208396, IMG submission 183896) | Freshwater sediment methanotrophic microbial communities from Lake Washington under simulated oxygen tension - Sediment Metagenome... | ecosystem: Environmental > Aquatic > Freshwater >... | reverse complement strand
CGAGTCGGGGCGCACATGGCCATCACTGCCGAGATAATCAATGTGCCGCGTCGCGGCGTGGTGCGGCGCCGTCTCCAACCGGCCGGCCTCCGCAAAAAGGCTGACCACCAGCTTGGGCCGGATTCTCTTGGCGAACGCGCTCATCTCATCGAGAAACGCCACCAACTCGGGCTGTGAGGAGCGGGGCTCATCCCAAATCAGGCCATCGAACGGGTAGTCGAGCAGCGCCCGCAGGGTGGATTCGAAATGCTCCCGCACCGCCGGATGAGTGGGCGCGGACACCGCCGGAGGCATGCGTCGTGAGTCGTAAGTCTCCGGGTGCTGCACCGTCCAACTCGAGTAGCCATCCAGCCATCCGGCAACCAGCCCACACCAGCGGTTAGGCACCGCATGCACCCGCAGGCCGAGGGACTGCGCCAGTTCGACCACGTTGCGCAAACGGCGCGAGTGCCAATTGTGCAATTGCTCCTCCTGCACGCACAAGGAGACGATATCCACCCCCAGCTCGCGCATATGCTCCAGGTCCGCTCGCAAATGTTTGGTCAGAAGCGTGTGATTGTGGGGAGCGTAATAGTAGCAATTCAAGAGCATGGCTGGCGATAAATGGGGTGCGGTCCGGCTGCGATGATTTGGTGCCGGCGATGGGGCAGGACTCGCATCCTAATGCAACCCACGTTCCGCCACCATGAAGGTTTGCGGAAAAAAAATGAGGATTCGGGCGCGCCTGGATGAAATCTCAGCTTTATTGCGTGATCTCTCATGGCCGCGGACTCGGCGCCATGCTAGGTTATTAACCTTCCGCAAAATACGCTTGGCTTGCCCCTCCGCCTGCACCCCATGATTTTCTTGATCCGGCGACAATCACGCCACCCCTGACCATGATTACCTACCGCACGACTCCGGACCTCGACATAGAGCAGGCCCGCGAGCTCTACCGCGCCTCCACGTTGGGCGAACGTCGGCCCATCGACGACCTTGAGCGCTTCCCGGCGATGCTGCGCAACGCCAACCTCATCATCACCGCCTGGGACGGAGACTTGCTCGTGGGCATCGCCCGCTCGCTGACGGATTTTGCGCACTCAACCTACCTCGCCGACCTCGCCGTGCGCGTGTCGCACCAACACAAAGGAATCGGCAAGGAGCTCATCCGCCTCACCCGCGAGGCCGGCGGGCCGCAAACGATGGTCATCCTGCTGTCCGCCCCGGCGGCGGTTGGTTATTATCCCAAGGTCGGTTTCACCAACCCGCCCAGCGCCTGGTGGCTGAAACCCGGCGACAAAATCCCTTGAGTTCACCCACCCCACCTCCGGCGCCGCCGCCCGTCGCACCGGATCGCGTGCCTTGGCGTGAAAAGATCGCCTACGGTTTCGGCGGCCTGCCCACGCAGTTCGGCGAGGCCGGCGTGAAGAGCCTCGCCGTGCCGGTCTACCAGATGACCCTGGGCGTGAATCCCACCCTGCTCGGCCTCATGATGGCGATCCCTCGCTTCATCGACGCGGTCACCGATCCCCTCATGGGGCATATCTCCGACAGCACCCGCTCCCGCTACGGCCGCCGCCGGCCCTACATCTTCGCCGGCGCCATCCTGAACGCTGTCGCCTTCGTGCTCATCTGGCTGGTGCCGCTCCACTGGTCGCAGCCGGCCCAGCTGGGCTGGTTCCTCGTCACTTCGACGCTGTTCTTTCTCTGCAACACCGTGTGGGGCGTGCCCTATCAGAGCCTGGGCTACGAGATCACGGCCGACTACCACGAGCGCACGCGTGTCATGGCTGTGCAGGCCATCTTCATCAAGCTGTCGAGTTTCGCCTACCAGTGGGTTTTCCCGCTCGCCCAGCTCGCGATCTTTGCCTCGGTGCTGCGGGGCGTGCAGGTCGTCACCGCCGTGGTGGGCGTGGTGATCTTCGGGCTCGCCGGCTGCCTGCCGGCACTGTTCGTGCGTGAGCGCTTTGCCCGCGCCGTCCAGCAGAAGGCACCCGCCTTCAACTTTCGCACCGGTTGTGCCGCGGTCTGGCAGAACCGGAGCATGCGCATCATCGCCGCGCTCACCCTGCTTCAGGTCGTCGCCGGCATGCTTTCGGGCAGCCTCGATTATTATCTCATCGTCTATTACATGTTCCAGGGCGACCTGGTCCAGGGCTCGATCTGGAAGGGCATCCTTTCCTCCGCCTACGCCGTGGTCGGGCTGGTCGCCATCTGGCCGGCCACCTGGTTCAGCCGCCGCTTCGACAAGCGCAAGACCCTCATGGCCATTTACGCCATGCTCGCCGTCGGTGGCCTGATGAAGTGGGTGGTCTTCAACCCCGGCCACCCTTGGCTGCTGGTGCTCGATCCGTTGCTCTGCGGCCCGGTCTACGTGGGTCTCTCCGTCCTCCTGCCGTCGATGATGGCCGATATCTGCGACGAAGACGAACTCAAGCATGGTGATCGACGGGAGGGCATGTTCGGCGCCGCGCTTTCCTGGCTGCGCAAGACCGGCTGGTCGCTCGCCTTCCTCGGCAGCGGGCTGGCGCTCGACCTCGTGGGTTTCGATGCTCTGCTGAAAGGCGCGCAGTCCCCCGACACCATCCTCGGCATCCGCCTCTTCATGGTCCTCGCGCCTTCCCTCACCGCGCTGGTGGCGATCTACGTGCTGACCCATTACCGGCTCGACGAGCGCCGCGCCGGCGAAATCCGCGCCCAGCTCGAGGCCCGCCGCGGCGTGGTCTGAAGTCGGCGGCCGATCTTCGTCTCCCATGTCACGCCCGAACGTCATCGTCTTTTTCACCGACCAGCAACGCTGGGACACCTGCGGTGTGCACGGCAATCCGCTCGGCCTCACACCGAACTACGACCGCCTCGCCGCCGCCGGCACCCACGCCCGCCTGGCCTTCACCTGCCAGCCCGTCTGCGGCCCGGCGCGCTCCTGCCTGCAGACGGGGCTCTACGCCACCAAGATCGGCTGCCACCGTAACGGCCTGCCCCTGCCCGCCGGTGCCCGCACCCTCGCCCACCACTTCAAGGCCGGCGGCTACCACACCGGCTACATCGGAAAATGGCACCTCGCCGCCGGCCCGCGCGGTCCGGTCGCGCCGGCCGCGCGCGGCGGCTACGACTATTGGCTCGCCGCCAACGCCCTCGAGATGACCTCCGACGCCTACGATTGCCGCGTCTTCGACGGCGATGAGCGTGAGATCCGCCTGCCCGGCTACCGGGTTGATGCGCTCACCGACGCCGCCATCCGCCACGTCGCCGACCGCGCCCGCGCACCCGAGCCGTTCTTCCTGTTTCTTTCTTTTCTCGAGCCGCACCATCAGAACCACCGCGACGACTACCCCGCGCCTGCGGGCTACGCCGCCCATTACGACGGTCGCTGGACTCCGACCGATCTCGCCGCGCTCCGCGGCAATGCCCCGCAACATCTCGGCGGCTACTACGGCATGGTGAAACGCCTCGACGAAGCGCTCGGCCGCCTGCTGGACACGCTCCAAAGCCTCGGCCGGCTTGATGACACCATCATCGTCTTCACCAGCGACCACGGCTGCCACTTCAAGACCCGCAACGACGAATACAAACGCTCCCTGCACGACGCCTCCATCCGCGTGCCCCTGGCGTTCCACGGCGGCCCTTTCACCGGTGGCGGCCAGCTCGGCCAGCTCACCAGCCTGATCGACCTCCCGCCCACCCTGCTCGACGCCGCCGGCCTGCCCGTGCCGCCGGAAATGCAGGGCCGCTCGTTGCTGCCGCTCCTGCGCGGCGGACGTGATCCCGCTTGGCCCGGCGAAGTCTTTGTGCAGATCAGCGAAGCCGAGCTGGGCCGCGCCATCCGCACCCAACGCTGGAAATACGGCGTCGCCGCCCGGGATGTCGATCCCGTCGCCCAACCTTGGGCCGAGACCTTTCACGAGGCCTACCTCTACGACCTGCTCGCCGATCCGGCGGAGTTGACGAATCTCGCCGGCTGCGAATCTCACCGTGCCGTCGCCGACCAGCTGCGCGAGCGGCTGCTCGCCCGCATGGCTGCCGCAGGCGAGCGCCTGCCCGCCATTGTCCCCGCGCCCCCGCGCGCATCCGACCAACGTCGCGTCGCGCCCGAAGAGATCGGCCTCTGACCTCGCCGCCGCTTTCCACCGTGTCCGCGACGATCACCGAGATACTGGTTCACGTGTTGCGGGCGCCGTTGGCCGAGCCTTTTGCATTTTCCCAGGGCTGGGCGACCCAACGCTCCGCGCTGCTGGTGGAAATCCGCACGCGCGACGGCGTCACTGGCTGGGGCGAGTGCCTCTGCCACGGCCTCCAGCCGCCGGAGATTGCCGCCACGATCATCGCGCAGGTCTGCCGCCCGCACCTGCGCGGGCGCAACGCCTTCGATGCCGGCGTGCTCTGGGAGGAACTCTACAACCTCACGCGCCCCTACGGCCAAGGAGGCGCCGTGCTCAACGCCCTCAGCGGCATCGACATCGCCTTGTGGGACGTGATGGGACGCACGCTTGGCCGGCCCGTGCACCAGCTTCTGGGCGGCGCATTTCGCACCCGCGTCGAGCCCTACGTCACCGGTTTCTACCGGCGTCGCGGCGGCCAATACCCGGCCGATGGCATCCGCGAGGCTGAGGCGCATCTCGCCGAGGGCTTCCGCGCGCTCAAGCTCAAGACTGGCTTCGGCATCGAGCAGGACATCGCCTACGTGCGCGCCGTGCGCCGGGCCGTCGGTCCCGATGTGCGCCTGATGATGGACGCCAACTGCGCCTACTCCGCCGCGGCCGCACGCCGCATCCTCCTCGAGCTGGCGCCTGAACGCCTGCATTTCTTCGAGGAACCCCTCGCCCCCGAAGACCTGGAGGGCTACCGGCAATTGCGCGGCCTCACCGCCACTTGGATTGCCGCCGGCGAAAACCTCCTCGGCAAACATGCGTGCCGCCCTTGGATTGCCGGCGGCGCCCTCGATCTTTTCCAGCCCGACATCTGCGCGACGGGTGGCTTTACCGAGCTGCAGAAAATCACCGCGCTTTGCCAAGCCTGGCATCTGCCCGTCGTGCCGCACGTCTGGGGCTCGGGCGTGTGCCTCGCCGCTTCGTTGCAGTTCCTCGCCGCGCTGCCGCCCACGCCGCTCTGTCTCCAGCCGATCGAGCCGCTCCTCGAATACGACCGCTCCGATCACCCGTTCCGCTCTGCCCTGATCCACGACGCCATTCGGCGCGACCCCGACGGCTTCGTGCCCGTGCCCACCGGTCCCGGCCTCGGCATCGAGATCGATCGCACCGTGATCGCCCGCCACACTGTTCCCTGCCCCGCCACTGAATGAACTTCCTCTCCGGCACCCTTCTCGCGTTGGCCGTCCAGGCGGTCGCCACCTCCGCACCGGCGGCCACGCCGGCCGAAGCGCCACCCAACGTCGTGCTAATCTACGTCGATGACCTCGGTTATGGCGATCTTGGCTGTCAAGGCGCGAGCGATCTCGCCACGCCACGCCTCGACCGGCTCGCCACCGAGGGATCGCGCTTCACCAGCTTCTACGTCGGCCAGGCCGTCTGCACCGCCTCGCGCGCCGCCCTGCTCACCGGCGCCTATCCCAACCGGGTAAACATGTCCGGCGCGCTCAACCACACCAGCAACACCGGCCTCGGCCCGCAGGAGAAACTCCTGTCCGAAATCTTCAAGGAGCGCGGCTACGCCACCGCCATCCACGGCAAGTGGCATCTCGGGCACCGCCCGCCGTTTCTGCCGACGCGCCGCGGTTTCGACGAATGGTCCGGCATCCCCTACTCCAACGACAACGGCCCGCTCCACCCCGTTATCCGCGGCATCTCTGCCCTGCCCTTTTACGAGAACGAGACCGTCACAGAACTCGATCCCGACCAAGCCCGTTTCACCGCCCGCTTCACCGCCCGCGCCGTCGACTTCATCGAACGCCACCGCGACCGTCCGTTTTTCCTCTACCTGCCCCACGTGATGCCCCATGTGCCGGTCTTCGCTTCCGAGCGTTTCCGGGGCGCCAGTTCCCGCGGGGTCTACGGCGACGCCGTCGCCGAACTCGACTGGTCCACCGGCGAGATTCTCGACACCCTCACCCGGCTCGGGCTCGACCAACGCACGCTCGTGATTTTCGCCTCCGACAACGGCCCGTTCCTTTCCTATGGCGAACACGCCGGCCGCGCCGGACCGCTGCGCGAAGGGAAGCTCACCACGTTCGAGGGCGGCATGCGTGTGCCCTGCCTCGTGCGCTGGCCCGGCCGCGTGCCCGCCGGCCGCGTGAGCGATGCGCCCTGGAGCACGATGGACCTCTACGCCACGCTCGCCGGCCTCATTGGTGCCACCCTGCCTGACCTGCCGCGCGACGGGGCCGACCTGCGCCCGCTGCTGCTCGGCGCACCGGATGCGAAAGGAAGGAACGAGTTTTGGTTTTATTCCGGAGCCGAGTTGCATGCCGTGCGGGTTGGCGACTGGAAACTCCACCTGCCCCACGACTACCTGACGGTCGCCGCCGAGCCCGGCCGCAGCGGCAAACCCTCGAACTGGGCCAACATGAAACCCAACGCCATCGAGGACTCCGGCATCCGCGGCATCGCCAGCCGGCACGGCTACCGGGTCGAATCCATCGGGCTCGCACTCTACAATCTCGCCGCAGATCCCGGTGAAACGCGCGACCTCGCTGCCGCCCACCCCGAAGTCGTGGCTCGTCTGCAGGAAGCCGTGAACCGCGCCCGCGCCGATCTGGGCGACTCGCTCACCGGCGCGGCGCCGACCCGCGCACGGCCCGCCGGCGTGTGGTCGCCGGAGTGAGTGATGCCGCGAGCCGCGCCCCGACCATGAACCCCACAACCCTCCAACCCACCCGCGCCCGGCAAGTCGTGCTGCTGTTCGTCGTCACGCTCGCAATCATCACCTACGTAGACCGGGTCTGCATCGCGCAGACGGCCGGTGACATCCGTCGGGACCTGGGACTCGATGAGCGCCAGATGGGGCTGGTGTTCTCAGCCTTCGGACTGGCCTACGCGCTGTTTGAGATCCCGGCCGGCTGGCTGGGCGACCGCCATGGCCCGCGCAGCGTGTTGATGAAGGTCGTGACCTTCTGGTCGCTGTTCACCGCGCTGACCGGCGCGGCGTGGAACTTCACCTCGCTGGTCGTATGCCGCTTTCTCTTCGGCGCGGGCGAGGCCGGCTGTTTCCCGAACATCACGAAAATCTTCACCCTCTGGTTGCCCGCGGATGAGCGGACCCGGGCCCAGGGCTTGCTGTGGTTAAGCGCGCGCTGGGGCGGCGCCTTCACGCCGCTGCTCGTGGTGGCGGCCCTGCACTTCATGACGTGGCGCTGGGCCTTCGGGCTGTTCGGTGTTTTGGGCGTCGTGTGGGCGGTGATATTCTTCCGCTGGTTCCGCGACCGGCCGCAGGATCACCCCGGCGTGAACGCCGCGGAACTCGCGCTGCTTGACGGCGCCGCGCGCAACGCCCCCGGCCACACGCCGCTGCCCTGGCGCGCCTTTTGCCGCCGGCCCGCCGTATGGTTGCTGTGGCTGCAGTATTTCTGCATGTCCTACGGCTGGTATTTCTATGTGACCTGGCTGCCCACCTACCTGCGCGAGGCGCGCGGCGTGCCGTGGGAAAAAAGCGCATTGCTGGCCGGCCTGCCGCTATTCTTCGGCGGTATCGGCTGCTACGCCGGCGCGTGGCTGACTCGCGTGCTCGCCGTGCGGCGCGGGGTGGGTTGCGCCCGGCGCCTGGTGGCGGGCGGCGGCCTCCTCGCGGCCGGCCTGCTGCTGGCCGGCGCCACCCGGATCGAGCACGCGCTGCCGGCCCTGCTGGCGCTCGCGCTGGCGAGCTTCGCCAACGACCTGGCCATGGCACCCGGCTGGACCGCCTGCATGGACATGGGCGGCCGTTTCGCGGGCTCGCTTTCCGGCAGCATGAACATGATGGGCAACTTCGGCGGCATGCTCGGCCCGCTCGTGGTCGGTTTCATCCTGGCGGCCAGCAAGTCCGCGCCCGATGCACCGCCCTCGCTCGAAGGCTGGACCACCGCGTTTCTCGTGGCCGCCGCACTCTACCTCGTGGCGGCGCTCGCCTGGGTCTTCCTCGACCCGGTCACGCCGGTGGACCACACACCATAGATATCCTTCAATGCAACCGCATAACTGGAACCGGCGCGCACTCACACCGATCTTCTCTCTGAGGGGCTTCACTCCCAGCCCAATCCCCTCGATCTAGGGGGGCCATATGACCCCAATTTTATTCCTGTTTTCAGTTCACCCTGTCATTTATCCTATTCCCATGGTCCAGAGCCCCCACCCCTTGAAACGTCGCGCCGGGCGACTGTTGGCCGGCGCTGCAAGTTTCCTATCTATCTGTGTGCTGCTCCAGGCTGCTCTGCCACCAACGCTCAAGGATACCGACGCTGTAGGACCGCTGATTCTCCGTCAGGATTCGATTGAGCAGGGCCTTAGTATCCTTGAGTTGCTGACGGGCAAGATCGTGCTGCGTGGCCCCGGTCTGCCCACCGCCCCTCTCTCACTCGAACTTACCGAGACGCTGCCGCGCATCCAGGCCATTAACGCTCTTGAGACCCTGCTCTCTCTCAACGGCGTGGCCATCGTCCCGATGGGGGAGCGGTTCCTGAAGGCCGTGCCCCTCGGCACCGCCCGCACCGAGGTCGGCACCTTCATCGAAGACACCACCCTCGGCCTGCCGCCCAGCGGCCAGATCGCCTCCAAGCTCTTCGTGCTCCGGTTCCTGCGCGCACAGGAGTTCTCCCAGCAAGTCACCGCCCTGATCAGCGGAGCCATCCCCCCCGTCGCTTTCGAGAAGGCCAACGCCTTGCTCGTCACCGACACCATCGCCTCGCTCCAGCGTGTCGAGGCCATCTACAACCGGCTTGATCGCGATGACACCATCACCGCCAAGCCGCGCTACCTGCCGCTCCGCAACGCCAAGGCCGGCGAACTCGCCTCCCGGCTGACCGCGATGATCGCCAGCCCGCCGCTCAATGCTCTCGTTGCTCCCACCACCATCCTCTCCGACGACCGCACCAACCAGCTCATCGTCGCCCTCGACGACCGCACCTACCCTCTCTTCCTCGACCTCGTCCAGCGTCTCGACGACAAGACTGAATCCTACCTTCAGAACGAGGTCATCGCCCTCAAGAACGCCAGCGCCAAGGACGTCGCCGTCCTCCTCGGCCAGCTCTCGGGCAAACGCCTCTCCGCCACCGTCACCACCCCGGGCCTCTCCTCCGCCCCCAAGCCCGCTGAGGGCGCCCCGCCGCCCATCGTCACCTCCACCGCCATCGCCACCGACGCCCCCTCTGCCAACTTCTCCGAGCTGCTCTCCGTCGTCCCCGACGAGCGCAGCAACGCCCTTGTTGTCGTCGGCACCCCGCAGGATCTCCGCCTGATCCGCGACCTCGTCGCCAAGATCGATGTCCTCCTCGCTCAGGTCCGCATCGAGGTCGTCATCGCCGAGGTCACACTCACTGACGCCGCCAGCACCGGCATCAGTGAACTCGGCCTCCGCATTGAGGGCAGCAAGCTCGTCGGCTTCAACGGCAGCGGCTCGGGCCTCGGCATCAGCAACGCCACTCTCACCCGCTCCGCCGCAGGTGACGTCGACCTCGCCGCCACCATCACCGCCGGCACCACCCCCCGCAAGGGCAACACCCGCATCCTCTCCGTCCCCAACATCGTCACCACCCACAACAAGGAAGCCTCCATCTTCGTCGGCGAAGCCCGCCCCGTCATCAGCAGTTACCTCCAAGATTCCTCTTCGGTCACCACCGGCTCCGGCTACCGCACCTCCGTCTCCGCCACTGAGATCGGCATCGAGCTCAAGGTCCAGCCCCTCATCGGTCACGACGGCACCGTCCAGCTCGCGATCCAACAGGAGGTCAACGACGTCACCGGCTCGGTTCTCATCGACGGCAACGAACAGCCCGTCATCGGCAAACGCCGCACCTCCTCTTTCGTCAGCGTGCGCGATGGCGAGGTCGTCGTGCTCGGCGGCCTCCAACGCACGCAATCCATCCGCTCCACCTCGCGCCTCGGCCCCGTGCCCATCATCGGCGATCTCCTCGGCGCCCGCCGCCGCGAGCAGACCCGCACCGACCTGGTCTTTTTCCTCCGCCCGCGCATCCTGCTCAACACCGGCGACCCCTCCATCCAGGCCGCCATCGAGCAGAATCTCCAGCAGCCCGAGATCCGCCGCGCCCTCGGCCAGCCGCCGGCGCCTGCGCAGCCCCGCTGAGTCCCCCAATGGAGTCCGCCTCATCAGCCCCGTTGCTGGAATCCCTCACCCCCGACCAGCAGACCCAGCTCGCCACCACGCCCACCGGCGACCGGCTCGCGCTGGTCGCGAGCTGGCTCGCCGAGCCGCCAGATACTCTCGCGTCCCGCCTCGCTGCCGCCCACGGCCTGCCTTATGAGTCCGCGCCTGTCGCCGACGAGACCCTCGTCCGCGATTTTCCTGCCCGCGTGTTGCTCGAATACTGCACCGTCCCTGTCGTCACGGTGCCCGGCGACGACGCCCTGCCCCTCGCGGTCGCCTGGCCGCCCGACGCCATCATGCGTGACTGGCTCGCCACCTTCACCGACCAGCCCCTGCGCTGGATCATCGCGCCGCCCGCCCGCATTCGCCAGCTCCTGCGCGAGCAGCACGGCATCGGCGCAGGTAGCCTTGACGAGGCAGACAGCCCCGGGACCGGCCATGCCGATCCCGGCCTCCAGCTCGGTGATGAGGACACCGACGCCGCCACCATCACCTTCGTCCGCGAGATCATCGCCCAGGCCGTGAAGGAAGGCGCCACCGACATCCACTTCGAGCCCCAGGAGCACCAACTCCGCATCCGCTACCGGCTCGACGGTCTGCTCGTCCCGATGCCCGTGCCGCCTACGCTCACGCGCTACCGCGACGCCATCATCTCCCGCCTCAAGATCATGGCGCGCCTCAACATCTCCGAGCGCCGCCTCCCCCAGGACGGGCGCTTCTCCTTCCGCCTCGGAGCCGACGTGATCAACGTCCGCATCTCCACCATGCCCACGGCCCACGCCGAAAGCGTCAGCCTCCGTCTGCTCAACCGCGCCGAGGCCGACTACACCCTCGCCAGCCTCGGCCTCGGCGAAGCCGAGCTGCGCCTCGTCCGCCAGATCATCGACTTCCCCCACGGCATCGTGCTCCTCACCGGCCCCACCGGCTCCGGCAAATCCACCACGCTAAACGCCTTCCTCAAGGAGCTTAATTCCGACGAACTCCGTCTTGTCACCATCGAGGATCCCATCGAATTCGACCTGCCCGGTGCCAACCAGATCCAACTTCGCCCCGAGATCGACTTTAACTTCGCTGGCGCCCTCCGCCATGTTCTCCGACAGGACCCCGATGTCATCATGGTCGGCGAGATCCGCGACCGCGAGACCGCCGAGATCGCCATCCGCGCCTCCCTCACCGGCCACCTCGTCTTCTCCACCCTCCACACCAACGACGCCCCCGGTGCCATCACCCGCCTGGTTGACATGGGCATCGAGCCCTTCCTGGTCACCTCCGGCCTCCAGCTCGTCATCGCCCAGCGCCTCGTCCGCCGCCTCTGCCGCCGCTGCGCCCGCCCCGCCCCCGTGGACCGCCCCGCGTTGCGCGACACTCTCGCCACCCTCGGCGTCGATCCCACCGAGGCCGACAGCATCGACACGCTGCCCGTCGCCGTCGGCTGCGAACACTGCCGCGGCACCGGCTACCGCGGCCGCCTCGGCATCTTCGAGCTCTTCCGCCTCGGGCCCGAGCTGCACGACGCTATCCTTGCCCGCCAAACCACCGCCGAACTCGGCCGGCTCGCCCGCCGGCAAGGCATGCGCCCCCTCGGCTCCGCCGGCTGGGCGCGCGTGCGCACCGGTGAGACCACCGCCGAGGAGCTGCGCCGCACGATCATGGCGCTCGACCGCTGAGCGTCATGCCTGATTACCGCTACGTCGCCAAGGATTCCGCTGGCTCCACCTCGCGCGGCACCCTCGCCGCTCCTTCGCGCAAGGCCGCCCTGCTGCAACTGGACCGCGGCGGCCTCACCCCGCTTGAACTCATCGAATCCGGCACTCCTGATCCCGCCGCCGCACGCCCCGCTGGCAGCATCGGCCCAGCCCCCACCGCGGTCGTGAAGCCGCTCTCCTCGCGCCAGCTCACTGTGTTCTGGACCAACCTCCTGCAACTCACTGCCGGCGGCATGTCCGCCGCCGAAGCCGTGCGCTTGCTCGGCACCCGCATGGAGGAGGCCGCCGTCCGCGAACTCGCCGCCCGGCTGTGGCGCCGCCTCAGCGAAGGCGACCTGCTCTCCACCGCGCTCGCCGCCGAGCCCGACCTTACCGACCGCGAAACGATCCAACTCCTCCGCGCGGGCGAGTCCACCGGCCACCTCGGCGAATCACTCACACGCATCAACCAGCTCCGCCACGAACGCGCCGAGTTGAATCGCGCCCTGCTCGAGGCTCTCGCGTATCCGGCCTGCGTGTGCCTTGCGGCCGGCACCGTCGTCCTGCTCTTCATCTTCTTCTTGTTGCCGCGCATCGAACAGTTGCTGACCGGTCTCGGCAGCAGCCTGCCTTGGGCCACGCAGCTGCTCGTTAACTTCGGCCGTTCCGCCGTCTATACGGTGCCCGCTCTGCTGGTTCTGGGCGCCGTCACCGGCTTCGCGCTCTGGCGCTGGCGCGCCACGGCGGCCGGTCGCGCCCGGTGGGATGAGCTTGTGCTCCGTCTCCCCCTGGTCGGCCCCGCCCTGCGCGACGCAGCCGTCACCCAGATGTTCCAGACCCTCGCCAGCCTGCTCGACAACGGCATCCCGTTGGCCGAGGCGCTGCTCACCGCCACGGAGGGCGTGGCCAACGCCGCCATCCGCGCGCGCCTGCGCCGCTCCCTCGACGATCTGCTGGAGGGCCGCTCACTCGCCGCCGCCCTGCGCGCCACCAGGCTCTTTCCCGCGCTCGTGACCGACCGGCTCGCCGTTGGCGAGGAGGCCGGCCGCCTCGCCCTCAGCCTGCGGGAATTGGGGCGCGAGCAACAGGCCGCCTGGTCGCGCCGCATGCGCTGGCTGACGCAGATTTTTTCCGTCGCCGTGCTGCTCAGCACCTTTCTGCTCGTCGGCTTCATCGCCTGGGCGATCATCGCCGCCGTTTTTCAGGTCAGCGCCAGCATCAGGAGCTGAGCCCGCCCCAATTGGCGGCGATCATGGGCAGCCAACATACTCGGGCTCGATTTCCGGACAGGCTCAGTGCGTCGTCGGCAGCCACGCACGCACCGTCAGGCGGCAGTCCACGGTGCCTTCGGTGGCGGCCGCCGTAAGCACTGCTTCGGTGATCCGCACATTGCCTCCCAATGCATGCACACGGCGGTAAACCTCGACGACTGCCGCCATCGGCACTGCCTCGCCGGTCAGGGTCCAACGCGGTAATCCGGCCGCCATTTCCTCTTCGGCTTCCAGACGCAGCGGCGCGACGGCGGCGGCCAGCCCGGCGACAACGTCGCCTGCTTCGGGCGATTGGGCGGCAATCTCGCGCAAGCGAGTGCGCGCCTCGTGGCGCCTCTGGTCTAATTCACTCCGCAGGCCCGCTTCATCCCGGCTGGTCTGCCAGCTCCGCCAGCCGGCGGCGATCCGCTGGTCGCCGAGGGCGACCCACAAAATGACTGCGCTCCACAGGCCAAGCGTCACCAACCAGCGCTCACGCGTCGACCGGGCATCGAACCAGCGTCTCATGGCGCACCCTCCCCGCCACCGGCCAGTTGCACCGTGAGCGTGAAACGTGTGCCCGAGCCCACGAGTTCCGCACGTTTTACCCCCGGCGCCGCCCGCACCGTGGTGGCGAAGGCTTGGCCCGCGGCCTCGTCGGGCGCGGTGCCTTCGCAAATGAGATTCCCCTGCTGCACCGCGACGCGGTGAAAACGCACATCCGCCGGACGGGTCTGGTTCACCAACGCGACCGCGTCGAGTGGGCCGAGGCCGCCGCGGGCCGCGAACTCAGCGTGCGCCGCCACCTCCTGCCATGCGCTCACTTCCGCCAGCAAGGTCTCCGTCGCGGCCGGCACGCGCAACCGAACCAAGCGCACGGCCAGTTCGGTCACACCCAAGACGGTCAGCGCCAGCAAGGCCGCGCCCGTCGCCCGCGCCAGCCAACGACCCTGACGGCGCGCCCGCCAGGTGACGGCGGCCTCCGCAGCGCCGCGCACATCGGCCTGATGCAACCGCACGCCCGTCAGGCGCCCGACGTGGATCGGAACACCGTTGGCGCCGGTCAAAAGCAGCTCGACCCCGTCTCCGCGCAGACTCGCTGCAGCTTCGCCAGTTCCTGCTCCGTTGCCGGGTGCGACGCTCAGATCACCCAGCCAGCCGGTGGCCTGGTCCCAAGCCGCCACCCACCGGCGGCCGTTGAAGTCGTGCTCGCGCTCGGCGCCGGCGGCCTCGGCCGCCAGGACCAGCGCGAGCACGTCGGGCAGCACGGTCGCGGCGCCGGCCCAGCCGCCGGGCGACTCGCGCTCAAGGCGCGGCCGGTGCGCCGCGAAAACGAGCGCCTGCCGGCCCGAGGGCGCGAGCAGGAAACCGCCCGCCAGTTGACTGGCAGGAAAAGGCACCACGCGCTCGAGAAACAGCCCGACTTGGCCGGCCGCCCCGGCGCCGGGCTCGACCGGGATCACCCGCAGGAAAAAGTGTCTGCCTGGCAGGAGGCGCACCGCCGGAGCGATGGCGGGGTCAGCGAACATGGTTTCAGCGACTGGCATAACAAGAATCAGGCTCCCGGTTCAATGAACGATTCTTCCGTTTCAATCAACTGGTAGTTCTGCGACCCCACCGGGTTCGCACTCTGATTCACGGCGGATGCGGCGCTGCCCCGCAGGGCGCGCCGGCGCCGGATTTCCTGGGCCACGGCCTCGAGCCGCTGTTTTTCGGTGCGAGCCTCCGTCTCCGCGGTGGCCGGGGCGCCCGCTTCGCTGGCCGCGCCCTCGCCGAGCTGCAGCACTGCACGCAGCTGGCACCCATCGAGCCCGGGCACATGCGCCCGGATCCTCAGTTCGATCACTTGCGCCGTCACCGCTAGCCGGCTCCACGTGGTTTCGTTCTCTTCCAGCCTTGCAGCGAGCTTGCGCAGCGATCCCTCGCGCGCCCGGGCCAGCAAGACCTGCGCCTGCACCTGTTTCGCGTCTTCATTCGACAGACCCAGCAGAACGAGCGTCTCCACGGTGGCGGCGTTGACGTTGCATCGCTCGAAACGCTCCAAGGCGAGCAGTTCCCGGGCGCGGGCGCTACGCTCAAATATCTCCTTGTCATTCCGTCCAGCACAGGCGGCGAAACCTGGCAGTCGCCACAGCGCGACCCAGTTCTCGGCCAGACGTGCGCCGGCTTCGACCGTTCCTTGGTGAGCTTTCCAAGCGGCAGCGGCGGCGCGCGCCACGGTGTCGTTTTCACCAAGCAACAGGAAAAAGCGGCGCGCCGCCGCCTCGTCCAGCATGGCAATCGACACCCGTCCGCTCAGATCCACAGCGCTCACGGTGACAGGGGCCACGCTCCCCGAGCGGAGCAGTTCCCCCCAACCCTCGTCGGGATGGTGCAGGCCCTGCAATTCGCGGCCCGCCTCAGCCAGCAGCGTCCGCCTCATGTCGTAACTGTTCCTGCCGGCGCGCGCGCGCCTCGGTCATCACCTCCACCGCCACTCGGTCCACCAGCACGATCGTGGCGGCCGAGCCGAGCGCGACAAAAACGAGCACTGCCAGCAAGGCGATGCCAGCGGTGCAGCGGGGGCGTCGATGGCAGGGCCGGTTCATGATTTGTTTTTGCCCGGGACCGGCGGCCGCAAGTCAAGCACCGTCGAGATTTCCTGGCCCTCGCATCGGAAGACCAACTGCACGCGCCGCGGCAGACGCCCCTCTGCGGCGGCCGCCGCGGGCTGAGTCTCCCACTGGTCGCCAGGGTTCGAGCGGTAATGGAACCATATCTCCTCCACCCAGGGTGATACCGCCAGCACAGTGCCATCGTCGACGCCGCCCAACCGCACTAGAAGCAGGCCGCGGCGTGGCAGCATCACCAGGGCGGAGCGTGCGAGCGCCCCGCCGCCCACCGGGCGGTCAAACAGGTCGCGTGCATGGTCCATCACCAGTGATCCGGTGGTGAAACCGGTCTGGTCGGACCATTGTCCGGCTTGCAACCGGTCGGCTGCCTGACCGGATCGCAACCAGCGCTCCAGCCGGCGGGTGGCCGTCCAAGCATGCTCGTCCAGCCCCTGCCGGCGCTCGGGTCGCCACAAATCGTCGAGCGACGCCAGCCACGCCGTCATGCTGGCGGCCAACAGGGCGAAGATCGCAAGGGCGAGCAGTATCTCGAGTAAGGTGAAACCTGTCGTGGCGCGGCTCACCTTCATTTTGCACGCTCCTCCGGCTTCTTCCAGCGCTTGGCGGACTCGCGCGACCAGACCTGCGTTTCCGCCGGCCGGGCCCACGCCGGGCGGAAGAGTTCCAAGCGCTCGGGTTCCGCCGGTGGCGGTCGGCCATCACCGTGCTCGATGGCCACCTCGACGGCGTAAAGTCCGGTAAATTCTAGCGGCATCACACGGGCTTGCCAGCGCACCGCAGGTCCACCGGGCAGCGGCTCAGTGCCACCGGCCTCGACTTCGGCTCGGGTGGGCAGCGCGACCACGGTGTCGCGCACGAACCGGGTGGCGGCCTGCCGGCCCCGGTTCGCCACGGTGGCCCCGCGAGCGTCGATCCCAGCCACGTAGACGGTGCTGAGCACGGTCACGGCGAAGGCAAAAATGGCCAGCGCTGCCACCGTTTCCAGCAGCGTGAAACCGCGCGCGTTTCCCCGTATCATCGCCGGAGTTCCTCCGGAGTCAGACGAGCGGTCCATGGATCCACCCGCCAGCGCCTCTCCGTCGGGGTGCCGGTGGCCACTACGATGAGCACGGAGTCGCAACTGCCGTCGGGCCGGAAAAATATCTCGAAGGCCGCCGCGCCCACAATCGGCCCGTCCAGCAGTGTCAGTCGCACGCCTTCGTGCACCGGCAGCGTCAAGGTGGCCTCGCGCCAGCTCAAGGCCGGCGGGTCCGGCATCCACAAGAGCGCGAGCGTGCGCCCCTCGCTGACCGCGGCGCGGCGCACGCGTTGGAAAGTGGCCGCGATGTCGTCGACCGCGACGTCGGCCGGAGGCCGGGCGCGCCCGCCGCCGAGCGTGGCCACCGCCCCGCCCAGCACGAGGACGATCAGCGCGAGCGTCAGCAGCAGCTCGAGCAGGGTCTGCCCGGCCTGCGCCGGGCACCGGGACTTACCAGTTGCCGATGTCATCCTCCGTGCCGGCCTTGCGATCGGGGCCGGCCGAGAACACGTCGTAGCTGGCCGGGTTCTTGAGGCCGGGGCCGCGGTATTCGTAAGGCTGGCCCCAGGGATCAAGCTGTTTGCTGCCGCCGCGCACTTGCAGGTAAGGGCCTTTCCAGCGAGTGCCCGAATTCGCCGGCGCCTGCAGCAAGGCCTCGAGGCCCTGGGCGGTCGTCGGGTAATCACCCATGTCCATGCGGTAGCGCAGGAGCGGCACACGCAGCGAGTCGCTCACGAAAACCTGCACCACGGTCTGCTGGCTGCTGCTGAAGACCTTGTCGATCTGCGTGACCGCTAGCGTAGCCAGCATCGCCAGGATGGCGAGAACGCCCAGAATTTCGAGCAGGGTGAATCCGCCAACCCTGCGGCGGGCGAAGATGGAAGTGGAGCGAGCGGTCATTTGGGGTGGTTCTCCGCCGGGGTGAGGCGCAGACGTTCGGTGCGGCCGGCGCGCTTCACCTCGGCGACTTGGGTAGTCGGATCGTAAGCGACTATCTTCAGCCCAGCCCGTTCCTCGCCGACGGCGAGCCATCGGGCCACACCCTTGCCAGTCTCGAAAATGCTGAGCAGATGGCGATCACCCAATCGGAACACGCCCTTCAGCAACAAGCCGTTGGCGGGTGTCTCTGTGGATTCGATCACGCGCCGGAAAGGGGCGTCCGTCCCCAGCACTTGAAGGGCATCGGCCTTGGCCGAAACCAGCACCATCAAGGCGATGATAATACGGAATGCCATTCGAGAAATGGAGACATTCTCACTGCTAAAGCTCAAATACTATCTCCCGGGAAATGTCGTGCCCGCCGTATAGCTTCAGCTACGCAAGAGGCTTGGATTATGCTGTATGCCGCGCCTTGTGGCACTCCACTTACGGTCCACTGGCCGCTGGAATTTGAGCCCAGGCCTGCAGGAGCACCTCGAAGTGTGCCCAGCTAGCCTCATCGTGTATTTCAACGAAGTGGACGAATGTGCAGGCCTCAACGGCCTATTCATGATCATGATCAACCGCGTTCACGCCGCCCTCGGCCATCTGCCCCATCAGCTCCGCAAATGTGATCGGCCTGATGTCCGCTTTCGCGCTCTCGCTCGCGCTATCCGCAACCTTCGCCTTGGCCTAGGAGTCGCGGCCACAAGGCCGATCAATACCGCCATAGCAATGCACTGCTTGCGCACTTCCACTGAAAGCAACAAGCGCAACGCGCATTCAATCACGCCGGTCGCAAGTTCAGGCTTCGCCAACACTGATAGCATGTAGTTCAGGATCATGGGAGCTTTGATGTAATATGATGAGATGTTAGGGCGTGAAGTTGAGTTTCGTGGGTGTTATTCTTGATAACTCGGCGCTGTTGTGAGCCATCGTGTGCTTTTTCAGATCGATTACTATGTGGTCGAACCATGTGGCAGTGGAGTGAAGGTCGCTTACGTGTAGGATTTTCATCAGGGGACAGTTACGTCCCTGACGGCGCGCCCCTGATCTCCCTCTGCTCACGTCCATTCTTTTCCGGGTCAATGAAACCGGCGAAACCCGAATGCACTTTCCGGCATATGCATTACCTCTCCATTGTTGGCGGCGACGATCTGGGCCATGAGTTCCTCGAGTGAGCCCACCAACTCCGGCTCCTCCCAAATCTTTGCCAAAGCGTAGTTGAAGTGGTCGATACCCGCGTAGAAATCATTCGTAATGAGAGGGGTCGAATGCCCCAACTGGCGCTGCGCTACGGTGAGATCGTAGTAACCCGCGAGGAACGCACCAAACAGTTTCCGCAACTCGTGGATGGGCTTCTCGGGCTTGATGCCCTTGAGATGAAGCCACTGCACCAGGCCGTGCAGCTCGTTATCCACCCACCAGCGGCTGGAACCGGCCAGGATGTATTCACTGTCGTCGCGTTTGTATTTCTGCAGCTCGTTGAACAACCAGCGCGAAATCTTCACCCGCCTCCAGCGGTTGTTTTTTGGAGTAAACCCTTCACCAGTCATCACGCGGATCACAGGCTGGCCCGCTGCTTCGAACCATGACCACTTCGCATGCACGATCTCTTTACGCCGAAGCCCGGCCTGCTCGGCGAGCAACGCTGCCGGATAAAACAAGGGGTTGGAATGCGCAGGCAGCTCAGTCCGGATGGCCTTGGCCACACCCATGATGACATTGTCCGGAGGCAGGACGTAGACCGTGCGGAGATCCTTAAAAAGGGGACTGCTGCGGAAAAGCGTGAGATCGGGAATGTTCATTCCTTTGTCCCGCAGGTGATCGATGATATTGGGCGCCACGGCCGCGTGGGCGTTACGAAGGTGACCATTCGCTGTGAGCCGAGCGGTTTTTGATTCCGGCCCCTCAGGGACACCTTGAACCCGAAGATTGCGGAAATCACGGACCAGGGCGGCCGTGATACAACTGCTCGGCAGTTCGAGGATCTCAGCGTTCTCGATCTTGCGGCCCATCTTTTGTTCGGCCACTTCACGAACAACCAGCTTCAGGGACAGAAGGTATTCATGGACGGTGCTGGCTTTAGCCTTATCGAAAACACCTGTGGAAAGCTCAATTTCGTCAATCAACTCACCCAAAGTCGCGGGCGTCATTTTTGGCTGCTTCACCTTGCTCTGCTGGAAACCGAGTTGGGCAGACAGGCCGCCGGCGCCCACGGCGGTGGCGGTTCCGTAGGCTTTCGCGGTTGCCGCCTTGAGCTCATGGCCAAGCTTGATCCAGGAGCGGCTGCCTTTCACCTGGACCCGCATATACCAATTTTTCGAGTAGTAGGTCAGGCCGCCG
>Ga0208396_100221_pt1 | contig 20339 bp, 21 predicted proteins | sample LakWasMet64_LOW9_2_FD_183896 | JGI IMG/M metagenome (GOLD analysis project Ga0208396, IMG submission 183896) | Freshwater sediment methanotrophic microbial communities from Lake Washington under simulated oxygen tension - Sediment Metagenome... | ecosystem: Environmental > Aquatic > Freshwater >... | reverse complement strand
ATGCAAACCCTAAAGCTTCTATCTCTGTGAAACTGGTTTCTGAAACCGGCGTGGGTACGGTGGCAGCAGGCGTGGCAAAAGCCAAGTCTGACCATATCGTAATTGCCGGCCATGACGGCGGTACCGGCGCATCACCGATTTCATCTGTGAAACATGCCGGTACACCATGGGAGCTGGGCTTGTCTGAAGCGCAGCAGACTTTAGTGTTAAATCAATTGCGCGGCCGCGTTGTATTGCAGGTCGATGGCCAAATCAAAACTGGCCGTGACGTGGTGATCGGTGCCTTGCTGGGTGCAGACGAGTTCGGCTTTGCTACTGCACCGCTGGTGGTTGAGGGCTGTATCATGATGCGAAAATGCCATCTGAACACCTGCCCAGTCGGCGTGGCAACACAAGACCCTGAGTTGCGTAAACGCTTTACTGGCCAGCCTGAGCATGTGGTGAATTACTTCTTCTTTGTTGCTGAAGAAGTGCGCGAACTCATGGCATCCATGGGCATCGCCAAGTTTGAAGACCTGATTGGCCGTGCTGATTTATTGGACACACAAGCCGGTATCGACCACTGGAAGATCAACGGCCTGGATTTTAGCAAAGTATTCCACCAGCCAGACATGCCGGCCAGTGTGTCACGCAAAAACAATGACGTGCAAGACCATGGTCTGGTAAATGCGCTGGATAACAAACTGGTAGCGCTTGCTAAACCAGCATTGGAAAAAGGCGAAAAAACAGTGATTGATATTGCAATCACCAATACTAACCGTACCGTGGGTACTATGCTGTCTAACCAGGTAGCTACACGTTATGGCAATGCAGGTTTGCCGGACGATACCATCCATGTGAATTTCACAGGTACATCCGGCCAGAGCTTCTCGGCATTCCTTGCCAAAGGTATTACCTTTGACCTGACCGGTGAAGGTAACGACTACGTAGGTAAAGGCCTGTGTGGCGGCCGCATCGTGATCAAACCGCCTAAGACATTCCGCGGTATCTCACATCAGAACATCATCGCAGGTAATGCGATTATGTACGGTGCTACCAGCGGTGAGAGTTATTTCAGCGGCGTAGCAGGCGAGCGTTTCTGTGTGCGTAACTCAGGTGCTTCTGCTGTGGTTGAAGGCGTGGGTAACCACGGCTGTGAGTACATGACCGGCGGCACTGTTGTTGTGCTGGGCGTAACCGGCCAAAACTTCGCGGCAGGTATGAGCGGCGGCGTGGCTTATGTATATGATGAAGACGGCATGTTCGCTAAACGCTGCAATATGGGCATGGTCTCTCTTGAAAAAGTTGAGCATGCGGCCAATGTGGCAGCAGATGCAGTACATCACCTTGACCAGCCGGATGAGGTGACTTTGCTTGCTTTGATCAACAAGCATGCGGAATATACTGACAGCGGCCGTGCCAAAGCGATACTTGCGGATTGGGAAAATGCCCGCGGCAAGTTTATTAAAGTGATGCCAAATGAATATAAGCGCGCTTTAATCGAAATGGCTGAAGACAAGGCATTGATCGCGGCTTAATAATTAGATTTCGCTTTAACGGTAATAAATAAAGAGACTCTCTCTTATAGGAAAAGGCTTTATAGTATGGGTAAAGTAACTGGCTTTATGGAATTTGAACGTCTTTCTGAGGCTAACCTGCCGGTTCAGGAACGCGTTAAAAATTACAAAGAATTTGTATTGCATCTGACTGATGCGCAAGCTCAGCAGCAAGGTGCGCGCTGTATGGATTGCGGCATTCCGTTTTGTACTACCGGCTGTCCGATCAACAATATCATTCCTGACTGGAATGATCTGGTTTATCACCAGGACTGGCGCAGTGCGATTGATGTATTGCATTCAACCAATAATTTCCCTGAGTTTACTGGTCGTATCTGCCCTGCCCCATGCGAGGCTGCCTGTACTTTAAACATCAATGCTGATGCGGTAGGTATTAAATCTATCGAGCATGCAATTATTGATAAAGCCTGGGAAAATGACTGGGTAAAACCACAGATCAATCCTAACAAAACCGGTAAAAAAGTAGCTGTTGTAGGTTCAGGTCCAGCTGGCTTGGCTGCCGCACAGCAACTAGCTCGTGCCGGCCACAGCGTGGTTGTGCTGGAAAAAAATAGCCGTATCGGCGGTTTGCTGCGCTACGGTATTCCTGATTTCAAAATGGAAAAATCCCACATCGACCGCCGCATGGCGCAAATGACTGCTGAAGGCGTTGAGTTCCGTGTGAATCAGCACGTAGGCGAAACTGTAAAAGCAGACGACCTGCTGGCTGAGTTTGATGCCGTGGTGTTGGCAGCAGGTGCCGAGCAGCCGCGCGATTTGCCGGTAACCGGCCGTGAGCTGGATGGCGTGCATTTTGCGATGGATTTTTTAACTCCACAGAATAAAGTGGTTGCAGGGGATACGATTCCTGATCAAATTAAAGCTACCGGCAAGCATGTCGTGGTTATCGGCGGCGGTGATACCGGTTCTGACTGTGTGGGTACTTCAAACCGTCATGGCGCATTGAGCATTACACAATTTGAGTTGATGCCACAACCGCCAGCTAAAGAGAACAAAGAGCTGGTATGGCCAAACTGGCCGCTCAAAATGCGTACTTCAAGCTCACATGAAGAAGGCGCTAACCGCGACTGGTCTGTTACGACAAAAGAGCTGATTGGTGAAAACGGTAAAGTGGTTGCACTTAAAGGCGCTCGCGTAGAGTGGAAAGATGGCAAGATGAGCGAAGTGCCAGGCTCTGAATTTACTATTCCCGCTGATCTGGTATTTTTGGCAATGGGCTTTGTATCACCAGTACAAAAACTATTGGAAGTATTTGGTGTAGAAAAAGACCAGCGCGGTAACGCAAAAGCCACTACCGATGGAGAAGGCTGCTACAAAACCAGCAAGGAAAAAGTATTTGCTGCCGGTGACGTGCGCCGCGGCCAGTCTTTAGTGGTATGGGCGATTCGTGAAGGCCGTCAGGCAGCACGCGCAGTGGATGAATATTTGATGGGTTCATCAGTATTGCCACGTTAATCTCCTACGCTAAGTAGGGCTTAATCTAGTAAAATAGCTGGGGATGCACATCACGCGCATCCCCAATTTTTTGAGCAGAAACAATGACTACATTACAGAACGACACCTTCTTACGCGCTTTGCTGCGCCAACCTACCGAATACACGCCAGTGTGGATGATGCGCCAGGCTGGCCGTTACCTGCCGGAATATAAAGCAACGCGTAAAAATGCAGGTAGTTTTTTAAGTCTTTGTAAAAACGCGCAATTTGCGACTGACGTGACGCTGCAGCCATTAGATCGCTACCCGCTTATTGATGCTGCTATCCTGTTTTCAGATATTCTGACCGTGCCTGATGCGATGGGTCTGGGTTTATATTTTGAAGAAGGCGAAGGCCCTAAATTCGAGCGCACCTTGCAGCACGAAGCCGATATTAAAAAGCTTACCGTGCCGGATATGGCCGAGCTGCAATATGTATTCAATGCCGTAAGCCAGATACGCAAAACATTAAACGGTCGCGTACCTTTGATTGGTTTCAGCGGCAGCCCGTGGACTCTGGCAACCTACATGGTCGAAGGCAAAGGCGGCACGGACTTTTTGACTACCAAGAAAATGGCGTATGCACGTCCTGACTTGCTGCACCATATTCTAGATATTACTGCACAAACTGTGATTCAGTACTTGAACGCGCAAATCGCTGCCGGTGCGCAGGCGGTAATGATATTCGACTCTTGGGGTGGTGCGCTGGCACATGATGCCTATATCGAGTTTTCATTGAATTACATGCAGAAAATCGTGAATGGCTTAACTAAAACCAGTGAAGGCCGTAAAGTGCCTAGCATTGTGTTCACCAAAGGCGGCGGTCTATGGCTGGAAGCACAGGCTGATATCGGTGCTGATGCACTCGGTCTGGATTGGGCTATTGATATTGGTAGCGCACGTAAACGCGTGGGCAATAAAGTAGCTTTGCAAGGCAATCTTGACCCTGCCATTTTGCTGTCAACGCCTGAAGCAATTGAGAAGCAGGTTGCCCATGTACTTGCCAGCTACGGGCACGGTAATGGCCATGTATTTAATTTAGGCCATGGCATTACGCAATGGACAGACCCAGACAATGCGGCAGCTATGCTGAATGCAGTGCGCGAGCATAGTCGTCAGTATCACCAGTAGAGTGAATGTTTCCCTAATTGATTTTAGGTCATACAAGTTTTAAATTATAGGGTTGTACAATTCAAGTTGCCATTTAATCTGGAGTAAGAACATGATGAAAAAAATCGTTTTAGCTTTGGTTGCTGTTGCGCTGGTCGGCGCGGGAGCTGCGGGTGCAATTCTATTGAAAAAAGAAAACCGTCATTATGTAAGGCCAGCAATTGCAGATGCTGAACAGCACAATGTCAAAATGAATGACTGCATCAAGGCTACTCTGGAGCGTCATCCCGGCGCTGTGATAGAAGTCGAAATGGAGCAGGATGATGGACGTTTGTTGTTTGATATCGATATTCAGGGTAAAGACGGTAAAACTTGGGAAATCGAGTGTGACGCGGCCAGTGGCGAGATTGTCGAAGACGGGCTGGATCGTTAATCAGCCATTGTATTGCAAATAAAAAAGCCCATTCAGAGATGGGCTTTTTGCTATTCAGTGATTATTTTAATGACATACGTTTCATGGTGTCATCTTTATCAATAAATTTGTGTTTTATCGCACCTAGAATATGCACTATAACGACAATCAACAATACGGCACCAACAACTTCGTGAACCTCTTTGAATAACTCGCGACCAGCTTTGTTGTCCAGCCCGGCGATGAAATCCAGGCCAAACCATTTAATGCCATATTTACTGTTAATCGCCATAATCAAGCCACTTAGCGGCATAGCAACCATTAATAGGTAAAGCAGATGGTGTGTTCCGGTAGCGAGTTTTTTCTCCCATGCTTTGTATGAAGTTAGCATGGCTGGTGCACGATGCGTAATACGCCACAAAACACGAATGGCTATTAACGCGAGGATGGTTACACCGATAGATTTATGCAGATTGTAGTAGAAAGTTCTTGGGCTGGCTTCTTCGGCAAGCTGCCAGGTGTAAATACCTAGATCAAACAAGTCAAAAGCCAATTGCTTGGGTGCTTCTTTGGGAAGTTCGCTCATATACCAGCCGAGCGCAAACATGCCGAAAATACCAAGTGCAACTAGCCAATGCAAAATAATGGCTGTTTTGGAATAGCGTGCTGAGGGTTGATTCATAGTAATATCCTGATGTGATTAAATCTTAATGTATGTGACTAGCGTGATAGCAAATAATTGCACAAAACTAGCTAATTTTAATCTGTATCCTAAATTCAAGGAATGTTTCATGCGTACTTTAATGATAACCATGAGCCTGTTCGGGCTTATTGGCTGTGGCAGTATCAATTCGAGTCATGCTAATCAGCAGGAAAAACATGAAGATTTTGCTATAGAGCAGGTAGCGGATGGCACTTATGTACATCACGGTAAGCATCTGGATATTGACACTGGCTATCAGGGCGATATCTGTAATATCAGTTTTGTAGTGGGCAGCAAAGGCGTAGCAGTGATTGACACCGGTGGTAGCCTGAAAGTAGGCAAGCAACTACGCGCGGCAATTAGAAAAGTCACACCGTTACCGGTGCTATACGTAATCAATACGCATGTGCATCCGGACCATGTTTACGGTAATGCGGCATTTTTGGCGGATAAACCAATATTTGTAGGCCATGATAAATTAGCCAACACCATGGAGCTGCGCCGCGAGCAATATGCAAAACTCAATGCAAGGCTGCTGCATGAAGATGCACAAGGTAGTGACTTGATCAAACCTACGCTGACGGTTAAAGATAAATTAACATTAGATTTAGGCGATAGAAAACTTGAGCTGACCGCTCACCCGGTAGCGCACACCAACACTGATGTATCGCTCATCGATGTTAAAACCAGCACCTTATTTACCGGTGACTTGCTGTTCATAGAGCGCACACCGGTGGTGGAGGCTGATATCAAGGGCTTGATTGCAGAGCTTGAAAAGCTAAAAACTAGCCCAGCTAAACAAGTGGTTCCAGGCCATGGCCCGGTCACCAAAGATTGGCTTGCTGCATTGTCTAATGCGCAACGTTACCTGAACCTGCTGTTGGCGGATGTACGGGCCAGTATCAAGAAAAACGAGGGTATGGAAAAGGCGATGGATAACGCTGCGGCAGGTGAGAAAGATAAATGGCAGTTATTCGAGATTGCCAACCGGCGTAATGTGAATACGATTTACCCGGGTTTGGAGTGGGAGTAGTCATAAAAAAGCGGTGCCGGATTTTAGACCCAGCACCGCTTTTAAATTTAATGGAACACTTATTTTTTCAAATTATCCAGGCTGCAGGCTGTGTTAGGGTTTGCATTCAATAGCAGCAAACCGCCGGCAATTGCCAGATATTGCAATAGCGGCAACTTGAGTAAAAAGATCAAGGCCACAACATAAATTGCCATTACCAGGGCAACAACTTTAGTCTTGTAGCCCAGAAGTAAACCTAAACCGCCGATCAGGTTAATTAAAATGATTAACGGTGCAAAAATGCCAGGTAAGCCCAAACTGCCCAGACCAGCTTGATATTCCTGATAGCCTGATGGATTGTTCATAAAGTTGATAACAAGTGCGACAACTTGAACCAGAAAGATTTGTGCCATTAGAATCCGGGCAACGGTTGTTAAATACTTTTGCATAAATAACCTTAAATTAACTGAAAAGACAAACACGCATAATGCCTGTTACTGCCACGGCCTGCAAGTGGCAATTTAATTGAGTGGAGCCGGTTTGAAAGATAATTTCGTTATACAAGTCGTAAGCTGGCAAATACATTCTGCGCCATTAAAAACAGTACGTGAAGAGGTGTTTATTAAAGAGCAGCAGGTGCCGGCTGAACTGGAATGGGATGGTTTGGATGAAACAGCTCAGCATCTACTAGCTTTAAGTAGCGCTGGCGAGGCGATAGGCTGCGTCAGACTGCCGGGCGATGGCAGCATAGGCCGCATGGCAGTGCTCAAGCCATGGCGGGGCAAAGGTGTTGGCAGTGCGCTGCTTGGCAAGGCAGTAGAGCTATATCGGCGGCAAGAGATTAAAAACATCACACTCTCAGCACAGATGCACGCAATATCATTTTATGAAAAATCCGGTTTCGAGGTATGCAGTGGGCCGTATTGGGACGCGAATATTTTGCATGTGGATATGCGCCTGCAATAACGGTGTGTTAATTTCACACCTTGCTTAGATGTGAGTAGTTACCCATCTAATAATGTCCTGCCCAGTCATGGCACCGGCCTGTCGTGCAATTTCCCGGCCATTTCTAAACAGCGCTAGTGTGGGAATGCTGCGAATCGCATATTGGTTGCTCAAGCCCTGCTCAACATCTGTATTCACCTTGCAAAAACGCACTTTTGGCTCCATGAGACTGGCGGCCTGAACAAAAGCCGGTGCCATCATTTTGCAGGGACCACACCACGGTGCCCAAAAGTCCACCAGTACCGGAATGTCATTTTGACTGATGTGTTTAGTGAATGTTGCAGATGTTAATTCCAATGGCTGGCCATTAAATATAGGCGCATGACATTTACCGCAGCTTGGGTGCTGGGCCAGACGTGTGTTAGGTACGCGGTTAACCGTGTGGCAATGTGGGCAAACCAGATGCAGGGAGTCATTCATGGAAATTCCTATTGAGTATGGATGCTTATTGGTAGTTGGGGATGCGGTACACTTATTTCAATATGCGGATGTTTTAGCTACTCTGACTTTTATGTAAATTGCTTAAAGTGGGGCTATTCTATAAAATCACGCCTTATAGAATTTAAGCGCATAAGCTTAATCATCAGATTCAAATTTTTCCATTCTCTCAAGGATTTATCATGTCAAAAATCATTTTTAAAGCAGGTGAAGCTACCGTTTATAGCGAAGGTAAAGACGTAACCGCTGCGATGCCGGAAATTTTAATCGGTGCTGTCGACGGCCCGGTAGGCCAAGCGTTTGCAAATTTGATGGCACAAAGCAAAGGTCACACAGCCATGTTTGCTGTGCGTGACATTAATCAATTAGTCCGTCCAGTTTGTATGACCGTGCCAAAAGTAACTTTAAAAGGCAGCACAGATGTAAGCTTGTTCGGCGGTGTGGTACAGGCGGCGACTGCTGATGCAATTTTGGACTGCGTAATCGAAGGCATTATTCCTAAAGAACAAGCGAATGACTTGTGCATTATCAGCTTGGTATGGATCGACCCAGGTTGTATCGCACTGGAAAAAGAAGGTAAATTAGACAAAGCCGATATGTACAAAAACAACTACGACGCTACTAAATTGGCGATTAAACGTGCATTGAACGACGAGCCATCAATTGATGAATTGATCGCTAACCGTCATAAGATCAAGCACTGCATGTGGGAAGATTCATGGGATCAAAAATAGTTTCGATTCCACATTAAATCGATACTTTGTCGGCTTCGGCTTGCCGTGCTATAGCACTGTCTGCACCTTGCCTTCGCGTCTCGTTTTTAATGTGAAATGAAACTGGTTTGGTAAAAAATAAAAAAAGCGGCTCATTAGAAGCCGCTTTTTTATTGCCTGAGATTATTAATCTTTACGTATGGATTCCCGCACATCGCGTACCAGTTGAAATACTGACCAGCTGGTTTGCAGTAAGGCGCTAAAGCGCGCAATGTGTATTTTGCGTATCAGTACACCGGTTAAAGTGCTTACACCAACCATCAGCACCGGGTACCTTCTAAAGTAGCGAACTACCTCCAGGCCGTGATCTGCAATTAATAGCGGCTGGCGCAGTGGCTCCATGTTTTGTGCCAGTACAATGCGCTGTGAGGCCGCTTTGTAGATCAGTCTTTGCCTGCGTTCTGCAAGTGCGGTTAGTTTTTCATTCATTGCTGATCCCTGGCCGCTTAACGATTGGTGTCAATTTCCTGATGATCTTTGATCAACTCTGCCAAGCTGGCTTCAAACATTCTTGGCATGGATTTTAATCTGTGCACCACAATGCTGCCCAGCACAGCACCTACAATCAGGAACAGGCCGGTAAGCGAACCCAACACCAGCAGGCGGTGCGTATCCCAGAATACAACCACCACCAGAATAGTAAGCAAAACCGCGCCAAAACACAGGCTGAACAAGGAAACGAAAGCGATTGCCAGCAACGATATAAAGCGCTCGCGGCCTTCTTCCAAATCTGTACTTAACAACTCAAGGCGCGTGTGAATAATGGCAATGAGCGTGACAGTCAGGTTTTTTAGCGAGGTGAGCAATCCCTCTGCAGGCTGCTTAGGTGTGTCTGCCATTTGTATTAGCGCCGACCAATCAGCAGGCCAATAACCAAGCCAACACCAGCTGCAACACCTACAGCATGCCATGGTTTTTCATGTACATAATCATCAGTGGCTTGCGCGGCAATTTTACCTTTTTCAATTAATGCATCCTGTGCATCTGCGAGTTTTACTTTAGCTGCCGCCAATGATTCTTCAGCCTTGGCGCGTAAGTTTACAACTGCTTCACCGCCTTGATTGGCAGTTGCTTTAATCAAAGCTTCAGCATCAGCGATTACTACTTTGAAATCGCTGATTAATTGTTCTTTGGTGACAGTGGTGTTTTGTAAGTTAGTACTCATTGAAATGCTCCTTTTTATTATTCATAACAGTATCCTGTTATGACAACTACTTGAAAACTTAATTTCATTTTTGCCCGTTACCTATCTACTATGCTACGCCTAGCAAACTGATTGAGCAAGGTGATGATTAAATATGTAGAAGTGTAATAAATCCTTAAAGTCAGGCATCACCTTTAGGTAGTGATTGCAGTATTTTACGCACAGGCGTAGGTATGGCAGCACCTATTGCATCCTCAATGCTGAGCCAGATATGGCCAGGCTCGCCGAGCTTGGGGCTTTGTTTTGTGACTTGCAATGGCTGCGGCGTAATGTGTAATTTAAAGTGCGTGAAAGCATGACTTAGTCTAGGTAATGCTTTTTGCAGCTGAGCTGTAACGCCAAATCGTTGCTGCGAGACGTTTATTACATCAGCATCATCTTCCAGTTCTGGAAAGCTCCATAATCCGCCCCATATTCCTGTTGGAGGGCGTTTTTCCAGCATGACGTTGTCTCCCTGCCGCAGTATCAGCATGGTGATGTTTTTCTCGGGGATTGCTTTGCGTGGTTTGGGTGTCGGCAGTAGGTGAACGCGCTGCTGCTGAAATGCGCCACAGCTTGCATTTAATGGGCAGCGCCCGCACTGCGGTTTGCTTCTGGTGCAAAGTGTGGCACCTAAGTCCATCAAGCCCTGAGTGTAGGCCACCATGTCTATTTGGGGCAGTAATTGCTCGGCCAGTACCCATAGTTCTTTTTCAATCTTTGGTGTGCCCGGCCAGCCTTCAATTGCAAAATGGCGTGTCAGCACGCGTTTTACATTGCCATCCAGTATGGTCTGTACTTGATTAAAAGCAAATGAGGCAATGGCTGCAGCAGTTGAACGACCAATGCCGGACAGCGTTTGAATGGTGTCAAAATCCTGCGGGAACTCTCCATTATGCTCATCGATAATTGTTTGTGCCGCATTATGCAAGTTACGCGCCCTTGAGTAATAGCCTAGGCCGCTCCAGTGCTGCAACACCTCATCCTGCGTTGCATTTGCAAGTGTCGCAATAGTAGGAAAACGCTGCATGAATTTACTGTAATAACCAATCACAGCAGTTACCTGAGTTTGTTGCAGCATGATCTCCGATACCCAGATCGCGTAAGGATCGGTAGTGTTCTGCCACGGCAGATCATGGCGACCATGTTGCTTTTGCCATGTTATCAGGCGGTTTGAAAAATTGGACATAGTTTGTTTGAGTGTTTTTTGGTACGATGGGGTGATTGCGAATCAACTTTTAGGATTGTAAATGAAACACGCTTTAACGATTGCTTTTGCTACATTAGTGTTTTTAACTGGCTGCAAAGTTTTGCCGCCAGGGCATGGCCCACATGGTCCTGGTAATAGTGAAAATGCGCCCGGTCATAATAAACCCTGTGGTGACGGCCCCGGAAATAGCGGCACTGCGCCTGGACAGCTGAAAAAGAACTGCCGCTACTTTTAAAGTATTCAGCGGCAGTTGATTGTGAGTGCTGCTTAAAATTTAAGCAGTTTTTTAAGCGCCTCGCCGGCTTTTTGTTTAGCCGCATCTTCCGGTGTTTTGGGAGTTTCAGCTGGCGCTGTGTCTGCGGGGGCCGTGTTAGTTGCCGCGCCATCTGTGGTCGCCGGTGCCGTAGTGGTTTCTGCTGATTTTTTCTTGCCGAGCAGGCCTTTCAGTGCTTCGGCTTTATCGCCGCCGCCAATCAGCTCTTTAACCGCAGTAGCTTTATCGCCACCTACTTTGTCCAAGAGTTTGTTTTGAGCCATTGCCGCACCAATTCCGGCAAAGTCCATGCTGTATTTAGGGGCAGAGAAAGTGCCAGTAATCTTTACTGGAATGCTCAAGCCAGCCAGTGAATCCAGATCAGCCCCGCCCTGTCCTTTAAGTGACTTAACTACGGTAGGTTTTGCGAGGTAATCTATGGTCTCGTTGCCAATGTCGATATTGCCGCGGCTATCACCTTTTGCCAAACGCAATATAGGCGCTTTCATAGCCAAGTCTTCATTGTGGGCAACACCGTTTTTAATGTCAAAAGACGCGCTCAGTTCGCTGAAGTCGGTTTTCTTTTTCTGGTCAGCACCGATACTGTTTTTATCTTTTAATAAATTGACCTTGGTTTTGATATCACGGATGGTGCCGGGAATATCAATACCTTTAATTGCACCATCGGCAAGGTTAACTGCGGCCTTGCCTGCCAGCGCTTTTTTAAGGGCATTGACGCTGTTGCCGGATGTTGTGACATCCACGTTCAGCGTACCTTTGCCGTCCAGCATGTCGTTGTTGATGGCATCTACCAGTAGTGGGCCAATGGCGATGTTTTTCATGTCCTGTTTAAAAGTGATGCTGGGCGTGTCGCGCGCATCAACTTTTAATGAACCATCCATGCTGCCCTGGTAAAGGTTGGCGGCAAATGGCGATATGGTTGCAATGCCATCGGCTGCCTTCAGGCCGATATTGACGTTCTGGGTTTTAACATTGGCAAGCTTAAGCCAGCCGATTTTGGCTTCGCCGCTTGCATTGAGCTTTTTTAGCGCACTCAGATCAATCGGGGTATCGCCAGAACTTTTGGCGGCAGGCTGGTCGCTTTTCGTGATGTATTTATCTGCATCCAGCTTGTCTATATTCAGGTTAAAGCTGTAGATGGGGTTGTTAAAACGGGTAATGCCGATATTGGCGTTGACCTGGCTGTCATCGACTTTTGCCGCCAATGGGTTCAGGCTGAGTTTCTGGCCATCAGCTTTTAAGTCCACGCGCACGTTGGTAGCTTTGGTTTTGCCGTATTTGAGGCTGCCAATACGCAGTGAACCATCGGCATTCAGCGCTTTGAGTGCGCTTAAATCAAGCGGCTTGTCATCAGCTTTGCTGGCGGTCTTGGTTTCAGCTTTTGCATCTTTAGCACCCACGTAGCGGTCGATATCTACCTGGTCGATATCAATGTCAAAGGTGTAAAGTGGTCTGGTAAAGTGGCTGATGCCCAGGCTGCCTTTGATTCTGCTGTCATCGAGTTTTACATTAAGACCGGATAAGGCGAGTTTCTCGCCATCGGCTTTAACATTCACATTAAGGCCAGACAAATGGTATTTGTCATAGAGTAAGTTGCCGATGTTGATCTTGCCATCGAGCAGGATGTTTTTCAGTGCAGAAAAATCAGCCGGTTTATCACTGGCCCGTTCAGCCTTTTTAGGTTGGCTGCTGCTACCCAAAAGTTTGTTCAGGTCCAGCGTATCGGCATTGATGTTGAATTTAACATCCGGTTTTTTGAAGCTGGCCACGGCAATGTCGCCGGTGAGTTTGGTCGCATCCACACTCAGGTTGAATTTGCTGTTGATGTGCTCCTGTTTGGCATCGGCAAGCAGGCTCAAGCCAAACCCCACTTTGGCACCACCATTGGGTAACGATGGGTCTTTAATATCTACATTACCGGTCAGTTTGGGCAGGTCGAAAATCAGGTTTTCAAGGTTGCCCTGGAACGGGGACGAGAATTTGCCGCTGATGGAGCGTTTACCCTGTGTGCCGGAAATGTCACCGCTGATGCCGCTGCTTTGTAGCGCTTTCGGTGAGCCTTTGATGTCGGCCAGTACCAAATTGGCCTTAAATGTGTCGCCCGCTTTGTCCTGCGTCAGGCTTACGGTGACTTTTTTGCTGGTCACTTCGTCTTTTTTCGCAACCAGTGCAGGTGCGTTCAAATCCAGATTGATCTTGGCGCCGCTGAATTGACCGGCTAACGCGAGTTTTAAACTGTCTACCAGGAATTCGCGTGTTTCCGGTTTCGCATCAACATCACCGCTGGCGGTAATCGATACCGCTTTGCCGCCGAGCAAATCACCGCTGATGGCAGCGTCCAGGCCTTTAGCTGCAAAGTGTTTGTTTTCTGGGTCGGCTAAAAAGTTGCCCTTCACTTTTACGTCTGCGTTAACCGCTGGCTGGTTCGCCTTTACGTTGAAATCTGTGGCCAGATCAATCGGCTCGGTCAATGCTATGTGGCCTGAAGTCAGATTGAATTTGGATAACGCATATTGCGCGCCGCTGCCTTCATCCGTGTAGGCCACTGCAGAGTTTGTTACTTTAACGCCGTCTACATCAAATTTAATCTCTTCAGACTCTTCTTCGTCTTTGCTCAGCAGGTCGTCAAAGTTGGTCGTGCCGTCTTTATATTTAATGATGTTGGCTTTTGCGCCATCAATGTAAATGGTATCGACCACCAGCTGTTTTTTTAACAGCGGCAATACTGCCAGCGCTACTTGTGCGCTTTGGATAGAGGCAAATTCTTTATCGGACTTATGTTCGGAAATAGAGACTTTACCCAGATTGGCACCGATCTTAGGCCAGAACGCGAGTTTGATGTCGCCCTCGATATTCAGGGTGCGTTCTTTTTTATCCTGTACCAGTTTAACGATGAGCGGTTTGTAATCATTGGGGTTAAACGTCGCTGCAATCACCGCTACTGCCAGCAACAATAAAGCGATGACGCCACCCAAGCCAAACAAGCTATATTTCAGTAGTTTTTTCATGATGTACTCTAACAGGTCAATATGATTATTCTAAGCAGATTAGATTTTACTGCTACTTTTTACAATACGGCAAAGTACCTATAGATCAAGGTCTATTGGAAATACCAGATAACAATTAAGCCTAACGCAATACGGTACCAGGCAAATATTTTGAAATTGTGACTGGCAACAAAACGCAGCAGGAATTTAATGGCGATTAGCGCAGAAATAAATGCGGTCACAAAGCCTACGGCAAACATGCCCAAATCATCTGTGGAAAGTAACTGCCAGTTTTTGAGCAGATCGTAACCGGTGGCCGCAAACATGATGGGGATTGCCAGAAAGAATGAAAACTCGGTAGCAGTGTGGCGGTTCAGGCCAAACAACATGCCGCCCAAAATAGTAGCGCCAGAACGTGAAACACCTGGAATCAAGGCTGTGGCTTGTGCAAACCCTATCTGCCATGCCTGCTTCTGTGTCATGGCATCAATCGAAACCGTTTTGGCTTTAAGTGGCATTTTTTCAATCAGCAAAATAGCTAAACCGCCTAGAATCAAGGCAATGGCCACAGTAATGGGTGAAAACAGATACTCTTTAATTTTGTCGTGAAACGCTAAGCCAATTAAAGCCGCAGGTAAGAACGCAATGATCAGGTTAAGCGAAAACTTCTGCGCCTTGGTTTGATGGGTAATGTGCACCACAGTATCAAGCAGCTTGCGGCGGTATTCCCAGCACACCGCCAGAATAGCGGCTAGCTGAATCACAATGTCGAACACCTTGGCTTTGTCATCATTAAAATGCAGCAGGTCGCCAACGATGATCAGGTGGCCGGTGCTGCTGATAGGCAGAAATTCGGTTGCGCCTTCTACCAAGCCTTGAATCAGGGCTTTAAAAAGTAAAATCAAATCCATAATATTGTTATTCTTTGTTGTTGATTAAGGTTGTTGATTAAAAGTTATTTAAGCATGCCTAGCAGGGTTGTCAGCAGATTGCCTGAATCCCTGCCTACTTCGCCATTCGGTGTCATGCGGTCTATCACTTGCGGCAGGTACTCGGCGATTTTTGCACTGATCTCACTCGCGTTAATGCCTAATTTATTCGCGGCGGTTTGTATGGTTGTGCTGCCTAAAACCTGAGTAATTTGCTCGGCCGAAATTTGCATGTTTGCGCCCTTGCCTACCCATGAGACTACTTCATCGGTAAAACCCGCGGACTTGAACTTTTCCAGCACGCCGGGCAGGCCGCCGTTCTGATTAAACAAGTCTACTGCCACCTGCGCAATCGCGCCCTTTTCGCCGCCTAATTTGCCGAGCATGCTACTGGCCAGGCTATCAAATAAACCCATGCTGATTCCTAATAAACTAAAATTAAGTCTTAAAAGCGCTCTTCAGGACGCAGATAACGCCATTGTCCAGCCGGTAATTTACCGAGTGTGACACTGCCGATGCGGATACGCTTCAGGCCGACTACATGTAAACCTACCAGCTCACACATGCGGCGAATCTGGCGTTTTTTACCTTCGCGCAATACAAAGCGTAGCTGGTCTTCATTTTGCCAGCTCACTTTGGCCGGCTTCAGTTTTTCGCCATCCAGGTTTAAACCAAAATTCAGCAGTTTCATACCAGCGTCATCAAGTTCACCGGTGACGCGCACCAAGTATTCTTTTTCCACCGTTGAGTCTTCACCAATCAAATGGCGTGCTACACGGCCGTCCTGAGTGAGTACTAACATTCCGGTTGAGTCAATGTCCAGGCGCCCTGCTGGTGCTAAACCATGCAGCATGCCGCGATGGAATTGCTTAGGGTTATGCTTGTGTAATTCTGGGTCATCTTCCCACTGGTTATCCGGGTGTACCAGTACAATCGCCGGTTCATAGCCATCTTCGGCCTGGCCGCTTACGTAACCCACCGGCTTGTGCAGAATAATCGTCACATTCTCAGCCTGTGTTTCATGTGCATAGCTGCTGATGATGATTTCAGCATTGGGGTCGATTCGTGTGCCTAGTGTTTCAATAATCTCACCGTTCACTTTCACCCAGCCGTTTACAATCCATTCATCAGCTTCACGGCGCGAGCAGATGCCGCGCTCAGCCATCACTTTTGATAAGCGTGGCTGTTCAGATTGGCTGGCGTTGGCTCTAGCTGCAAATGCTTCTTTATTAGAACGTGTGTTATCAAACTCGCTCGCCACAAACCCATCACGCGCTTTACCGCCACGGCGTGGCGGGTTGCGGTAAGCACCCTCACGGTCAGCCTTGTCACGGCTGGTGGTGGTGTTTCTACGCGCATCTACCTGCACCGCGCGTGCTGCCGGTGCGCGGCTATCAGGGGTTTGCTGTCTTGCCGGGGCTGATGATTGCTCATGCAATGCGCCATCATGGCGATGGTTGCGCTGGCGTGGAGCATCATGATTTGCTGGTGCAGATGGCCTTTGTTCACGTTCGGCACGCACTGGCTTGCTCGCTTGTGTATGAGATTGCTGCGCTTCAGCACGCTGGGTTTTTACTGCCGCAGTTGTGCGGTCACGCGTCACTGCGCTGCTACGACGCACAGGGGATTTTTTTGCCACAACGGCAGGCGCATCAGCGGGTTTTTTGGATAATTTTAGAGTAGTCAAAACAGTTTTCCTTGAATGCTACTATTTTACGCTTTTTTCAATTGCAGCGCCTGAAAGTAAACTCAATAATATCAATTCATTAAAAACAAAACAGCCAGCATAATGCTGGCTGTTTTGCTGGTTACGGATGCATCAAAAATTAAACTTTTTGATAAACTTCGGAACCTTTTTTCACGAACTCAATGGCTTTTTCCTGCATGCCTTTGGTAAGCGCTTCTTGTTCTGAAACGCCTTGTTCTGCCGCGTAATCACGAACATCCTGCGAGATTTTCATTGAGCAGAAGTGCGGGCCGCACATTGAGCAGAAGTGCGCTTGTTTTGCACCTTCCTGCGGCAAGGTTTCGTCGTGGAATTCCTTGGCTTTTTCAGGGTCGAGGCCGAGATTAAACTGGTCTTCCCATCTGAATTCAAAACGCGCTTTTGACAATGCATTGTCACGGATCTGTGCGCCAGGATGGCCTTTTGCCAAATCGGCAGCGTGAGCTGCAATCTTGTAGGTGATGATACCCACGCGTACGTCTTCTTTGTCCGGCAGACCCAAGTGTTCTTTCGGTGTTACGTAGCACAGCATGGCACAGCCGTACCAGCCGATCATTGCAGCGCCAATGCCTGAGGTGATGTGGTCATAGCCCGGTGCGATGTCTGTGGTCAATGGGCCTAAAGTATAGAAAGGAGCTTCACCGCAATGTTCCAGTTGCAGATCCATATTCTCTTTAATCAGGTGCATCGGCACGTGTCCCGGGCCTTCGATCATACATTGCACGTCGTGCTTCCAGGCGATCTGTGTCAGTTCCCCCAGAGTTTTCAATTCGGCAAACTGCGCTTCATCGTTGGCGTCGTAGATTGAGCCTGGACGCAAGCCATCACCTAAGCTGAATGAAACGTCATACTGCTTCATGATTTGGCAGATGTCTTCAAAATGCTCGTACAGGAATGATTCCTTATGATGCGCCAAGCACCATTTTGCCATGATAGAACCGCCGCGTGACACGATACCGGTCATGCGTTTTGCCGTCATCGGGATGTAAGCCAGACGTACGCCGGCATGGATAGTGAAGTAATCCACACCTTGTTCCGCTTGTTCAATCAAAGTGTCGCGGAAGATTTCCCAAGTCAGGTCTTCAGCTTTACCGTCAACTTTTTCCAACGCCTGATAGATAGGCACGGTACCGATAGGCACTGGAGAGTTGCGGATGATCCACTCGCGGGTTTCGTGAATGTTTTTACCTGTAGATAAATCCATCACGGTGTCGCCGCCCCAGCGCGTACTCCACACCATTTTTTCAACTTCTTCACTAATTGAAGAACCTAAAGCAGAGTTACCGATGTTGGCGTTGATTTTAACCAGAAAATTACGGCCAATAATCATCGGCTCGATTTCCGGGTGGTTGATGTTCATTGGAATGATCGCACGGCCGCGAGCCACTTCATCGCGTACGAATTCCGGGGTAATCATTTTAGGGATGCTTGCGCCAAAATCTTGGCCAGCGTGTTGTGTTTGTAGCAACTTGCTCATATTTTCGCGGCGCTGATTTTCACGGATGGCGATGTATTCCATCTCCGGTGTAATAATGCCTTTACGCGCATAGTGCATTTGGCTTACGTTCATGCCGGGTTTGGCGCGGCGTGGTAAGCGCGTCAGGTTGAAGCGCATTTCTGCAAGTTCCGGGTCAACTTTACGTTGTTGGCCGAATGCTGAGGTCGGGCCATCCAGTTGCTCGGTATCGTTGCGCTCTTCAATCCATTTTGAACGCAGTGCCGGCAAGCCGTCACGAATGTCGATGTTGATTGTTGGGTCTGTGTACGGGCCGCTAGTGTCGTAAACAACGACAGGTGGGTTTTTTTCAGCGCCAAAAGCTGAAGGCGTATCGCTCAATGAAATTTCGCGGAATGGTACGCGGATATCAGGGCGTGAGCCTTCAACATAAACCTTGCGTGATTTTGCAAATGGTTTAGTAGCGCCTTCATCTACAGAGGCGGTTTCATTAAGAAATTTGGAAAGATTTTTATCAGTAGCGTTCACTGTGTGCTCCAAAAAAAGCCGCATTGATAAGAATTATCAGTGCCTGCTTTTTGAAAAATTAATAAATCATAGGGAGCAGTAAACGCTGCATTCCCTACGGCGGCATGACCCGCATCAGGTTCAAAGGGTGTGTCTCACTATATTTTGTTAAAAATACAGACCCCTAGCAATGGACGAAATATACGCTAAAACTGCTATAAAACCAAGTGTTTAAGTCAGGATATACCCAAGAAAAATATAGGGTTATTGAAAAGTACAGGTGAATTTACAAAAAATCTTATAGATTTATTTGCTCGCCAAGTTTGTGTTATATAGCGGCTTGTATTATTGATAAAAGAGATTATCAACTGTGTGATTAAAATCAAGTTTTGTTCAATGTTTTTTGCTACACTGGTTACTAAAATATAACAAAAATTATATTAATTACTAATATGGGGATTTGACCATGCTGCTTTATTTGAGTTACTACGTAGTTGCTATTGCAGCTTTAGTTTTGCATTTCACCGGACATCTCGAGCGCTGGGGTATGGAATGGTTGTTGGTGGTGTTGGCAATCACTATTTTTCCAGTTGTGCTGTATTTATAAAATAAAAAGTTTATAAGCAGAAATTTATAAAATACAGCACAGTACGAACTCAGTACTGAACATACACTACTGAAATTACGGTATGGTTATTTCAGTTTTCTGATGGCAAATTCTTTTGCCAGTCTTGCCTGTTTCTTCAGCCCTAAGTTCACGGCTTTAGGCAGCACACCGTTTAACCAGGCAAAAAATGACTCCGGCTGGCCGATCATCACTTCCTGCTTTTCATGTTCAAGCGCATTGACCACGATGGCGGCTACTTTGTCCGGCTCATCCAGATTGCCGCCGGTCTTTGCCAGCATGGCCATGGTGTTGGCATCGTTCATTGATGTGTTAATACCACGTGGAGCGATGTAGGTAACGCCAATATTAGTGTCTACTAATTCGCGGCGTAATGCCTGTGAAAAGCCATGCACTGCAAATTTACTTGCGCAATACGTTGCGTAATATGGAAAACCAATTGAACCCAGGATGGAGCCTATCATCACATAGTGACCTTGATTGGCAGTTTTAAATTGCGGCAACGCGGCACGTGCCAATTGAATCGGTGCTGTTACATTGGTTTGTATCATCTGCGCGATACGTTGCGGGCTTTGGTCTTCAAGCTGGATGAAATCCAGAATGGCAGCATTGTTGATTAGAACATCAATGCTGCCGAGTTTTTCTGTCGCCTGTGCCACAACCTGCCCAGCAGTTCCTGCAAGCTCAAAGTCAGCCACTATAATGACGGCGTTGCCGCCTTTGTTGATAATTTCTTTAGCCAATGCTTCAAGTTTATTCGCATCGCGGCCTACCAGCGCCAGATTCGCACCCTTGCGCGTAAGTAACAGTGCAATATGTTTACCAATGCCGCCGGTGGCGCCGGTAAGTAAGATGCGTTTGTTTTTGAGTTGCATGGATATCTGCCTTATTTAGTGCATGTATTCAGCTTCTATTGTACGGAAAATATCGCCATATAATTTATAAAATATTTTCGCACTAT
>Ga0208396_100184_pt1 | contig 22901 bp, 22 predicted proteins | sample LakWasMet64_LOW9_2_FD_183896 | JGI IMG/M metagenome (GOLD analysis project Ga0208396, IMG submission 183896) | Freshwater sediment methanotrophic microbial communities from Lake Washington under simulated oxygen tension - Sediment Metagenome... | ecosystem: Environmental > Aquatic > Freshwater >... | reverse complement strand
CGAAGTTATCGCGAAAGCTGTGGCTGAAATGGGTTGCATCGGCAAATCCGGCATCCAGCGCGGCTACCGTCATATTATCAACGGCGTTTAAACTTTCCAATGCTAAGAACAGCCGTTTCCATGTCCTAAAACGCCGATAAGGGACGTCGGTATGCTGTTTAAACAAATGCAAAAACCGGGACGGCGAAAGATCGGCCCTATCGGCCAGATATTGTTGCGAGAAATTGTAATCCGGCTCATCGCAGATCAGGTCGATAGCGGTCTGTACGCGCGGGTCGAGCACTAAATTCAGCTCTCCGTTACAGCGCAACAAGTCGCTCAAACAGTTTTCGATTACGGCTTTATCGGGATCCAGCTCATAAATCCAGCACAATTGTTCGATCAGCTCATCATCCTGAAATAATGATAGCGACTGTTCCGGGCAGGCAAATCGGCGCTGGAAATACAAATAGTCGGAGCTGTCCCGTTCAATAAATAATTTGCCGTGGATGCCGCCTTCAAAATCAAGCTCATGCAGGATACCGGCCGGGACAATCGCACAGCGGCAACTTTGCCAGGAACCGTTAGCGATCTTTATCCTGAAAGGCCGGTAAATCCCCACATGCAATGCCACTGTCGCATAAGCGTGCGCATCCAAATGCACCGACGGACCGAAGTAAAGCGACCGGCTTCGCCAAATAAACAAGCGCATATACGCAGGATAAAGTTTCAGCATAGCCAGTTTATACAAGATTTAATGAGGGTGATCTGATTATAATCCTTGCAGCTGATTTTTATGAACTTTACCGATACAGGAGACATCATGAATATTATTGAATTTAAGTCCCGCTTTATAGAATTGTTGGGCAACGTTGCAAACGGCATTATTTTCGAGCATCATTTTTTTGAACTGCCCTCCGAGCAAAAACCCTGGTTCGATACCGGCCTTGATGTTGAAGCAGGCGATAACTTTACCTCTTTCGCAGCCGGGCAAACGCAGTTTAAAGACCTGCCCATAACGCTGGAACCCAACTTTCAGCTGTGGTTTCGCATCGGTCAGGACGGCGAGATATTTCGAGGCACCCGCGACAGCCATAGTTTTACCGTAGCGCAATCGGGACGGCTTTATCTGGCCAGTTATTTTCCGGGGGAATGGTCCAGCAAAACCGGCGGACTGGCAACGCCGGACGAAGTATATGACATGGTCACCGGCAACTTGGCTGTGCTGCTTATCCGCTGGCAGGGCGATACGCTGAACGGCTTAAAAAGCCTTGCCGAGAACGGCGACGTGGATAACCTGATCGCAATGGAAATCGACCGGCTGATTTCGCCGGTTATTACGCCGGAAGGCTGGGAATATCTTTGGTTCTTAGGGCCTGCGGAAATTTACCAGTCCTATGCAGCACCGGCAAAAGAGTCGGCAATCTGCTGCCACACCCACAATGACACCGGCCTGTTGATAAAACCGGTTTCCCTGCCGTTTAAGCCGAACACCCGCTTGCGCTGGTCCTGGAAAATGGATGTCTTGCCCTCCGCTGTGCGGGAAGACACCCTGCCCACCCACGACTATTTAAGCATCGCGGTCGAATTCGATAACGGCCAGGACATCACCTATTACTGGAGCGCCGAACTGCCGCCCGAAACAGTCTATCGTTGCCCGATACCGACCTGGACTCACCGCGAAACCCATGTCGTGATCCGTTCCGGCTCCCAAGGCTTGGGCGAATGGTTTAATGAAGATCGGGATGTCTATCAGGACTACATCAACGCCATAGGCGGAGCAATGCCGGGCAACATCGTCAAAGTCTGGCTGATTGCGGTCAGTCTTTTTCAGCATGAAGAAGGCGTGTGCCAATATGCAGACATCAGTTTTCTAAACGATGACCGCGTGGTGCCTGTGCAATGATTTCATACTCGCCACACTTCAAAATCAGGCGCATTTATCCCTCTCTCATAGGCATCTACAGACGTTACCGCTAAACTGGGTAAGCAGTCGGGCGCAGACTGGATAGTGGTTGGGCAGCACAGCAAACATAGTTTTTTTGTATTCCTATTTAATGGTGCATTTGGTCAATGTAAAAACCCAAAAACCGTACCTTAGCTACGCGTCACTGCCATTAAGTTAAGGATTTTAGAAGCGCCACCAGCTATCATCGTTATACACAAGTGCCTGCGGTACGCCGTCATTCCGGCAGGGATTGCCGGAATCCAGAGCACAGGGATGTGAATGCTTGAATTACTGATCAATCCCCGATGATGATACTTGCTGTCTGTTCAGTATCGCCATCCATGGCTTCTCGGCAACTGCTCCTGGTTGCTCTACCTCCTGCATCCTTGCAGTCGTGGACCCCGGCAATCCCTGCAGGGATGACGCGCTTTAAAGTGCTTGTGCATAAAAACGAGAGCTCCAGCTTGAGAACCAGTGTGCTTCTTAACTTAACGGCACCTTCGGCCTCAATACGAGTATCTTGCCCAGCGATTGAAGGCCTACCAGCTCCTCAAGCGCCAACCCGGATTGATCGAAAAGGCTCTGCCATTCATGAAGCGTTCTTTCCCTGCCTCGGGTAGCCATGAACATCTGCATATCAAAGGCCGCACTGGAAAAATCGGCCTTCAATTCCGGAACAACCAACTCCATTAGTGCAATGCGGGCACCGGTACCCGTACTTGCGGCGACGAGATTACGCAGCACTTTGACGCAATTCAGGTCATCCATGCCATGCAGAACGGCGCTCAACAAGTAGATGTCCTTGTCGTTTTTGGCTGCGGGAACCGATTCGAGCAAGTCCCCCGCTTGGAAGGTTAATCGGGACAAAAGAGTTGGCGATGCTTTGCCGACCCAATAGCTTGCCGCTGTTTGGATAACCTGATTCCGGTCGAACACCAAAGCCGTGAGCTGCGGATGCCGCTTTAGTATGGCTAATGATTTACTTCCCTTCGAGCCGCCCACATCGATGATTCGATCAAATCGTCCCCAATCGAAGTCAGTGGCAAAACTGTCGCCCATCAATGCCTCCACACTGTCCATCGCACGGGCAAATAGCGCATCGAATTCGGCATGGTCGTCCATGTAGGCATAAAGCTCCCGGCCATGAGAAATTTGGAATGGAACGTCCCCACTACGCACTCCCTGTTCCAGCTGCTCAAACCAAGGCCGGCTCATCTCAAGCGAGTTGTGCATCAAAATCATTGCTCTGACATTCTTCGGATTATCTTCCCGCAAGTAAGTAGAAAGCGCATTGTTCTTGAAGACTCGCGGCGACACTTCGTCAAATATACCCATGGCCGCCAGCATGCGCAGCAGACGGTAGATGGCGTCCGGTTGCGCTGAGACGCGTGCCGCAATGACGTCAACTGCGAACCGCTCATCTCCCAGAACGGATGCAATGTCCAGACGTACCGCGGCATGAAGCACACGCGACTGCCAAAACGCAAAGCCAATCTGGATAAGCCGAAACGGTGGCGGCGTGATCTTGTTGGAAATGTTCTGTAGCCAAGCGGCAAACTTCATCAGCTTGGCAAAGCGACGAACCGGGCCTGAATTTTTTTGTAATGACATCGCAAATCTCCTGATATTCACATCTACCACTTTGTTTAACAACGGGCTCCCTCTCCCTCCGGGAGAGGGTTGGGGTGAGGGGATTAGACGCCCAAGCTATTCCGCCCTTGTCGGCGTCAAGCCCGTGGAAAACAGGTAGCCATTGAATGCGGCCAATTTTTCGAGGAAGTCGGCATCCATTGTTCGCCCCATCTGTTCTTCAAAAACATCTTTCAGCAGAATCGGCATCATCGCCAAGCTGACAAAGGCCATCCTGACAATGTCAGGGTCTAATGAAGGAGCGATTTGCCCGGCAGATTTCATATCCTCCACCTTCTTGGCGCCGCGTGTGCGCCCTCGCTCCAATAGTTGTTGGATAAAGCGCCGACCCGGTCCTTGGTTAAGCGCCAGAACTTTCAAGATTAGCTTCGGAAACTCGGGCCGTTTGGACATGGCCTCGTAATACAGATTGAAGAAGTCTTTAAACCCATCAACGGAGTCCAGCATTTGCCCGTCCAACACATTAAGCAGCGGATTCATCGTGTCACGGATCATCTCCTCATATAAACCCTCTTTGTTGCCAAAGTAGTAACGGATCATCGAGATATTGGCGTCGGCCTTTTCTGCGATCAGGCGGGTCGTGACCTTGTGGTAGTCGTCGGACAGAAAACTGTCGAGAGCCGCTTTGAGCAGCCGTTCGCGTACGGGATCGGCAGTAAACTCGGGGTTGCTAAACATCACATTCTCCAATATCAGATAGTGAATTTAGATTAGCAGTTGCAGGTGGGTGTCACCAGAAGTTTTGTCAATCAACTTAGGCGGTTTGATTGGTTGGGAAATTTGCTGCTTAGGGAGGTTAATTCTGAACCGAATAGATGCATCGCGTCGGTTGGGTACCAACAGTAGCGTAGGCCCGAATAAGGCCATCCAAGCGCATAGCGCGAGGTGGCGTTTCCGGCGAATTTTGGAGGTGTCTGCCGGAAACCCCAGTTTTCGCTGCCGCTCGAACCGGCTTATTCCGGCCTTGTATATTAAATACATCTCTAAAGCACAGGATTATGTGACACAAAAAAGTTTATAGTGATAAGTGATTTTCTGGGGAAGCCGATCCGGCCTTAAGCTCTGAGCTTGTTCGTAGATAGGCTCCCCACCCTCGTCATCCATGCCGTGGAGTATCTGAGACCTGTAAGCATAAGCTTCTGAGTCTGCATTCACAAGGACGGTAGGTGAAGTGTCAGGGTTGGGAAACCAGTTATCATCATAACAAAATGACTATAAAGAGATGAAAAAATGAATTATGCAGGTATTGATGTTAGCCATAAAGAACTTGTTATCGTGGTCAGTGTAAAAGGTAAAGCTCACAAAGCCAAAACCTTTGAAAATACCGCATCCGGTCACAAAGCTATCATTCAACTGTTATCAAAATTAAAAGGAGAATCAAAAGTTTGTATTGAAGCAACGGGTGTTTATCATTTTGATTTGGCAGTAGCACTGAGTCGTGCCGAAGGTATTGAAGTGATGGTTATCAATCCGAAAGCTTCACATAACTTTGCCAAGGTGCTGATGAAACGCAGTAAAACCGATGCGGTTGATGCAGAAATATTGGCGGTTTATTGCGAAAGAATGCCTTTTGAAGCGTGGCAACGCCCAGCCGATGAGCACATTGCCCTGAGAGCGATTGCTCGAAGAATCGCCGCTTTGACCAAGCTAAAAACTCAGACTAAAAATCAGCTGCATGCGTTAAAAGCCACCGAAGAAACGCCCGTGTTGGTGATTGAATATACCGAAGAATTGATTGAAGTTGTGGACAAACAAATTCAAGTTCACCGTGAGAGTGCGCGTCAATTAATCCAGCAGCACGATGAGCTGGCAGAAGCCTTTGCGTTGATTACCGGCATCAAAGGTATTGCCGTGGCGAGCGCAGTGCAAATGTTGGGTGAATTGATGATATTGCCTAAAGACATGAGTGCCAAGCAATGGGTCGCTTATGCGGGTTTAGATCCACGGCAATTTGAATCGGGTAGCAGTGTGACGAAAAAGCCACGTATCAGCAAGGCGGGTAATAAATTCGTTCGCCGAGCACTGTATATGCCCGCATTGGTTGCAACGTGCCATGAGCCTCATATTAAAGGCTATTACACGCATATGATTCAAGACAACGGTTTAAAGAAGATACAGGCTGTATGCGCGGTAATGCGCAAACTTTTACACGCCATCCATGGCATGCTGAAAGCTAAAAAAGAATTTGACGGGACTCGTTTTTACACGTTTCCTGTTGAAGCAAATTCATAAGATTTTATGATTTTTGCAAATTTGGGCTTGTGTCTTAAGAGAGTATCTACATGACTAATATTCGTAAACGGGGCACGATGCGCCCCCGCGTCCAGTTAAGCGCATTCAAGAACTATTAGCAACGCTGACTGATGATACCTTTCTAACTCTTCATTCCAAATAGCTTCTTTCTTCATACATTCAATTAACTCAATAAACTTAGTATCAGTTAGCAATAGCGTTGCTGTTGAGGCTGCATAATCTGCGGTTGGCTGGCACTCTTTCAGAAGACTTTCAACAATACCTACAGCACGATTTCTAGTTCTTGTGTCTTTCTTTGCGGCGTATAAATTGAAACTCGCCCATGAGCTTTCAACCAAATCAAAAATCTTTTCTCCGATCTTAAATCTACTCAACACTTGACGGTCAGAGTGATTTAAGTTTGTGATATCGATAGTAAGGGTTCCTTTTTCTGTCTTACCTCTTAGCCGGTATGAACGCAGTGCTATATGGTCTTTAGGGTTATCGTCAAATGGGTTTACGATGGGTTCAGCCAAAACATCATGAGTGCTTTTATGTCCATTGCATTTCTTACAAGATGGCAATAAATTTTCCCATACAACCACCTTATTCGGATTGTTCTGTTTGTCCTCAAAATGCTCAACTTCCATATAGTTACTTTCCCCCTTAAGAGAACATTCACAATAAGCACATTTTCCATGGCTAGATGAAAGTAAAGGTATTTTAATGTGGTCATTATTCCAAACTGATTTTCCAGACGATTTAAATTCATTAGTTAATTCAATGACTTTAATAGGCGTTAGAAAAACTGGGGGCTGGGTTCGTTGTAATTTTATCATTTGCCTGCCTCATAAATAGAGCACAGCTCTAACTTAAGAAGTTTCCTCAAATAATTATCCGGATGAAGCAGCTTATCCAGCTCATCAAAAGCTAATTTTGCTGCATTGTAGTCTTCGTTTTTCAGTGCATTTTCAAATTCTGAGATTTTTGTTTTATATGCATCAGTTCTTGTATCGGACATTCCCATTACATCTATAAGAACCTCTTCTACTGTCCACCCCTGAAAGCCATAGGAACCACCGGTAATTTCTCTTCTAAATACACGACCACCATCAGCCGCTAATGCAATAATTTCACTAGGCTTTGCGCTTTGTAGTATATGAGGGCTATGCGTTGCTGTTATAAATTGAATGTTTGGAAAAATCTCAATAAGAATACTCGCTATCTTAGCTTGCCACTCTGGATGTAAGTGAAGCTCAAGCTCATCTATTAATATTATCCCATCGAATTCGTCAGCCTTTATGCACGGATTTTTAAATCTAAGTTCAATATCTTTTATTATTCCAAATATAATTGACAGGCATGATTTGAATCCTGAAGACAAGTATTCGTAATAAATCTCACCGCTAGGTGTGTTAATCATTATTTCATTTGAAGACGCCATAACCTTACTAAAACTAAATTCTGAATTAAGTAAAGAGAAGCTTTTTTTTGCCAGCTCTAAATTGTGAAGCTGCTCTATAGTCAATGTATTTATATGCGCTGAATAAAGGTAACGATTTACAAACCAATTTTTCACTTCATTTACATTTACCCCAGATTTGGCTTCTTGGTTCATCGTGCCAGCATCTTTATTAGTGTCTTTTCCAACAGCATCCAGCGGCTGGTATTGAAATGTGCGGTTTACTTTTAGCGAAAGCAATTTATCGGCATTTTGATATAACCCACTAATATTAGAATGTTTGTCTGGTGAAAAATCAGAGATTATGGTGTTAGTTTGCTGATTATTTCCATTAATCTCTACGGTCGCACGGAAGCTGCCACTTTCGCTGGACACATTTCTTTTGAGAATATTTGTGCTGCTCGCAGAAAAAGAGTGGGCAACACATTCTATGATGGTAGTTTTTCCAATTCCATTTGGGCCGCATATAAAATTCATATGATCATCAAAATCAATATGAAGACTATCAATACCACCTATTCCATCGATGTCTATAGATTTTACTTTCATTTACTTTCCATTGAGTTAGATGTTAATGTTGCTAACGCTTAACGTAATATATTCGACATTGATTGTCGTATATTCTTCATAAAGTCATCTAATTATTTGTTTTTATTAAGCCAGCGTTTCAGCAACAGGACAGGACGTACAAACATATACGACGACAACATCAACCCACCAAAAAATCACCGCCTATCAGGCTAACGCCAATTGTACCTCGAATTGTAACCGCGTATATCAGCCAACATTTTTAACCCCCGCATTAACCAACTCAGCCATTGCCACCGCCTCGCTTTGCCCTCTGGCATTCAGCCCTTGAATAACGCCACGCTGATTTTGCGGCGGTTGGTTTTGACTGACTTTCCACTTGCCGATTAATCGGGTGATAACCATTTCAATCCCAACCACAGCCTCAAGCAGTTTTTCGGTAAAATCCTCCGGCGCATCCGACACCGCCCACGGCTCGGGAAAAGCGGCTTCGTTATGCTGTGTTAATACTTCAAGCTGAGTGCGAACCCAAGCAGCGTCATCGATAATACGCAAAGAACCATAAGCATGAACTACCGCATAATTCCAGGTCGGAACCACCTTCCCTGCTTCCTGTTTAGTCGCATACCACGACGGGCTGATATACGCGTCCGGGCCGTGAAATATAGCCAGCATCTCAACATCCGCTGCAAGCTCACGCCAGAGCGGATTTGCCCGCGTGATATGGCCGCGTAACACGCCAAACGGTTCCGGCGTTGGCGAAAGATGCAATGGAATGTGATTGGCGTTAATGCCGTTTGAATCGAGCGTTACCAATGTCGCCAGCGGCCGGTTGCGAATCAGCTCGTGCATGACTTCAATATCGGGCTGTTCAAACTGTGCTGGTATGTACATGGGTCTACTCCGAAATAAGGACTTCGCTGATTTGAATAACCGGTTCTATGTCGGTGTAATTGGGCATGTCGCCTTGCAGCACTGCGGCGTGCGGCATGAAAGCGGCCATGAAGTCTTCAGCCGAATTAAACAGGAAGTGGCACATGGCGATATAGGCGGCATCCGTTCCCGGCACTGCGCCGCCTAGCCCGCGCTCGACTGAAACGCCCTTGAATCCTGGATGGGCGCTCAAAAGCCCAATCGACAACGGCATGTGCGTGTCGATGTAATAGCCCATATCGAACCGTGCGCTTGGATTGCTGGGGTACAGAATGCTGATTTTTATCATGAAGATCCGGTCAGTGGCGAATGGTGGGTTAAATAGCATGGCTTGATGGATCATGTTCCCTCGATTTGTTCAGGCGTTACTCAATGCCAGCGGGATTTTTTCCTTGCTGGGATATTCTCAGTAAAACCGCCAGGACGCCAGACTAACGACGGTAAAACGTCTGACAAGATTTTGTGCATCCTTAATATCTCAGAGCGTACTGTCAACTTTATATATCAAAAACATCATGACTAAGTTGAATGCACCCAACAAAACTTCAGCTGCGATGATAGGATTATTGTAACTCGATTTTTAAATACGCTATATTGAACGCAGTGAAGCACGCCTTGAAGCTAAAAAATGCGGTCTAAAACGCGAGTGCAAATGTGTTGTCACACAAAAAGTCGCCTAAGAGCGAATCTATGCGGCTATCTCGGGTAAAAGTCTGCAATCGCGCATCAATGCCATTTTAAATGAACATGCTGTTTAACCTACCACGTGGATACCATGAAACACCCTGAATTCCCGCTGATCGACGAATTAATTTATCTTAACCATGCCGCCGTAGGCCCCTGGCCCAAAAGAACCGGCGCGGAGGTAATCAAGTTTGCCGAACAAAACACCCGCTACGGCTCACACTTCTATCTGGACTGGCTGAACAAGGAAGCTGAATTACGCACCCAATTGCAGGCTTTGTTAAATGCCCCCTCTCCTGACGATATTGCGCTGGTTAAAAACACCTCGGAAGCCTTGTCCTTTGTCGCCTACGGTTTGATTTGGCAGTCCGGCGACAATATTGTGTCCAGCAATGAGGAATTCCCTTCCAACAGACTGCCGTGGGAATCCTTGGCCGATCAGGGCGTGGAATTTCGACAGGCCGACTTACACAGCGCCGATTCCCCCGAAGATGCTTTATTTGCGCTGGTCGATGGCAACACGCGCTTACTGACCATCAGTTCCATACAATTTGCCTCGGGCCTGCGTATGGACTTGGGAAGGATCGGTGAATTCTGCAAGCGGCGCGGTATCCTGTTTTGCATTGACGCTATCCAGAGTCTGGGCGCGGTGCAATTTGACGTGCAGGCTTATCAGGCGGATTTTGTAATGGCCGACGGTCATAAATGGATGTTCGGCCCCGAAGGTTTGGGCGTTTTTTACACCACGCCCGAGGCCAGGGACAAGCTAAAGCTGACCCAATACGGCTGGCACATGATGAAAGACATCCACAATTATGAAAACCAGCCGTGGGAAGTTCACCCTACCGCCCGTCGTTTTGAATGCGGCAGTCCCAATATGCTGGGCATCCATGCGTTTTCCGCCAGCCTGTCTTTATTGCTGGAAACCGGCATGGCTGCGGTCGAAACGCAGGTTTTAGAAAAGTCCGATTATGTAAAGGATGTGATCGATAAAAACGAGCGGTTAGTCTTATTGTCTGCAAAGCAAAGTCCGCTTAAATCCGGCATTGTTATCTTTAAGCACCGAACGGTTTCAAACGAGGTGTTATATAAACATTTGCAGGAAAATAGCGTGGTTTGCGCCTTGCGCGGCGGCGGCATACGCTTTTCCCCTCATTTTCATAATACGTTTGAGGAAATCGACCGGGCGTTTGAGTTGATTGGCTTGTTGTAGCACACCATTTTCTACGAAGACCTTAACAGCACGGAGGGTCATTCATCCGGGGTGATAATCTTGGTATGTCCTGATGTTTGACACGTCAAACATCAGGACTATTATTTGTCAATACGCAATCGACCCAACTTGCGCTTCATTAGAACTACCGACATGATGATACGCGTTGAAAATGCAGTAAAAATAACTCAACAGCACTTTTCACTACATTTTCAACGCAAAATAATTACTTCAATGCTATTAATTCACATGAGGAAACAGTTATGAAAAGTACTTATATCGGTTTGGCCTTGGCCGCTTGCCTGAGCATCGTTTCTACACCCTTATTGGCGGAAGTTGTGCCGGCGCCTGAACATCCCGCAAATATCTCTGCGCCTGCTACATCACCTACAGAGCATCAGGAAGCGGCAGCGCTTCATAAAAAACACGCGGAACATCACAAAGGAATGGCAGTACATCATGAATCGGTGGCCGCAGAATATGGTAAAGCGGGACATCCTGAATTGAAAAAGCACCACGAAGCGATGGCTAAACACCATGAAGCGCTGGCCAAGGAACATGAAAAAGCAGCCGAAAATCATGAAAAGATGGCAAAACCCAAGTAATCCGAGCATTATTTAATATTTTTTAGGACCGGGTAATGATGCGAAATCGAACTAAACAATACGCAATAGTGGGTTTATTTTTTGCTCTATTACTCGGTTTAATACCCACCACAAAAGTAATAGCCGAGGATTTACAACCCCCGCAACAAATCATCCAAAGTGTTTCGGCACAATTACAGCAAAAACTGAAGGACAAATCCTTTACCAAGGATTTTGCACAAGTTACGCAATTCGTTAATGGCGTTATTTCCTTGCATACGGATTTCGACAGAATTGCACCGTTAGTTTTGGGGAAACATTGGAAAACAGCAACGTCTGGAGAGCAGGAGCGTTTTAAACATGAGTTCCAGACCCTGATAGTAAGAACCTATTCCAGGGCGTTTGTGGAGTATAACGATTGGACCATGCGTTTCATGCCGCTTGAAATGTCAAATGAAGCCACAAAAGTCGTCGTCAAAACAGAGGTTCTGCAACCCGGCCTGCAACCTGTTGACGTAAATTACCGGATGCTCCTAACTAAAGGCGAATGGAAAGTCTACGATATTATGATTGATGGCGTGAGTCTGGTGACTAATTACCGTTCAACCTTTAATGACGAAATTCAAACCAAAGGCTCATTAAGCGCCGTTATTGATAACCTGGTTAAACGTAATGCCGAAGCGCTTTCAGCAAAAGATTCCTGATGGCAGAGTTTAACCACAAGCTAAAAAACTTCGTTCACACCTTGGCGCTTTTTCTTTGCATGGGCGTTATTTTGTCATTAGTGGGTTTTATTTTGGCCGGGGTCGATGGCATTTTGTGGGCGGCAGTTTTAGGCGTTCTGATACTGGTTATCAGCCCGAACATATCGCCCGCTTTCATCTTTTCCATGTATGGGGGCAGATTGCTATCGGCGAATGATGCGCCCGGCCTTTATCAAGTAACACAGGAATTGTCCGCTCGTGCCGACTTACCTGCGCCGCCCGAGCTCTACTACCTGCCCAGTCAACTTATGAATGCCTTCTCGGTAGGTACGTCGGCAAATCCGGCAATCGGTCTTAGTGATTCGCTGCTGCATACACTGAGCATGAGAGAGATTATTGCAGTACTGGCACACGAAATCAGTCATATCCAGCATAATGATGTGCGGGTGATGACTTATGCCGATGTCCTTAACCGGATCACCAATACCTTGTCTTTGGCTGGTTTTTTGTTGATTTTTTTAAATTTACCGCTGTATTTTCTGGGCTTGGTGACGATTTCCTGGTTTGCCTTAGGCGTGCTGATTATAGCGCCGACCATTATGGGGTTCCTGCAACTGTCATTATCCAGAATGAAGGAGTTTGATGCCGATCGCCAAGCCGTTTTATTAACGGGCGACCCCGAAGGTCTGGCAATGGCATTAAGTAAACTGGAAGTCTATGAGTCCTCGATTTTCGACATTCTGTTGGGTCGAGGTCATAGAGGATCGATTCCATCCGTCCTCAGAACGCACCCGGACACCGAAGAAAGAATAAAACGGTTGTTAAGTTTGAAAGAGCTTTCGAAACAAACCCTGAAATATTCGAACCATGACAGATTTTCCGTACCCGTCCATTATCAAAAATCAATTAGAAAACCCCGCCGACATTTGGGCGGGTTTTGGTACTGACCAATTCACCGGTAGAAAAAATAGCATACGGATGACACGGATTTAAATGAATTTTTAAAAGCCGAAACAAGGTCGGGTAGGTCGGGTTAGCGATAGCGTAATCCGACCTACGAAACTGGAACGTACTTCAAGACTATTTTTACAGCAGGACGCGCCGATCATTGGTTCGGTTCGACAACCGTACCAATGTTACCTCCCGCTGATCCAAAACTAGAAGGGGAGCCGTCAAACGAGGTATCTGCGGCATTACTGCCTTCCGCCGCATTCTGAGCGCTGCCATAAGCGTCGGTGTCTGAACCTATGTTCGTACCATCGCCAGGAGCATAGCCTTGCTCACCATTTGGATCTCCATTCTGGATTTCGCCCATAGGAACGCCCACAGGGTCTTCCAGCGCGTAAACAGGAGTGGTAGCGACTATTGTACAAATGGCTACTATGCCAAGAAGACGAAATTTCATAATATGCTTTTCCCTTAAAAAAATTACCACAACCAAGCATTAAACTAGCATTTACGGGTCATAATAGTATTTACCGAATTCAATAGAAACTAAAATAATTACTGGATCAGAGAAACATTTTTAATTTTACTCTGAGTCCAGAATTCTAAAATCAGCACCTTGGACATTGCAGAGGCCATTTTCAAAAACAAGGTAGAAACTTCGTATCCCTTATGATTTATCAATCACCAGACTTTCTAATAAACTCTTTTTTAATCTTGGTAAATTGCAGCAACTGGGCTTCCACCAGAGCGTTAAACGAGCCCGGCTGGTAAACGCCTTGCTCATTAACAGTGCCAGCCTCCATGCCGGTAAGCAACTCAATTGCGTCATCTACGGTTGTTATGGCGTAAATATTGAATTGGCCGGATTGAGCGGCATGCACCACATCCCAGCGCAGCATCAAATGTTTAATATTCGTGGCGGGAATGATCACCCCCTGAGTACCGGTTAATCCTTTTTTGGCGCAAACATCAAAAAACCCTTCAATTTTTTCATTAACTCCGCCTATCGGTTGGACGTTGCCCAGTTGATTAACCGAACCGGTAATTGCCAAATCCTGCCGTAACGGAATCTGGGCAAGCGACGATAAAATAGCGCAAAGTTCTGCCAGAGAGGCGCTGTCGCCTTCAATGTGGCCGTAGGATTGTTCAAATACCAGACTGGCGGCAATCGAGAACGGCGTTTTCCGGGAATACCGTGCGGCGATAAAGCTCGACAATATCAATACGCCTTTTGAATGAATAGCGCCGCCTAATTCGGTTTCACGTTCAATATCAACCACTTTGCCGGTGCCTAGGCGGGTGGTTGCTGTGATCCGGCAAGGTTGTCCAAAACTAAATTCACCTAGCTGCAATACCGTAAGACCGTTGATCTGACCGGTAACCTTACCTTCAATATCAATTAATACCGTGCCTCGATGTATATTCTCATACAGTTTTTCCCTGACCTTATCCAACCGGTGCGTTTTATGGTCAATGGCCTGTTGCACATCGCTGTTGGTAATATGCTCGTGACCGTTACTATCTGCCCAATAGTCCGATTCGGTTAACAAGTCCTTGATACTACGCAGGTGGGTTAGCAGTTTTTCGGCATCGCCGGTCATTCTGGAGCTCTGTTCAATAACCCTGGCAACTGCGTTTTGGCTCAGTGGACGTAACTTCTCGCGGCGGGCGATAGTCGCCAGCAATCGGGCGTAGTCATGGTCGCTGTCTTCTCTGGAAACCGATTGGTCAAAATCGGCTGCGATTTTAAAAAGATCGTGAAACTCCGGGTCGTATTCGCTCAGCAAATAATAAATCACCGGCTCCCCCATCAGGATAAGCTTTAAATTAAGCGGTATGGGTTCCGGTTCCAGCGATGTGGCGCTGATCAGACTGAGCGCCCGTTCCAACGATTCGATACGGATTTCGCCGGATTGCAACGTTCTTTTTAGCGTATCCCAGGCGTAGGGTTGAAACAGCAGCTTTCGGGCATCGATAATCAGGTAGCCGCCATTGGCTTTATGCAACGCACCGGGTTTGATCATCGTGAAATCGGTGACTAGCGAACCCATGTAAGCCTGATGATCGATACGGCCGACCAGATTGCTGTAATTCGGATGATCTTCGTAAATAACCGGAGCTGCTTTCTTGCCGCTAAAATCCACCATCAGGTTCACGCAATAACGTTTAAGCGGATTAGATTCCTGCGTTAACTCCATAAACGGCAACATTTTTTCGCTACGCGGAAGAAAATCCAGCACATGCTCGATAATATCTTTTTGAGCATCATTCAGATAACTAAGGACGGCTTCCTGTTTGGCGTATTTTTCGATCAGGTCATCTATGGAATGGTTGACGGCCTGCTCCGCAACTTCTCGGTTAAGCGCTTGCAGTTTGCGCTTGGTTTCCTTGCGCCAAATGGGGAAATTTTTCAGCAACTTTGCCAGACGCTCCTGCAAGTCGAAAATGGTTTTTTGTATTTCATGCTGCTTGTCCTTATCAAACTTATTAAACTGCTCGGGGCTGATAATTTCATTGTTTTCATTCGCAGGAGAAAAGGCATAACCGGTCGCGGTTTCCGTGAGGATAATATGGGCATTGGCCGCTTCTTCACGTAACTGGCTGAGTTCGCTTATTTCCCGTCGCCGCGATTCGCTTTCAAGTTCCCCCGTTCTGGATCGGTATTCATCACCGTCAAACGCTGCAGGTATGGCGATGCTCAACTCCTCAATCAATTGCTCCATATCCTGCTTGAACACCTTGCCATGTCCCGGCATGAATTTAATGGCCGTCGGTTTGGCTGGCTGACTGAAATTATTTACATAACACCAGTCCGAAGGAATGCATTGCCGACTGGCTTCGTGTTCGACCAACTGTCGTACGGTAGTCAATTTACCGGTGCCGGAAGGGGCCATTGCGAAGATGTTGTAACCGTTTTTATGCATGTGGATGCCTAATTTTACGGCGTCAACAGCGCGCTGCTGTCCCACGACAATATCAATATCTTCAAGCTCCTCGGTGGAGCTGAACTTTAACTGTTCGACATTACATGGTTTATAGAGTTGTGAAGGATCCAACGGTGTATTTTTCATGGGTTATATACTCTGCGTGGAAAACTCAGTTTATTAATTGGGTAGCGTTAAATAGACGCTCCCTGCGTTTGATACAAAAAAACAATACCTTATAGTAAGGCTTATTATCTATTTTTAGACATTGATAATTAACAACTTTAAAAAACTTATATTTTAATAATAGTCGCTATTTAACCCTATTTCCAGAATATTATTACACTAAGTATTACCACCTGCCTGCTTACGACAACTGTGGTGTGTTTTTGGTTAGACGGTTAATTTAAGCTAAATGGTGCGCCTGATTTATTTGCCAATTCCTATAAGCTCCAACTTGTGTCGGTAAAAGTTCGTCCATTTCAGTGCGCTTCTAAAATTGCTGCGAAACTAGGTATTTACACTAATATTTTTATTCTCAATTTTTTGTTTCAATGCTCTCAGTCGAATTTTTCTGTATGTGGTCAAAAAAAATTATATGAATCTAGCAACTTAGCTATGTTAGCTATGAGTGAGGTGAGTAGTGAGTACGCCTATCCAAGACTCTAATTTAAACATAGCGGGGTCTTTTACGCCTATGAACCTCCCAGACTGTTACACAAAAATTGCTGAACTTGCCTTCTACAAGGCAGAAAACAGAGGTTTTGAACCAGGCCATGAACTTGATGACTGGATCGAGGCAGAACGGGAATTTAATGAAATGATTGCTAAAAACACTTCTCACTAGACCCTACGTAAATTAAAGGACTTAGCTTTATTTTTATATTATTGGAGATGTTATGTTGATCAAATAAATAGATGAAAAAATATACTCGGTTAACTGTCGGGTTGATAGCTACCATTTATACCGAAAAATCAAAATTAAGTAATACATTTATTACTTAATGAAAATAAAATTTATTCTTTGGGATTTTTAATTATGTCTACACAAACAAATACCGGTACAGTTAAATGGTTTAACGCCAGCAAAGGCTTTGGTTTCATTGAACAGGAAAAAGGCCCGGATGTCTTTGTTCATTACAGCAACATTAGCAGCACAGGGTTTAAGTCATTAACTGATGGGCAAAAAGTAAAATTCAATGTATCGCAAGGAAAAAAAGGCCCGCAAGCTGAAGATTTAATTGTCATCTGATACCGCAACAGAGTATTCATTTTCGAATTTAACCTCAATAAGGTGAGTAATATGCAAATCCCATTACAAATCACTTTTCATGGGATACCTCATTCTGATGCTGTAGAGGCTAAAATCCGCGAAAAAGCCGGCAAGCTGGATAGGTTTCATTCACATATTATGGGCTGCCGGGTTGCGGTGGAAGCAGAGCACCACCACCATCATCAAGGCAATCAATACCATATTCGCATTGACATCACCACGCCGCGCAAAGAGTTGGTCATCAGCCGGGAGCATCATGACAAAAAGGCTTATGAAGATATTTATGTAGCTATACGTGACGCCTTTAACGCAGCGACAAGGCAGTTGGAAGATTATGCACGGATTCAGCAGGGCAAGGTCAAAACGCATGACTTGCAAAGCACCGGAACCGTAAGCCGCATGTTACCGGAAAAAGATCACGGCTTTATTGAGGCTGAAGACGGACATGAAATTTATTTCCACCGAAACAGCGTGACAGGCAGTGGATTTGATGCGTTACAAGTTGGCGATGAGATCCGTTATGTTGAAGAAACCGACGATCTCGGTCCACAAGCCAGTATTGTTTATCCCTAAAATTGTTTATATGCTGGATAATAACCTCGGCATGACTTGGATTTTATTCTAAATCTTTAAAATCATGCCGGGCTGTTTCAACTTTAGCTCGATATGTTTCGGCATCGCCATAATCAATGAATTTCTGATAACGGCTGTGTAAACTTTTAATACGTTTAGCATGTTTAATGGGACACCATAATTGTTCTGTGCGCCCGGCTATTTCCTGAAAATAACCAAATAACCCATTGACATAACTACAGTAGGCGCAGTTAATCTTTTCTACGATATTAAGATAATTTAGATACTGCCTATCGAATATAATATAGTCTTGTCGTTTTACTTTTGGAATACCATAAATAGGAAAACATATTGCCTGATATAAGCTGATGGTTATATCCATTAATGCCACGGGTACAATACATATCCAGATAAAAGGTATACTCAGTATATGCTTTAGTTTTGCATCGGCTATATAGTTAAATAACTGTTTGGCATATTCCTTATGTCGAATAATAACTTTCTCTTCAAAATAGACACGCCGTTTAAGAATTTCATAGGAAAATTCTTCTTGTTGTTTTTGCAATTCATCGACCAACTCATCTTCCAAAGCTCTCATTTTATCCAGCAATACTTCAATTTGTGTGGGCATAATTAATTCCTGTTCAAAGAAAATAAGCGGTGTGAAAAATGAAAGAATATATAAAAAATTCAGATAATTAACGCTGTCATTTAACCATATTATTTAGGTATCTATACCACTTAATCTAAAAAAAGGTAAATACCCTTTAAATACAATTAATTGACAGCGTTATCGTTATAAGGATTACTGACATCCGACAATAGAATATTTTAAGAAAATCACCTGAATAGATGTCGGATCTCGAGCGATAAGCTCTTTAAGGAATTGTGGATCCATCCAAAGAAGATGCAGTAGCCAGTATTCCGAGCTACACCGAAAAACTGATTTGTAAGTAGGTGGAAGATCGGGCCAAAGAATTAAAGGTTTCCACGTTGGCTTTAACCGGGTTCTTTATTTGATACTGCTTTTCGGAAACCGCTGTTTTCACCAAAAGCGGCTCCTCGCCATTTATACGATAATTTCCCGCAACACCGATGTAGCATAGCTTCCCGCCGGTAAGGTAAAACAAAGCTCCAGCGTTGTGTCATCAATAAACTGCCAGTGTAAATCCTGCACGTTAACCCTTAATGCGCGCCTGTCCCGATCAACGGCACTCGCTATCAAACCCTGAGCCAATAGCTGATGTACATCGATAACAGCTTGCTCAATATCCAGCGCATCGGCTGACACATCGGCATCCCCCCTGCCCCATAATACGCCGGTAGGATGAATTTCTTTCTCCGCTAGCCGCCGGATGATTTCAGCGTCAGGCTGGTCAGATTGAAAACAGCTGTGCGACAGGTCGAATTGATAAGTATCGCCCGCCACCGGCTGGTTCCAGTTATTTTGCGTTACCCGCTCAGCTAAAATCCGGTTGAACAGGTACGATCTGGCCGCCGACAAATAAATGCTGCGTTGCTCCCGACCCACTTTTGCGCCCTCAAACATTGCCAAAGCCTTGCTGACATTTTGACCTTCGTTGCCAAAGCGTTGCGAGCCGAAATAATTGGCGATGCCGTTGGCTTTAATCAGTTCCAGCTGCTGAATGGTTTTTGCCTGATCACCCTGCCAGTCACGAATAATCAGCTTAAAACTGTTGCCTGACAACACGCCGCGCTTGAGTTTCCTGGCATGTCGCACAGAATGCAACACCTTCATGCTGTCTGATTCAAACTGTGTCCAGTCGGGATCGGCTTTGCCCGGCAACCAGACGCTGAACCATTGTGTGGTGACCGCGTACCGGTCTTTCAGTCCTGCGTAACTGACGTCGCGCTGCCTGACATTGGCAAACCTGGACAATTGCCTGGCAACATATTCGGTATTTTCGCCTTTCTTTTCTATCTGCAAGAAAGCATGTTCGCCAGCGCCTGACGGTTCGAAGGACAGGTTTTCTTTAACAATAAAGTCTTCGGGTAAACTGCGGATTTTTCCGGTACCGGATGGTTGGCCGTAAACGTAAGGCCAGACAGGGATTTCAATGTTTTGCATAAAGTCTTCTCGTTCCCACGCGCTGCGTGGAAATGCATCTGGGACGCACCGCGTCCCGTTAAGCCGTAGCCATTTAATTTCTCGCGGCGCAACGCGCCGATACTGCATCCCACGTAGCGCGCTCATCTTTATACATAAGCGCTTGCGGGACTCCGTCATCCGGTAAGGATGCCTGAGCAGTCTCCGTTCCTGTGTAAGCCTAGGGACTTATTGCAACGGAGTGCAAGCTTTGCTTGCGCTTGCAGGCGAAGCCTGCACTCCAGCTCTCGGCAACTTCCTTAAAAAATCCTTTGCGCTGGTTCCCAGACTGGAGATTTAGGAACCGGCGTAAGATGTGTATATCGATGAGCGCAGCGCGTAGGAACTAGGAAAAGCTTTACTTAAAGTTTTCTCTTTGAGAGCTAACAGAAGTAGCGCCTATTTTTCAATCAGGACAATCGCCTGTACGGCAATACCTTCTTTGCGCCCCTCAAAGCCCAACTTCTCCGTAGTGGTCGCTTTGACGTTAATGAAATCAACGTCAACATGCAAATCATCGGCGATATTGCGACACATGGCGGCTGTGTGCGGCAACATAAGCGGCGCCTGGGCAATGATGGTAATATCCGCATTCACTAGCCGATAGCCTTTTTCCTGCACGATGCCGTAAACATGGCGCAATAAAACACGGCTGTCAGCGCCTTTAAATTCGGGATCGGTGTCGGGAAAATGCTTGCCGATGTCCCCCAAAGCCGCCGCGCCCAATATGGCGTCGCACAATGCATGCAAAACCACGTCGCCGTCGGAATGCGCTTCCAAACCTTGTTCATAAGGTATTTTTACGCCGCCTAAAATAACGTCTCCGCCGTCTTTGAAGCGGTGTACATCGTAACCTTGACCTACTCTAATCATTGTTGCTCCATATAAAATTGCGCTAATGCCAGGTCTTCCGGGCGGGTGATTTTGATATTGTCGGGGCGGCCTTCGACGATTTTCGGCTGCAAGCCTTGTAATTCCAAAGCGCTGGCATCATCGGTGATCGCAGGGTTGCCTTGTGCTTGCTCCAGTGCGGTTTTTAACATGCCGTAACGAAACATTTGCGGCGTCAATGCCCGCCAGATATGGCTTCTATCCAGCGTTCCGGTAATGCACTTACCTTGAACCTGTTTTAAGGTGTCGGGCGATGCCAAAGCCAGAATCCCGCCCACATCATCGTTAACCAGCGAATCGATCAGATAGTGAATATCGGTCGCTGTAATGCAGGGCCTGGCTGCATCATGCACCAATACCCAATCATCATCGGACGCTTGCTCCCTGATGGTTTTTAACCCGGACAGCACGGAATCGGCCCGCTCTTTGCCGCCTGGAGCGGTGATGATATTTTTATGTTGCGATACGGCCAGATCTGGCCAGTAAGGATCTTCTTCGGAAACCGCAACGGCGATGGCGGCAAAAACATCGGCCTGCAACAAGCGTAGCAAGGTATGTTCGATGACCGTTTTCCCGGCAAGTTCCAAATATTGTTTAGGCCGATCGGCCTGCATGCGTTTGCCGACACCGGCAGCGGGCACGATAGCCCAGAATTTTATTGAATTAATCATTGGTAAAAAAGGCTAAAGACAAAGGGCGAAAGGCAAAAGATGAAAAACGCCACCTTTTGCCTTTCGCCCTTCGCCTAATTACTCAAGCACATGAAAAAACGTTTCATCTTCCTTAATCATCCCTAATTCGTCCCTGGCCCGCTCCTCAATCGCTTCCTGCCCTTTCCGCAAATCAAGCACTTCAGCATAAAGAGCTTCATTACGCTCTCTTTTTTCCTCTGCCTGTTTTTTCAGGTCATCAAGGCGCTGTTGATAGGCGTCGATCTGCGCAACACTGCCGTCGCCAACCCATATCCGGTATTGGAAATGGATAATTAACAGGATGATAATTGCAATGATGATTTTCATGATTGAAGCACAGGCTAAAGGCTAAGGGCAAAAGGCAAAGACGTAAAGCTCACAGTTTTGCGCCTTTCGTCTTTTGCCTTTCGCCTGCTTTTTTACAACATTTTAAACGCGCTACGACCTGCGTAAACAGCCAAGTCACCTAATTCTTCTTCAATTTTCATCAGGCGATTGTATTTGGCGACGCGGTCAGAACGGCTCAAGGAACCGGTTTTGATTTGTCCTGTGCCTGTGGCAACGGCTAAATCGGCAATGGTAGTATCTTCGGTTTCGCCTGAACGATGCGATACAACAGCGGTGTAACCTGCCGCGTGTGCGGTATTAATCGCTTCCAACGTTTCGGTCAAAGTACCGATTTGGTTTACTTTAATCAGGATTGAGTTAGCAATGCCTTTCTCAATGCCTTCTTTTAAAGTAGCTGGGTTAGTCACGAATAAATCATCGCCGACCAATTGAATTTTGCTGCCTAATTTTTCGGTTTGATCTTTCCAGCCGGTCCAGTCGTTTTGATCCAGGCCGTCTTCGATAGAAATAATCGGGTATTTATTGACCCATTCGACAAAGAAATCATTCATTTCAACTGAATTGAAGCTTCTGCCTTCTGCTGATAATTCATAACGGCCGTCTTTGTAGTATTCGGAACTAGCTGCGTCCATACCTAAGTAAATATCGACACCGGCTTTGTAACCCGCTTTTTCGATCGCTTCTAAAATGACTTCAATCGCTTCTTCATTAGAAGACAAGTTCGGTGCGAAACCGCCTTCGTCACCAACAGTCGTCGCCAAACCTCTGCCTTTTAAAACTTTGCTCAGGTTATGGAAAACTTCAGCGCCGTAACGAATCGCTTCACGAAAAGTCGGTGCGCCGACAGGCAGGATCATGAACTCTTGCAGATCAACGCTGTTGTCGGCATGTGAGCCGCCGTTGATGATGTTCATCATCGGTACCGGCATGACGAACTTGCCGCTGGTGTTCAGGTGACGATATAAAGGTACACCCGCTTCTTTAGCCGCCGCATGAGCCGCCGCCATAGATACCGCTAAAATAGCGTTAGCGCCTAAGCGGCCTTTGTTTTCAGTGCCGTCCAATGCGATCATTTTTTTGTCGATACCCGCTTGGTCAGCGACATCCATACCGACAATCGCAGCGCGAATTTCAGTATTAACATTGTTAACAGCCGTTAATACGCCTTTGCCTAAATAACGGGCTTTATCGTTATCACGCAATTCTATCGCTTCGCGCTCACCGGTCG
>Ga0208396_100182_pt1 | contig 22963 bp, 20 predicted proteins | sample LakWasMet64_LOW9_2_FD_183896 | JGI IMG/M metagenome (GOLD analysis project Ga0208396, IMG submission 183896) | Freshwater sediment methanotrophic microbial communities from Lake Washington under simulated oxygen tension - Sediment Metagenome... | ecosystem: Environmental > Aquatic > Freshwater >... | reverse complement strand
ATCTATGGCAAAAGACGCCTGCGCCAAATTGATAGCCGCTGCCGTCACCTGATGCGACGCATGGACCTGGCTGAGATTGTGGATTCAAGCCAACAGCAGCATCTGGAAAAAATCTTCTTCGGCGCCTGGGTCACTTTATATCATCTGAACGATGACACCGAACATGTGTATCGAGTTGTCGGTAAAGATGAACTGGAGCCATCCAAGGGATATATCAGCTGGATATCGCCTCTAGGCAAAGCCATGCTGGGGAAAACCATCGGTGATACCGTGCGGCTGACAACGCCAAAAGGCGAAGAGGAGTTCGAGGTGACTGACGTCAGCTATCAGGAGCCTGCCGCCACAGCATGAAGAATTATGACATCTTCTGCAAAATCGTCGATAACTTTGGCGATATCGGCGTGTGCTGGCGTCTAGCTAAACAACTCCGGACAGAACATGGCATCAACATCCGCTTATGGATTGATGCATTAAACCGCTTATGGATTGATGCATTAAATGTCGCCCGGCAGCTTATTCCGGCATTAGACGTCACAAAAAGAATTCAAACTATTGAAGGCATCACCATAGCAGCATGGGATGCAAACACCAGATTCGAGCAGGCATCTCCTATAGTGATTGAAGCCTTTGGCTGTGAATTGCCCTCGGATTATCTAGCACTTATGCAAGCTGACAATATCTGGATAAATCTGGAATATCTGTCAGCTGAGCCATGGGTTGAAGGTTTTCATGGCAGAAACTCAAAACACGGCAATCTAACACGCCATTTCTTTTTCCCTGGCTTTACAGCAGATACAGGGGGGCTGCTACGTGAGCATAACATTGTTGAAAATAATCAAAAAATCACTGCCAGCCAGCCACTGCAACAGGATTTTTTTCAACGTCTGAAATTAACGCCGCCTGAAGAAAACAGTTCTGCGCTGAAAGTTTCATTATTCAGCTACCCGCATGCACCTATTCATGAGTTATTAAACGCAATGGCAGAAAGCAGCCAGCGCATTGTTTGTTATGTTCCCGCAACCAGCATCCTGCCCAAGATCGCAGACTTTTTTGGCAAGGAATTTGTTATTGCGGGCGAGCGTCTCACTCATAAAAACCTATGCCTGCAAGTGCTGCCTTTTTTAAGTCAGGCCGATTACGACAATCTACTGACGATTTGTGACATCAATTTCGTGCGTGGCGAAGACAGCTGGATACGCGCAATCTGGGCGGGTAAACCATTTATCTGGCAACCCTATTGGCAGACCGAGGCTACGCACATTACAAAACTCGATGCTTTTCTGGATTTATTTTATTCCGGCTGTAGCGAACCCGTGCAGAAGGCTGCCTTTACCATGCACCGCCACTGGCTATCAGACGCTATACCCTGTGCAGTTTGGCAGGATTATTTGAATAACCTTGGCTCAATTGCCGCATTTAATTTGCAGCAGACTAACAAGCTTGCTCTTTTACCGGACCTAGCCAGTAACTTGGTGATTTTTATTGAAAAATCAGCAAGTAATAATATATAATGCCCGGCTTTACGCACTTCCCCTTTAATTTGTAAGGCAACCTATGAAAACAGCACAAGAACTCCGCGTTGGTAACGTGATTATGGTAGGCAACGATCCGCTCGTTGTTGTTAAAACAGAGTACAACAAATCTGGCCGTAACTCTGCCGTAGTTAAAATGAAATTCAAAAATCTGCTGACTGAAACTCCAAGCGAGAACGTATACAACGCTGGCGACAAGTTTGAAGTTGTTATTCTGGACAAAAAAGAAGTAACTTACTCGTACTTCGCAGACCCTGCTTACGTGTTCATGGATGCCGAATATAACCAATACGACGTTGACGGTGAGTACATGACTGACGTTTTACCATTTCTGGAAGACGGCTTGCCTGCTGACTTGCGTTTTTACAACGACAAAGCAATCTCAGTTGAAATTGCAAACTCAGTAGTGCGCGAAATCACTTACACCGAGCCAGCAGTTAAAGGCGACACATCAGGTAAAGTATTGAAACCAGCTAAAATTGCTACCGGTTTTGAAGTGGCTGTGCCTTTATTTGTTAGCCAAGGCGACAGAATCGAAATCGACACTCGTACCGGCGAATACAAAAACCGCGTAATGAAATAAGTCTGAAATATTAAAAAAAGGGAGCAACTAGCTCCCTTTTTTTATGCCTAATAACTTGCAAATCGCGTTAAGATAGCGCTATAAGAAATTAAAAAATGTCTCACTAATAAAAATAAAACTACTGGAGAAGCGCCAATGAACGACAAACAATTAGTCGCGTTGCACGCCGCTAAATACGTAAAGAACGGCATGCTGGTTGGATTAGGCACCGGCTCAACCGCCAATTACTTCATTGATGAGCTAGCCCGTTTGCAAAATGAAGAAGACCTGAACATCACTACTGTAGCCAGCTCCACCATCAGCGCTCAAAGAGCGCAAACGCTTAATCTACCTATCGTGGCACTTGAGCATATTAGCCAGATTGATTTGTATGTAGATGGCGCCGACGAGATCACCCCGGATAAAACACTGCTTAAAGGTCGCGGCAGTGACCTGGTTAAAGAAAAACTGTTAGCTAACGCTGCCAAGCACTTTATTACCGTGGCTGACGCCAGCAAGCTGGTCAGCTATATCGGTCAGAACTTTGTGATTCCTATTGAGGTGATTCCGTTCGCCTGGCAGCTTGCCAAAAAGAACCTCGAAGACATCGGCGGTCAGGGCGACCTGCGCCCCAACGCAGCCAAAGATGGCTTCTGGGTAACTTCACATGGCAGCTACGTGCTGGACATGAAATTCGATAAAAACCTGAATGCCGGCACCTTAAACGCACTCATCAACAATACCCCGGGAGTTGTGGAGCATGGAATTTTCTACCAGCTGGCTGACACAATTCTAATTGCCGACAATGGCGTAGTAAGCGAGTATCAACCAAGTGGACTCAAGAATTGATTATTTCAATTCGAGATAAACACTTTATGCGTTTATTCTTTCAGTCACTGTTGATACTAACCCTGACGTTTCTGGCAGGCTGTAAACCTGCGGATAAAATAGGCAGCCTGCCAGACATAGACAACAATAAAAAGGAAATTGTTTTTGTCACGCATAATGGGCCTTCAACTTATTATCTCGATAACGATAACCAACCCGCCGGCATAGAACACGATCTTGCGGCAATGTTCGTAAAACAATATTTTCCAGGTTATGAAATTCGCTTTGTATTAGTCAATAGCATCAGCGACGTTATCCCCAGCTTGCTGAAAGGCAAAGCACATATTGCTGCAGCTAATCTAACAGTCACACGTCTGCGCGAACATTTGGTGCTATTCGCCGCACCATATCAGGAAGTACAGCAGCAGCTCATTTTCAATAATGAAGTGAATCAAAAGCCCAAGAATCTGGATGAAATTAAAGATAAAAAAATAGCCGTTCCAGCTGGCACCAGCTATGCAGAGCGCTTAGCTGAGCTGCAGAAAAAACACCGTGTCTTACACTGGCACGCCGAACAAGGCACTAATACAGAATCGCTGTTAGAAGAAGTAGCCGATGGCATTCTTGATTACACGGTCGCAGATAGCCATCTGGTTTCACTAATGCAGAATTATTACCCCAATCTGGAAGTGGCGTTACCAATAGGCCCTGCCGATAACATTGCATGGGCAATGCCAAAAAACGCAGACCATAAACTTAAAAGCAAAGTAAATGAGTTCTTCAGCAAGATTAAAAAAGATGGCTCATTACGTAACTTGCTGGATCGCTATTACGGTCACTCAGAGCGTTTAAATACGCTGGATGTCACTACTTTCCTCAAGCGCAACAGCACCATACTGCCAAAATATATTCATCTATTTAAACAGGCGCAGGACATTACCGGACTTGATTGGCGCCTGCTGGCGGCAGTCAGTTACAGAGAATCACACTGGGATACTTACAACACATCGCCTACCAATGTGCGCGGCTTGATGATGCTGACCGAAGATACCGCTGACCTAATGGGAGTTACTGACAGATTAGACCCCAAGCAAAGCATCCCGGCTGGGGCTAAATACATTATGAAACTCAAAGACACCGTACCAGAGCGTATTCCTGAGCCGGATAGAACCTACATGGCACTTGCCGCCTACAACATAGGCTATGCCCACGTTGAAGATGCCAGGGTACTGGCTAAACGGCTCAACCTTAATCCAGACCGTTGGGCAGACGTTAAGAAAACACTGGTGCTGCTTAAAAATCCTCAATATTACAGCACGCTTAAATACGGTTACGCCAGCGGTGGCGCACCTGTGATCTTTGTTGAATCAGTACGCAGCTATCAGCGCATTCTGGAAAAGTATCAGCCTGCTCACAGCCCTGATATATATAAATTCAGGATTGCACGTAATTAACCAATTTCATCATACTGTTAAAATGTCTGTGCAGAATTACCTATACCGATGGAACACCCAATATTTGCTGCTGCCCTTACTCAAACTCAACCGACCAGCACAAGTTCTTTTGTAACCAGTGACAAGCGTTATATGCCCAACAAGCCCAATAAATCAACAACCGAATCAATAGTAAAATCTGGCTTTACTGTTGAGGCATCAACATAAGCCTGACGATATTTACCGGTTCTGACCAGTACACCTTTCAGGCCAACACCCTGCCCGCCAGCCATATCTACATCAATATCATCACCAACAATCACGGTTTCAGTTGATGTCAGCCCCATATCATCCAACGCAATCTGAAAAAAATCAGCAGAAGGTTTGCCTATGATCATGGCCTTGCTGCCGCTGGCATACTCCAAACCATCAATAAAACCGCCAATGTCCATCTGCAGTCCATGTTCAGTCTGCCAGAAACGGTTTTTATGAATGGCGATCAGTTTTGCGCCCTGCATCAGGCTATTAAAAAGCTCATTCAGTAAGGGATAAGTCCAGGCATTGCCAATGTCACCGACGATAATGTAATCAGGAGCTGTATCGGATTGGCGAAACTGCCCAAAGTCGTTTTTTATATCATCCGCCAGTAGCAGACGACACACGGGATCATGCTGACGCTGTAAATAAAACAGCGTTGCCTGCGGTGCGCTGATGATTTCATTTGCAGGAATCGAAAAACCAAGTGCATTGATCTTATTCTGCAATGAAATCAGCGACAGTGTGCTGGTATTGGTTACAAATCGGCAAGGTATGCCGCTGGCACGAATTCTGGCAACGGCTTCTATGGCGCCCTCTATCGGTTTTGAGCCGACATACAGCACACCATCCAGATCGAACAAAATACCTTTAATTGATGATAGCGTATTCATATTAACCACCCTTCAAATCAGGTTAGCTAAAGCAATACCTATTACAAAACCTGCTAAGAGCATACTCCTGAATTAGAAGCCTAATCTGTGACTTTGTTCACCATGGCAGCTAGTCAGGGTTTGATATATTCCAGATTATTCATGTACGCCCTCAGTACCTGCGGCACTTTTACACTGCCATCGGCCTGCTGGTAGTTCTCAAGCACGGCAACCAGTGTACGGCCAACCGCCAGGCCGGAGCCATTCAATGTATGCACCAGCTCAGGCTTGCCATTCTCGTTTCTGAAACGTGCCTGCAGGCGGCGCGCCTGAAAAGCTTCACAGTTGGAAACTGATGATATCTCACGGTAGGTATCCTGTGCCGGCAGCCATACTTCCAGATCATAAGTCTTGGCAGCACCAAAGCCCATATCACCGGTACACAATGACACTACGCGATACGGCAGCTCAAGCGCTTTGAGGATGTTTTCCGCATGCCCGACCATTTGCTCCAGCGCTTCATAGCTTTTTTCCGGGTGTACGATCTGTACCATTTCCACTTTATCGAACTGGTGCTGGCGTATCATGCCTTTGGTATCGCGGCCGTATGAGCCGGCCTCGGAACGGAAGCACGGCGTATGTGCGGTGAGCTTAATCGGCAATGCTTCCAGCGGCACGATCTCGTCGCGCACGGTATTGGTAAGCGTTACTTCTGAAGTCGGAATCAGGTACAGCTTGCTGTCATTGTGGTTTAAAGAGAACAGGTCTTCTTCAAATTTCGGCAGTTGGCCGGTACCAATCAAAGACTCTGCATTGACCATATAAGGCGTATAGCATTCTTCGTAGCCATGTTGCTCAGTTTGAGTATCAATCATGAACTGCGCCAGTGCACGATGCAGCTTTGCGATCTGGCCGCGCATCAAGGTAAAACGCGCACCTGAAAGCTTGGCACCAGTATCAAAATCCAGCCCCAGTGGCGCGCCTACATCAGCATGGTCTTTGATTTCAAAATCAAACACGCGCGGCGTGCCGATACGGCGCACTTCAACGTTATCTGCTTCGGACTTGCCTTCCGGCACGCTTGCATGTGGCAAATTAGGTACATTTAACAGCAGGTTCTGCAATTCAGTCTGCAATTCACCCAGGCGAGCTTCATCAGCTTTAAGCTGGTCACCTAAACCGGCAACTTCGGCCATAATCTCAGAAACATCTTCACCTTTTGCCTTCGCCATGCCTATCTGTTTGGAGGCATTGTTACGTTTGGCCTGCAAATCCTGCGTGCGCGTCTGCACAGTCTTGCGCTCTTGCTCCAGTGCAGTGAACCGGGCTGAGTCAAACTCAAAGCCCCTTCTTTGCAACTGTGCCACAACAGCGTCTAAATCATTTCTTAATGCTTGAATGTCTAACATAGGTTTTCCTAATTACTTTTTGTTTTTGGCTTTTGCATCCAGTGCGCGCAAGTGCACCAATTTTTCCGCTATTTTACCCTCAAGCCCACGCGGTGTGGGCACATAAAACTGCTGCGGCGCCAAATCATCCGGGAAATAATTTTCACCAGCCGCATAAGCCTCCGGCTCATTATGGGCATAACGGTATTCTTTACCGTAGTCCAGCGCTTTCATGAGCTTGGTTGGCGCATTACGTAAATGCAACGGTACTGTGCGCGATTTATCCTGTGCCACAAATGCTTTGGCCTGGTTGTAAGCCATGTATGCCGCATTGCTCTTGGGTGCCACGGCCAGATAAATCACTGCATTTGACAATGCCAGCTCACCTTCCGGCGAGCCGAGCCGTTCGTAAATCTGGCAGGCTTCCAGCGCCATGGTCTGCGCACGCGGGTCTGCGATACCAATATCTTCAACCGCCATGCGTACAATGCGCCGTCCTAAATACAGCGGGTCAGCACCGCCATCAATCATGCGTAAAAACCAGTACAAGGCAGCATCAGGGTTAGAACCACGCACCGATTTATGCAGTGCGGATATCTGGTCGTAAAACGCTTCGCCGCCTTTATCAAAACGGCGCAGCTTGCTCGCCATCGTCGTCTGCAAAAAGGCTTCATCAATTTCTGTAACACCCGCACCTTGTGCCGCGCTAAACAAACTTTCGGCAAAGTTAAGCAGGCGCCTTGCATCGCCATCAGCATAGGCTAACACTTGCTCACGCACCTCGTCAGTCAACGCGACATTTTCAGCAACTAATTGCTGCGCGCGGTCGAGCAGCAAAGACAACTCGGCCTCTGATAGTGCATTAAGTACAAACACCTGCGCGCGGCTCAACAATGCACTATTCACTTCAAACGAAGGGTTTTCAGTGGTGGCGCCGATAAAAGTAATCAGGCCACTTTCAACAAACGGCAAGAAAGCATCCTGCTGGCCTTTATTGAAGCGATGCACTTCATCTACGAACAATATGGTTTTGCGCCCATGCTGCTGCAAGGTAATCTCTGCCCGTTCTACCGCCTCACGGATGTCCTTAATGCCGGATAACACTGCAGAAATCGGTATAAACTCGGCATCAGCGGTATTGGCAATCAAACGAGCCAAAGTGGTTTTACCAACGCCCGGCGGCCCCCACAGAATCATGGAAGGCAGATTGCCAGAATTAAATGCCAGACGTAACGGCTTGCCCGCACCGAGAAGGTGTGACTGCCCTACTACTTCATCTAAAGTTTTCGGGCGTAAACGCTCGGCAAGTGGCGCTTGTGGCGTATTGGGGGTAAACAGACTGTTCAAAATAAGCGCCCTTTACTCACCCACCACGTCAACCCCTTTTGGCGGCTTAAACAAGAAAGTTTTTTCTTCAAGCGCTGGATTAACCTCAACCTTACTAAAAGTAATTTTAGTGGTGTGGCCAAAGCTATCGACCAAAGACATTTCCTGGAGTTTATTACCCTTAAACCCCATCAGTATTTTCTCAAATCCGGACTCTTTATCTTTTGGGTTAGCGCTCACCCAGTCCAGATTATCACTACTGGCCGCGTTAATCAGCTTGAAACTTTTATCAATAGCTTCGCCGCCCGCCAACAAAGCCGCGGGGCTGGAACCTATAGACTTATTTAATTCACGCACCGTGACTTGCGCTAATTCAGTATCGTACAGCCACACCTGATTACCATCGCTGATGATCTGCTGTTCATAGGGCTTGTGGTAATCCCACCTGAATTTGTTCGGCCGCTTAAGTTGCATTTCGCCATCGACTTCCTGCACTTTCCGGCCTTGTTTATCCGTGACCACCTGATGGAAATTAGCGCGAACAGACTTGGTCTGCTCGTAAAAAACCTTCACGCTCGACATACCGTCAGCATTAGCCGTTTGCGCTGCCAATAACAATGGGAGCAGCAAACTCAACGCTACATTTTTAATTTGTATCATTTAATTCCTAATAATTATTCCAGCTAAACTTTGCTGTTCCGGCTAAACGCTGGCTAACCGTTAGCTTAAGCTTCGTGATGTGGTGCCAATACTTCACGGTTACCGTTACTCTGCATCGCTGACACCAAGCCGGCACGCTCCATATCTTCAATCAAACGAGCAGCACGGTTATAGCCTATACGTAACTGGCGCTGCACAGATGAAATGCTGGCACGACGGGTTTTGAGTACGATACCAACTGCTTCATCGTATAATGGGTCTACTTCTGCCCCGCCTTCACCAACACTGCCGCCGGCAAAGTCAGCACCGCCTTCTTCTGCTTCGTTGGTTAGAATGCCTTCAATGTAATTCGGTTCACCTTGTGCTTTAAGATAATTAACGACTTTATGCACTTCCTGGTCAGATACGAAAGCACCGTGAATACGCGTCGGGTAACCGGTTCCGGGCGGCATATATAGCATATCGCCTTGACCTAACAACGCTTCAGCACCCATTTGGTCTAATATCGTGCGCGAGTCAATTTTGCTTGAAACCTGAAACGCGATACGTGTCGGAATGTTCGCCTTAATCAGGCCGGTAATAACATCCACAGATGGACGCTGCGTTGCCAGCACTAGATGAATACCAGAGGCACGTGCCTTTTGTGCCAGACGCGCAATTAGCTCTTCCACTTTTTTACCTACCACCATCATCAGGTCAGCCAACTCATCAATCACCACCACAATCAATGGCATTTCGTCCAGCGGCTCCGGATTAGTCCAGCGGCTCCGGATTATCCGGCGTCAGACTGAATGGATGAGGAATCGAGGTGCCGTCTTTTTTCGCTTCCTTGATTTTCTGGTTATAGCCGGCAAGGTTGCGCACACCGAGCATAGACATCAGCTTGTAACGGCGCTCCATCTCCGCCACGCACCAGTTCAAAGCATTGGCAGCCTGACGCATATCGGTCACCACCGGTGCCAGCAGGTGTGGAATACCTTCGTACACAGAAAGCTCCAGCATTTTCGGATCAATCAGAATCATGCGCACCTGGCTTGCGTCAGACTTATACAGCATGCTCAAGATCAGCGCGTTGATCGCTACTGATTTACCTGAACCAGTGGTACCTGCCACCAGCACATGCGGCATTTTGGCCAAATCGGCCACCGCAGGCTTGCCAGAAATATCCTTGCCCAGAGATATGGCAATCGGCGAATGTACATCCGCATAGGCCTGACTACCCATGATTTCAGACAAATGCACGATCTGGCGCTTAGAGTTTGGAATCTCCAGCCCCATGCAAGTTTTGCCTGGAATCGTCTCCACCAGACGCACGCTGACCACGGACAACGCACGGGCTAGATCTTTTACCAAGTTGGTGACCTGACTACCTTTAACGCCAGCGGCCGGCTCAAGCTCGTAACGTGTTATCACGGGGCCTGGCAACGCCGTCAATACTTTAACTTCAATCCCAAAATCCATCAGTTTGCGTTCGATCAGGCGTGAGGTAAAGTCCAGCGTTTCTGCTGATGGCAGCTCAACATTGCTGCTAGGCTCATCCAGCAGGTGTATAGGCGGCAAGGGTGAGTCCGGATGCGTTTCAAACAGCGGCACCTGTTTCTCTTTTTGCACGCGCGCACTCTTGGCAATTTCCAATACCGGCGCTTCGATCTGTACCGGCTCACGATCCACGACACGGGCACGTTCGTTCTCGACAAACTCGGTACGCTCCTGCTTGACAGCCTCACCGGCTTTTCTGTCCTGCCAGTCATGCCACTTCAACCGGATAAACTCATTACTGGTAATTAATCCAGCACCGAATTTTTCAATAATCATGATCCATGACCAGCCGGTAAACAGGCTGAAGCCCACCATAAACATCAGTAATAAAAGCATGCTGGAACCAATATAGCCGAATAAACTACGCAGACCCGCGTCTACAGAAGCGCCAAGCATACCGCCGGGCGCAAGAGGCAAGCTTGCCGGCAATGTAATGAGGTGCCCAGCCTCCAGCGCACTGGAAGCAACCAGCAGTAAAGCAAAACCGATAAAATTAAACAGTAAAAATGGCTTCTCGCTCTGGTCTACAGCCTCAAGTGCTAAATACACGAACCACATCGCATAAAACGCCAGCACCGCCCACCACCACGCTGAAAAACCAAATACATACAAAAGCAGATCAGATACCCATGCCCCGACGCTACCGCCGCCGTTATGGATAGCAGCATTATCTGGCGCCATATGTGACCACGAAGAATCATCAGGATGATACGTAAAAAGAATGACCGTAATATAAAGGCCTATCAGTACCAGACCCAGCCACCATGCTTCTTTAATAAGCGTTGTGGCTAGCGCATTTGATTTACTGACCTCGGCCTCGCGTCTTGCATTGACTGGTTTGGATTTTTTGAAAAACAAGATAGTAAAACCTTAGCTTATTTACAGTTGGATTTAATTATATCAGTATCAAAGTAAGTGCGTAGCGATTAGAATATCAACATCTTTGCAAGCGTAAATATCAAGGAGCTGCATCATGGATATTGGGATTAAAGAACAGGATAGAAAACACATCGCGCAGGGTCTGTCTCATTTGCTGGCAGACACCTATACACTTTATCTGAAAACACATTATTTTCATTGGAACGTCACCGGGCCAATGTTTAATACATTGCACTTGATGTTTGAAACGCAATATACCGAACTGGCGCTTGCTGTTGATTTAATTGCTGAACGCATACGTGCATTAGATGTTTACGCGCCAGGCACATATAGAGACTTTGCGAAGCTGAGTTCAATCAAGGAATCTGAATCTGTGCCAAAAGCACAGGACATGATTGCAGAATTGGTGGCAGGCCACGAAGCAGTCTGTCGCACAGCGCGTAGCGTGTTCCCGAGTGCAGATGCCGCATCAGATGAAGCAACTGCCGACCTGCTCACACAGCGCCTGCAGCTTCATGAGAAGACGGCATGGATGCTACGCAGTTTGCTTGAGAAATAAGCAATAAAACCAAACTTTTAGTAAATGTTAATTTAGAAAGCAATAGATTATGGCAACACGTCACGCCAAATTACTTATTTTAGGCTCTGGCCCAGCGGGCTATTCAGCTGCTGTTTATGCAGCGCGCGCCAATCTTAAACCTGTACTCATTACCGGCATCGCCCAAGGCGGCCAGCTTATGACCACCACCGAAGTGGACAACTGGCCAGCGGACGCAGATGGCGTGCAAGGCCCTGAATTGATGGCGCGCTTTCAAAAACATGCTGAACGCTTCAACACCGAAATGATTTTTGACCATATTCACACTACACACCTGAAAGAAAAACCGATTCGCTTAGTAGGTGACAGCGGCGAATATACTTGCGATGCATTGATTATTGCCACTGGCGCATCTGCCAAGTACTTAGGCTTGCCATCTGAGGAAGCTTTCTCTGGCAAAGGCGTTTCTGCATGTGCAACCTGCGATGGTTTCTTTTACAGGAATCAGGAAGTTGCCGTGATTGGCGGCGGCAACACTGCTGTTGAAGAAGCGCTGTACCTGGCCAATATCGCCAGCAAGGTAACACTGGTTCACCGCCGCGACAAATTCAAGGCGGAAGCCATTTTGGTGGACAAGCTCATGGCACGCGTCGCAGAAGGAAAAATCGTACTTGAGACTTTCGCGACACTGGACGAAGTGCTAGGTGACAATACCGGCGTGACTGGCATGCGTATTAAAAACGTAAATGACAACAGCACCAAAGACATCAAATTGCAGGGTGTGTTTATTGCGATTGGCCACAAACCCAATACCGACATTTTTGAAGGCCAATTGGAAATGGAAGGCGGTTATATCGTCACGCAAATGGGTCGCGGCGGTAATGCAACGGCGACCAGTGTACCCGGCGTGTTTGCTGCCGGTGATGTGCAAGACCATATCTACCGCCAGGCCGTTACCAGTGCAGGCACCGGCTGCATGGCTGCACTGGACGCAGAACGTTATTTAGACCATTTGAAATAAATATCAAAATCTGCTGTTCCTGACGCTTAGCGCCTGGAACAGCATAAAGACTAGATGTGATGAAAACGCTGCGCGAACAGATCAAGCAAGTCAAACCTCAAATCAAGGCAGAGCCTGCTATGCCAGCAGCTAAAAGCATAGAGCCTGCCGAAGTTGAGGATTTGTTTCAGCAGGCAGTAAAAGATGCACGACCTCTACCGAACGAGGTAAAACACGCGCGTTTACATCACCCTCCTAAAAAACCCAAACCCATCCCCAAACAATTTATTAAGGATGAGCAGCAGGCTTTAGCTGATTCATTATCTGACCATTACATTCCAGCACATGAACTGGAAACCGGCGAAGAGTTACTCTATCTGCGCGATGGGCATTCACCGGATATATTAAGCAAATTACGCCGCGGGCATTGGGCAATACAAGGCGCAATTGATCTGCATGGCCTGATTTCCGACGAAGCGCGGCTGTATGTGGCCACTTTCCTGAATGACTGTAAAAAGCGCGGGCTACGCTGTGTGCGTATCGTACATGGCAAGGGGCTAGGTTCACGCAACCGCGAGCCGGTGCTTAAACACAAATTGCGCGGCTGGCTTATGCAGCGCGATGAAGTCATTGCCTATGCGCAGGCACGTAAAAACGATGGCGGCAGCGGCGCTGTTATTGTGTTGCTCAAGGCTTAAAGCAATATCAATTAGTGCTATCAATTTCTTGATTCATTATTGTTAATTTAAGCATCTAAATCTCTAAATAATAAATCTTGCTGAAGACTCCTTTCAATCCGTTTTTGTCGTTCATACAATCCAGCTGAATATCAGTTAATTAAGGACAAAGCAGTCACCCAATGTTAACTCGCCAAGTTCTGAAATTAGCCAAACCAATCATTGAAACTTATTTGCTGCATAACAACAAACTTTATTGCGTCCAGATTTTTTAGCTTCATAGAGCGCTTCATCTGACTGATTTAAGAGTACGTCCAGATTGTCATCATTGGATGCCAAAGAAGATACACCGATTGAAATGGTGATTCGAATAGGCAAGCCATTTTCAATCGGTATTAGATTATCAGCGATCGCGATTCTTAGCCGTTCTGCGGCATCTAAGGCATTAGTTTTGTCAGTCTCTGGTAACAGAATAGCGAACTCTTCACCACCAACCCTGCCAATAATATCTATTTCTCGTAACGTCTCATGGCAAATCGCTGCCAGATTTTTTAAAACTTGATCACCGACCTTATGGCCATAGCTATCGTTGACCTGTTTAAATAAATCAATATCCATCATCAATATGGATAAATGAGTGTTGTAACGTTTGGTACGAGCAAGCTCAGACTCCGCTAGCTGCATGAAATATCTTCGATTATTGACACCAGTAAGGTAATCAATACGTGCTTGTTTCTCCAGCTCATGATGCAGTGATTTTTTTTCTGTGATATCTCTCGTCACGCTAAGCAGGCTAACGATCTTTCCCTGTTCATCACATTGTGGAACTGCATGGGTTTCCACCCAACGTATGGTACCTTTCTTGCCCTTAATCTGGAATTCAAGTATTCCGGAATTTCCAGCGAAAACATTAGCGCTCAGGTCCTTGAAAGCTTGATGATAATCAGGAGTAACAAAAGCAAGCGACCCCAGTTGCTGTGCCTCTTGCAGACTATCAACCTCTAACATTTTAAGCCCGGCGGGATTCATGTCCAAAAGTCTGCCATCTGGGGCTGTGATTTTCACACATTCCGGTTCAGCCTCAAAAATGGCCTGCAGGTACTCTTTTTGTTGAAACAGCTCTTCCTCATAAGAGGTTTGTCTATTCAGCAGGCGAATGAGCAGCAATAAAAAAGCGGTAGATGACAGCATAAGAACCAAAACTAGCCCGCCAGTTTCTAATAATTGCTTGTGCCAACTTGCAAGATAGGCTTCCTCTGTTATACCTGAGTTAATATAAAGTGGATACTTTTCAAACTTACGATACGAATGTGTGCGGCTGATACTATCAATGCTAGTGGCGCCGCTGGTGTAGGTTCCTATTTTAGGGTTTATTTTCAATGCATCTTTAAAAGGCACTGAAAGTTTCTTGCTACCGACAATATTGCCAGTCACTTGTAATCCCCCAGAACTCGCAATAATACCTAGTTCGCCATCTCGCAATGTAATGGTATCGTGAGGTCCAATATCGATCGCTATCAGTTCACTGATACGTTCCAAGCTAATCGTGCCATATACCACACCGCCAAATGTGCCATCTGGGGCATTAATTCTTCTAGAAAGCGTTAATAACCATTTTTTCGTGGTTTTTCCAAGCACTGGCTTTCCAATAAATAGTCCAGCCTTGGGGTTATCTCGTTGCTGAAGAAAGTAGTCACGGTCAGCATAATCTACAGCGGGTAAGATAGAAAAATCTGATCCATAACGAAGATCGCCCTTTGCATCGGTTATGCGCAGATTGAAAATATCAGGGATTCGCTGTTGCTGAAGCTTAAGAAACTGCGCTATTTTATGAGGATCTACACCGCCAGCTGCCATTTGATTTTGAATCTCATCTATAGAAACTAATAAAACAAGATCAATGTTGTCTATCAGTCCTGAAATGGATGTTTCAAGTACATGCGAAAGATTCTGGGTATTAATAACTGCTTGTTTTTCGGCTCGCTGCTTGCTTTCATAGAGCGTAAATATTGAGAATAAAATAACTGCCAAATTGAGCACGACCACCCCAAGTAAAAGGGGCTTAATAATTGCAGTAGAAAAGCTGGCATTTCTCATCAGGGATAATCATCCTATCTTCTTGTCATCTTAACTTTTCCGCAGGCTCTATTTAAATTAGTCAATTTCATCAATTTACATCTGGTCGTTTTTTTGGCTTATCTAAGTCATACTCAGTAATTCTAGTGTCTGATTTAAAAAGGGTCTTATCTCTGGGTTGATAAGCGTTAAAGATATATTTCAATTGCACATCTTTCTTAAACATTTTTTCAAATAATCTTTTCATTTCATTCTCATAAAAATGTCATTTGTCACTAATCAGCAATGAGTGTGCCAATGTTTAGGCTTGAAATTAATTGTATTTAACTTATTGAATATTAATGATTAAATTTTTTGTGTAATATATATGTGCATAAATAGGTGTTGCACTGTTGATGAAAATGTTGAGTTTTTGACTGTACCCCCATCATTCAGGAGGTATGCTTAAAAGCGAAATCCAGACATTGAATATCTACGAAGCTTTTGATGGGCTATTATGTGTAGGCTACGGCGGTTGTATCTTCATAGCAGGATGTCTGCTTTGGTGATTTTGCGGCATTGGGATACAAAGCTTCCAATAAACGCCCGAATCGCCACCAATGCTATCAATACGCATCAGTCGTTTTTGAGTGGGTAAGAACTGCCTCAGCATAGAATGCCATGGCTCATAATTCTAACTGGCCGTAGCCGCCATATTGGCCCGAACCGTATGCAATTTTCTGTAGCTGTCGATTAGGCGGTGGTGTCTGTCGAGCCCCTCCAGTTTTGTACTGGTTGGCGTCAAGCCGAAGAAGCGCACGCTGCCTTCCACTGAGCCCATTACGGCGTCCATCCTGGCATTACCAAACATCCGACGGAAGTTGACTGCGTAGTCGTCGAGTTCCAAGTCGTCATCCAGCAGAACCTCCAGCACCACATTCAAGGCTTGGTAAAACAATCCGCGCTCGACCGTGTTGTCGTTGTATTGCAGGAAGGCACCCACCAGCGCATGCGCCTCATCAAATTGCTGCAAGGCAAGATGAATCAGCAGTTTCAACTCCAGCACTGTTAGCTGACCCCAGGCCGTATTCTCGTCAAATTGGATGCCGATCAATGTGGCGATGTCGCCGTATTCATCCAGCTCGTTATTCTCTAAACGCTCCAGTAGCGCTTCAAGGCTGGCATCGTCCAGGCGATGCAGGTTCAAAATATCAGCGCGGAACAACAGCGCCTTGTTGGTGTTATCCCAAATCAGATCTTCTATCGGATAAATTTCCGAATAGCCCGGCACCAGAATCCGGCAAGCAGTTGCACCTAGCTGGTCATACACCGCAACGTAAGCTTCTTTGCCCATGGCTTCGAGAATGCCAAACAAGGTCGCAGCTTCTTCGGCATTGGAGTCTTCACCTTGGCCAGAGAAATCCCACTCAACAAAATCGTAATCAGATTTGGCGCTGAAAAAGCGCCACGACACAATGCCGCTGGAATCAATGAAGTGTTCAACAAAGTTATTTGGCTCAGTCACGGCTTCACTTGCAAAAGTGGGCTGAGGCAAGTCGTTCAGGCCTTCTAAACTGCGCCCCTGCAGTAATTCCGTCAGGCTGCGTTCCAGCGCTATTTCTAAACATGGGTGCGCGCCGAACGAGGCAAACACGCCGCCTGTCCGCGGATTCATCAACGTGACGCACATCACCGGATAGGTCCCACCCAGCGACGCATCCTTTACTAGCACAGGAAAACCTTGCTCTTCCAAGCCCTGAATGCCGGCCACAATGCCAGGATATTTTGCCAGCACTTCTTGCGGCACATCCGGCAAGGCGATTTCACCTTCTAGAATTTCGCGCTTTACCGCCCGTTCGAAAATCTCCGACAGACATTGCACCTGCGCCTCGACCAGCGTATTACCGGCGCTCATGCCATTGCTGACGTAAAGGTTTTCAACCAGGTTAGATGGGAAATACACAACCTCGCCATCCGACTGGCGCACATATGGCAGCGAACAGATACCGCGCTCGGCATTACCCGAGTTGGTATCTATCAGGTGCGAGCCGCGCAGTTCGCCATCGGGGTTGTAAATCTCAAGACAGTAATCATCCAGAATTTCTGTCGGCAGCGCATCTTTACGGCCCGGTTTGAACCAGCGCTCGCTCGGGTAATGCACAAACGCTGCGTTGGCGATGTCTTCGCCCCAGAACGACCCGACATAGAAGTGGTTGTTACTCAGTCGCTCGATGTACTCGCCCAGGGCTGACGCCAACGCGCTTTCCTTGGTCGATCCCTTGCCATTGGTAAAACACATCGGCGAGTGCGCATCACGGATATGCAGCGACCACACATTGGGAATGATATTGCGCCACGACGCGATTTCAATCTTAATGCCCAAACTCGCCAGCAGCCCCGACATATTGGCGATGGTTTGTTCTAGTGGTAAGTCTTTGCCCGTAATATAGGTGAGCGCGTCAGCAGCCGGATTCACCATCAGCAAAGCCTGCGCATCGGCGTCCAGATTAGCGACTTCTTCAATGATGAACTCGGGCCCGGCTTGCACCACTTTTTTAACCGTACAACGGTCAATGGAGCGCAAAATACCCTGGCGGTCTTTGTCGGAGATATCCTCCGGCAACTCGACTTGAATCTTGAAAATCTGCTGGTAACGGTTTTCCGGATCGACAATATTATTCTGTGAGAGGCGGATATTTTCGGTAGGAATATTGCGCGTGTCGCAGTACAACTTCACAAAATAAGCCGCACACAAGGCCGATGAAGCCAGAAAGTAATCGAAGGGGCCGGGCGCCGAGCCATCGCCTTTATATCGGATAGGCTGGTCGGCAATCACCGTGAAGTCATCGAACTTGGCTTCAAGACGTAGCTTATCGAGAAAGTTGACCTTGATTTCCATGGTGGTAATTCCAAAAATGATGCAAAAATGATGTGGGCGACATTATCTCTCACAACGCCGATGCCGTGTAATACATCAATGCTTTCCAAGTGAATGAGTTCAGCCAACTACTCACAAGCCAAACTCAATACAGTAGCGAGAAAATTAAATGAACGTCTAAGAAAAACACCAAACTAGCAAACACTTGTAGAAAGACTTGCCCAATCTGTTGCATCGACTAGTTGAATTCAAGGGGCAAAGCTGCCGTTCAGTTTAGTTAAGCAACTTCAGCTCACAGCTCAATACGGTCATTTGATGGTATTACGGACTATGGTATTGGCTTTTGACAAGTTCCCGTAATGCTGTTTATGTACTCCAAAGCTGCACGGTTCTTTGGGATTTCGGGAAAGGTAAGAAAAATGAGCCTCACAAGCTCTTCCTTGCTGGCCGCTGCAGCAATGAATTGATCGGCAAAGTCGACGGCCATTTCTAACAGTTCGTGATCTCTCGCAAAATTTCTCATGATCTCAACTGAAGGCGAGTTAGGCAGGACATGCCGAAGAAATGTCCAATGGAGACAGACCGCAAGGCTCCGATCACCCTCGGGTATGTTGGGAAGCTCCAAGCATACATTCCGCATCAATGCCTCCCAATGGGTTAGGCGCTCTGGATGAAATTGAAGTTCCACAGGAACTATAGCTAAGTGCTCGACGACATTATCGAGGCCTACTAACCTATCGGAAAAAACTTTATCCCAATTTTCGTTATCGGCAGCCAGCTTAGGAACCCCCTCGACATGAAATCGATGTACATGCAGTACCTCATGTCGAACCGCCCCATTGGGAAAGTATCCATTGGTCGGTGCAAAGAGTTGAATGGTTCGGTCTTTTATAATAATTGAGAGATTGCCTTTACCATTAGGTCCACCTTCATTCAGATTGATATCAGGGACTACATTAATGTCAACACCCGCACTTTTTTCCACCTCAAGGATGAACTGTTGGACTGACTCACTAAGAAGGCCAAGATATTCAGTTTGCATATGCCTATGTTGCTAGATATTTAACAAGTGGGCAATAGGTTGAGACTGTACGAAATCCATTCATATGCGAATGTCCGGTCCCCGGGTCGGCTGTTGTCGATAACAGACTAAATCTGAGTGTCTCCTAAGGGGATATTCCTGCCGATAGCCTTTTATTTGCCAATGTCTCATTATGACCTATAACAGACAGCCACAAAATCAAAACAATAAAAGTTTAAAGAATCAACTCTTTTAGTATTTTTGCAAATAATTTCTTAATACCAACTAAGCTTGACTACAACCCCAACTCACTCAAGCTCGCGTGGTCATCTGGTCTGCGGCCTAATGGCCAAAAGAACTTGCGGTCAGTTTCTTTAATCGGCATATCGTTGATACTGGCATAACGCAGTTCCATCAAGCCATTGGCATCAAACTGCCAGTTCTCATTGCCGTAAGAACGGTACCATTGCCCTGAATCATCATGCCATTCATAAGCAAAGCGTACCGCAATACGATTATGATCGAACGCCCATAACTCCTTGATCAATCGGTAATCAAGTTCTTTCGTCCATTTGCGGGTTAAAAACTCAACAATCTGTTCGCGGCCTACTGGAAACTCAGCGCGGTTACGCCACTGACTATCCGGTGTGTATACCAATGACACTCGCTGTGGGTCACGGCTGTTCCAGCCATCTTCGGCCATGCGCACTTTTTGTGTGGCAGATTCACGTGTAAAAGGTGGCAATGGTGGACGGGTATCAGGACTTACGTTCATCGTTTACTCCTATTCAAACTATCCGAGATTCAAATTATTCAGGTTTAATCACTAAAAAATATGCAGGTTAACTTTTACTCTTCGCCAAGGAAACCACCACTCTGGTGTTTCCATAACTGGGAATACAAGCCGCCCTTGGCTAACAATACTTTGTGGGTACCCTCTTCAATGATTGCGCCCTGATCCAGCACGACCAACCTATCCATCGCGGCGATAGTAGATAATCGGTGCGCAATGGCTATAACGGTTTTGCCCTGCATCAAATCATAAAGGCTGCTTTGAATCACTGCTTCAACTTCGGAATCCAGCGCACTGGTAGCTTCATCCAGCACCAGTATCGGCGCATCTTTCAACATTACGCGCGCAATGGCGATGCGCTGGCGTTGCCCGCCAGACAGCTTAACACCACGTTCGCCTACGTGCGCATCGTAGCCGGTGCGCCCTTTTGCATCTCGCAGATTCAAAATAAAGTCATGTGCTTCGGCACGTTTTGCAGCGGCAATCATTTCAGCTTCGGTCGCATCAGGACGACCATACAAAATGTTGTCGCGTACACTTCGATGCAACAAGGAAGTATCCTGCGTCACCATGCCGATATGCGCACGCAAACTGTTCTGCGTAACAGTTTGAATGTTCTGTCCATCAATCAGGATTTTACCTGTATCAATCTCATAAAAACGCAGTAGCAGGTTCACTATTGTGGATTTTCCCGCACCGGAACGACCAACCAGCCCGACCTTTTCCCCTGGCTTGATATTAAGTTCAAATTGATTCAACAGTAGCTGTTGGTTGCTATAAGCAAAATCAACCTGATTAAAATGCACCTGCCCTTTTTTAACTTGCAAAGGCTCTGCATCAGGCACATCAACCACACGATGCGGTAATGACAAAGTATTGATGCCATCCTGCACTGTGCCGACCTGCTCATACAGTGAAGTCATCTCCCACATCACCCAGTGCGAGATACCATTAAGGCGCAAAGCCATAGCGGTAACGGCAGCCACACCACCCACACCAACCTGCCCATGGCTCCACAGCCAAAGTGCCATACCGCCGCAGCTTAGAATCAACAGCATGTTCAACAGGTGATTGATGGTTTCTACGCCGCTCACCATACGCATCTGTCTATGCACAGTGCCTAAAAACTCATGCATGGCAGATTGCGCATAGCCAGCCTCACGCCCGGCATGCGAAAACAGCTTCACAGTACTGATGTTGGTATAGGCATCCGTGATGCGGCCGGTCATTAAGGAGCGGGCATCCGCCTGTTGCTGGGAAACCTTGCTAAGCTTGGGCACGAAGTAAAACAAAGCACCCGCATACAAAACCAGCCATGCCAGAAATGGCCAGATAATCAGCAAATTAAAACTGCCAACTACTGCCACCATGGTTGCGAAGTAGATAACGACAAACACCAGAATATCCGCAACGATAAACCACACATCGCGCACCGCCAGCGCAGTCTGCATAACCTTGGCAGATACGCGGCCGGCAAACTCATCCTGATAGAAACTCATGCTCTGGTTGAGCATCAAACGGTGAAAATTCCAGCGCAAACGCATCGGAAAATTTCCGGCCAGAGTCTGATGTTTAAGTAAAGTTTGTAAGCCGATAAATACTGTGCTGAATAACAATACGCCAGCCAAAAGTAATAAGTGACTTTTTTCCTGCACCCACAGTTGTTCAGGTGGGATCTTGCTCAACCAATCAACTACCTTGCCCATCATGGCAAACAGCAATGCTTCAAATGCGCCAATGACCGCCGTTAGCAAGGTCATTGCCAGAATATATGGCCGCAAACCCTGGGTACAATCCCAAGCAAATGCCCAGAAATTTTTAGGCGTAGCGTTGATGGACTGACTTGGAAAAGGATTAACTAGATTTTCAAACCACTTAAACATAACACTCCATCAAAATGGTTTAATGATGCAAACAGCCTCAGCAGCAATACCTTCGCCACGGCCGGTAAAACCAAGCTTTTCTGTAGTAGTGGCCTTAATATTGATTTGCGACACATCAACTTCACAGTCACTCGCAACATTGGCGCACATCGCTCCAGTATGCGGGCTTAGTTTTGGCGCTTCGCAGATCACTGTTGCATCAATGTTTCCGACAACCCAATCGTTATCTTTAAGCATAGTCACCACATGCCGCAATAATTGTCGCGAATCAATCCCCTTATAACGCATATCACTTGGTGGAAAATGTTTGCCAATATCACCCAGCGCCGCAGCTCCCAGCAAGGCATCACAAATCGCATGCAACAACACGTCTGCGTCCGAATGACCGTCCAAACCTTTGTCATACGGAATATCTACCCCACCGATAATACATTTACGTCCGGCGACTAAAGCGTGTACATCAAATCCATGCCCAATTCTCATCATGATATTTCCTTCTGTATCAGCACTTCCATCAATTGCAAGTCCTGCGGGTAGGTAATCTTCATATTACGCAAGGAACCTACAACCAGCTTAGGCTGCAAACCCAGCGCCTCTACTGCCTGCGCTTCATCAGTAGGTGAACCATCAAAACTGGAAAGTGCCTTATGTAATAGATTAAATTTGAACATCTGCGGCGTCTGCGCCAGCCACAAGCTTTCTCTGGGAATCGTTTTTTCCACCCTTGCATCCGCGTTTGATTGTTTCAGCGTATCTGCCAATGGCAGCGCCAGCAAGCCACCCACGGCATCATGCTCAAGTGTATCCAGCAATTGATTCAATAACGCAGGTGTCAAGCCAGGGCGCGCCGCATCATGCACAAGAATCCAGTCATCTTCAGCCACGTCTGGACGCATGGACTCCAGAGTATTAAGTACCGTCTGCGCACGCGTATCACCACCAGTGTAGTGCAGATTAAGTCGGCTATTGCTATCTAACGGCAAATTGCGCCAGAAAAAATCTTCCGCGCTTAATGCCAGGTTAATTGTAGCAATACGGGGGCAAGCAAAAAAAGTTTGTATGC
>Ga0208396_100180_pt1 | contig 22994 bp, 20 predicted proteins | sample LakWasMet64_LOW9_2_FD_183896 | JGI IMG/M metagenome (GOLD analysis project Ga0208396, IMG submission 183896) | Freshwater sediment methanotrophic microbial communities from Lake Washington under simulated oxygen tension - Sediment Metagenome... | ecosystem: Environmental > Aquatic > Freshwater >... | reverse complement strand
CGGCCGGTCGAGGCAACCTCGGGCACGCTGAGCAACAAGTTTTCCGCAATGGCACCAATGCGATCCGACTCCGCCAGCGAAGTGCCTGGTGCGGAAAGCACATTAACGGTCGAGGTGCCTTCGTTGAAATCAGGCAGGAACAGCTTGCCCATTCGGGGATAGAGGGCGAAGGAGCCGACCACCAACAGCAAGGCAACCGTGATAGGCACCCACGGATGTCGCAGCGATGGGCCGAGCACCACGCGCCGATCAAACGCCTTCAGACCGCGCACGAGCCAGCCGTCAGTTTCATCACCCATGCGCTTCATTTTCGGCAGCAGAAAAGACGCGAGGGCCGGAATCACCGTGAGTGACACAATGAAGGATGCGATCATGGCGACAATCGTCGCCACGCCGATGGGCGCAAAGAGTCGTCCCTCGATGCCGCCAAGTGCGAAGAGCGGGATGAAGACCAAGATGATGACAAGGGTCGCGAACAGGATCGAGTTCCGGACCTCCGAGGAGGCATCGGCGATTACACGCAGTGCCGGACGCGGGATTGGCGCGTGGCGGTTCTCCCGCAGGCGGCGGTAGACGTTTTCCACGTCAACGATCGCGTCATCCACGACCATGCCGATGGCGACCGCGAGGCCGCCAAGGGTCATCGTGTTGATCGTGATGCCGGCGAACTTGAAATAGAGCCCGGTCACGACGAACGAAAGCGGTATGGCAGTCAGCGTGATCGCCGTGGTGCGGAAATTGAGCAGGAAGAGAAAGAGGACGATGACGACCATGATGGCGCCGTCACGGATCGCCTCCTCCACGTTCTTGATCGCCGCCTCGATGAAGTTGGCCTGCTTGAACAGCTCGTAGACCTTCACGTCCGGCGGCAGCGTCTTGCCGATCTCCGCAAGCGCCGCCTCGACCTTTCGCGTGAGACTGACGGTGTCGACGCCCGGCTGCTTCTGCACGGAGAGAATCACGGCAGGCTTGCCGTTCACGCCGGCGTCGCCGCGCATGACCTGCTTCCCGAACTGCACTGTGGCGACATCGTGCAGGTGCACGGGGATGCCCTTGCGCACCACGACGACGGTGTTGGCGATGTCTTCGAGCGAGGTGGTGCGCCCGACGTTGCGGATGAGCGCCTCCTTGTTGGCGTTTTCCAGGAAACCGCCGGAGGTGTTGCTTTGCGCCTGCTCGGCGGCGGCGACGACCTCCTGCAGGCTGACGCCGTAGGCGGCGAGTTTTTCCGGTGACGGCAGGACCTGATACTGCTTCACACCCCCGCCGATGGGGATCACCTGTGATACACCCGGGATCGTGAGCAACCGCTGACGAACAGTCCAGTCGGCGAGCGTGCGAATGTCCATTGGCGCCGTTACGCCGGTCTCGCTCTTCAGGCCGATCAGCATGATCTCACCCATGATGGAACTGATCGGTCCCATGGTCGGCGTGACGCCGCGGGGGAGCTTTTCCGCGGTAAGTTGCAGGCGTTCCTGCACGAGCTGGCGCGCGCGGTAGATGTCCATGCCCCAGTCGAACTCGACATAGAGCACTGACAACCCGATGCCAGCGGTGGAGCGCACGCGCTTCACGCCCGGCGCGCCATTGAGCGAGGTCTCCATCGGCAGGTTGACCAAGGTCTCGACTTCCTCGGGAGCAAGCCCCGCGGCCTCGGTGAGAATGTTGACCGTCGGGCGGTTCAGATCGGGGAACACGTCAACCGGCAACTGGAGGATGACGTAGCCGCCGTAGACGAGCAGCAGCACGCTCGCCGCCAGCACGAAGAGGCGGTTGCGCAGGGAGAATTCAATGAGGCGATTAAGCATGGCGGAGCGCTTTGCTTAATGGCTCTTGGCTTCGCTCGCCGGTTGCGCCTTGGCCGGCATATCGTGAGAGTCAGCGACCGTTTTTCTGGGTGCCGGAGGCACGTATTGGAGCTGATAGTTGCCCACGGTGACGACATTCGCGCCCGGCAGCACGCCTTCGACAATCTCAACATAGCGATCATCCCGCTGGCCGACGACCACCGGAGTGCGGAGGAAGGTCTGCGGATCCTTGTCGTCCTGCACGAAGACGAATAGGTTGCCCGCCTCGCCGAGCACCGCGGATAGCGGCACCGTAATGATCGAGTCGGCCACGGCGGTCACGATACTGAGTGTCGCACGCATGTTGGGCAACAACCGCAGTCCTGGGTTCGGGACGCGCACCCGCACGCCCAAGGTGCGGGTCTCCGAATCGAGTTGAGCGGTGTGTCCCTCGACAGTGCCCTCGAAGACTTGGTCTGGGTAAGCTTCAGCCCGCACCCGCACTTTCTGGTTAGGCTGGATCAGTGCAATCTGCCCCTCGTAGATCCGGGCGACGACGTAGAGGGACGACAAGTCGGCGACCTTGAGCAGGTGCGAGTCGGGCTCAACACTGTCTCCGGTAAAAATGTGACGATCCAGAACGGTGCCGCCGATGGTTGCCTTGAACTCGATCCGCGGCGGCGGATCGCCTATCTGCCGGCTCTCGATTTCGAGCAGGAAGTCTCCTTGGGCGACCCGGTCGCCTTCATTGACACTCAGGCGGGTTACCCGGCCGGAAATGCGGCTGGTCAGCGAGACAACCCGTGCCGGATCGGCTTCGACGTGACCCAGGGCGGAGAGGGTTTTCTCCAGTGTGCGCAGATCCGCGGTTTCAAGCTTTAGCCCGAGGTTCTTCGCCGCTTCCGGCGTGATCGTGATGGGACCGGTCAAAGGGCCGGCACCGTCCTCACCAGGAGCTTTGTCGTGACCGGCATGGGCCAGCAACCGGGCTGCAGGTTGCAAAACGAGGGCAAAGGCGAACCAGATGGAGAGAAGTCGTTTCATGGCGTGGTCGGTGAGGCGGAAAGGCTCTGATTGCGAAGGTGGGGATTGGCGCCCAGCGCGGTTTCCAGCGCGATCAACAGCTCGGCGTAGCGCGCGCGATGGCCAAAATAGTCGAGTTCCACGGTGAACCGCTGCTGCTGAGCCTGGAAAACGGGAGCAATGCCTTGCTCGCCCCGCTCATACGCGCGTTGCATCGCCTGGAACTGCTGTTCCGCGAGAGGAATCAGCTCATCGCGATAGCGGGCGAGCACCGGGGCAAGCTGGCTGACCGCTACCCGGGCCTGCGCGACCTCCGAGGAGATATTGAGCCGCAGTGCCACCAACTCGGCCTCGGCCTGCCGATGGGCGGCCTGTTGCTCGATTATTCGCCCCTGGTTCTTGTTTCGCACCGGCAGGGGAATTGAGATGCTGGCCCCCAGAAAATGGTCCCGCTTGGCGCCGACCGGGGCATCGAAGACGGAGCGATCGCCCTCATAGGTAACGCCGACGGTGAAGTCGTCATACGCTTCAACCTTCGCGACCCGCACCTCGGCGTCTGCCTGATTGACCGCGACCCGGGCCGCTTCGTAGTCCGGACGGGATTCGGCGACCACCTCAGTCCCTGCGGCCGCACTCAAGGGGGCGGTCAGTTCGTCCGGATCGCCGACCAATACCAGCGGCTCGTCGGCTGGCAGCCCCAAGAGTCGCTTGAGCCGCAATTCCGTCGCGGTTCGCTCGGCCAAGAGGAGCTGTTGTTCTTGCGCCAGCTTGGCGTTCTCGATCCGGATCGGCGCAATGTCCGTTTGCGGCACCTCGCCCCGCTGATACCGTTGCTCGATCAGGGCGGCGAGTTTCTCCCCCGCTAGCAGCAGTCTCTGGCGGGCTTCAGCCTGCCGGTTAAAATTGAGAACCTGGACGAAGAGTGTCTGCACCTCGCCCACAAGCTGGCGTTGGGTATCGCGCACCAGCGCGCGTCTTTGCTCGACCGAGAGAGAAGCCGCCTCCCGGGCCTTCCGCAGGCGATCCTTGCGCGGAATGGCCTGCGAGAACCCCAGCGTTACGCCACGCTCGCCTTCATTGCCGAAGAGCAGGTCGGACCGGGCGCTGATTTCGAGCGAGGGGTTACGCGGCTGGCCAGCCTGAATCACCCGTCCTTCGGCCTTGGCAACCTCCAAGGACGAGACGGCCAGATCCTTGTTGCCGGCAAGGACCTGCACGACCGCCTGATCGAGCGTGATTTCGCGGGCGATGGCACTGCCAACCAATAACGAAAATAGAGCAAAGATGTGTCTCATGAAGCTGAACCGAAAGGTGCGGTGCCCCTTTCAACGCATCGCCGAACACCAATCCCTCGACTTTTGCCGAACTTTCTGGCGGCCAATGTCGCTCCTCAGCCTCCGTCTCACCGGTTCAGGAATGAGGGTGCGTCCCCTCATGGGCCCGCACCTCGATCCGGATCGTGCCGATCGGGAGAGGGTCGAGCACGATACGGTAGTTGCCGAAGCCAGGCCGCCGCCATTGACGACGTATCTGCCTCGGCTCGAAATGCTCCAGCGTGGACCGAAGCACCTGCCCGGTTTGATCATAAAGCGTCACATCAAGGTGAGTCTTGGTTGTATCGTCGGCACTCAGCCGCTTGAGCACGCAGCCCGTCACGACGAGCGGACCATTCTTCCGCTCCAGCCAGATTTTCTCGACGATGACCACCGGCGAATCGACCCGCTCAAGCTTGATGTGGGCCACGTCGGGCGGCGCACGAAACGGAGTGGCGCAGCCGGCCAGAGACAACGTCGCCAGCAGGACAAAGCCGGTGATTCTCACGGCATGGCGCGAGTTGCACAGGCTGCTAACCGCCCGGGTTGTTCCTTGGATCATGATATGGCGACGATTCACTTGTAGTTGAACGCATGAGCTGCCTCCGGTCCCTCTATTTACCGCAGAGGCGAATGATTTTAATCGGAGCGCCTCAATTCCCGGCGGACCGGCCCTGCGACATTTGCTTTGTCGCGTTGTCGCAACCGGCGAATGCGCTTCCACACCGCTTCCCTGAAATTGGGATTCGGGCCAGGCGCACCTGCCAGCACTGAAGCAATTTACTCAGCGAATTGCGGATTTTCATGGCCGCTGCGCTACCAGCGTCCGGTCTCCTTCCATTTGATTTCATCGAGCAGTTCCTCCACCAGGGTTTTCGGACTCTCACCGCGAGCGAAGCGTCCCGGAGCGCGCTGAAACATCTGAACACACATTGGACAGCAAAGGGAGAAACGCCGCCCCTCGTGATACAGGTGAGCAACGGCAGTGGCACCGCTCAGGTCCTTGCCGCAGACAATACAGGTTTGGTCGGTAGTTTCTTCGGGCTTCATAAGGGAAATCGCGGCTGTGCTCAGGGCTCAGGCAGCGCCTTGGCGATGGTCAGGCACTCGTGCCCCTTCTTGTTGACGTAGCGGACTTCGACGGTGGGACCGGTAGCGCCAGAGATTTCCTTGAGCACCACCTGCATTTCGTCTTTGCAGCCCGGACAGCTCAACGTCGTTCCCTCTCGGCAGTATTCCATCGCCTCGGCGACACTGGTGAGGGCGACCGTTCGCTTGGCGTCGCACTCCCGGCAGACGTAAACGATCCGGTCGCCAGGCTTGAGCTGCTCGAATTGCGCTCTCGTATGGAGAATCTCCCCATACTTCGACCGCTCCCAAGCGACAGATGTGACCCCAGCGCCGACGACTAGCCCCACGACGACGAGGAACACGTGCGAAGGTTTCATTGGAGGGAATGGTTGGAAGCCGCGGCGCTGCTTCGGTCAATTGGCCGCCGCCGACGGGGTAAGATCGACGACGACCAACAAGACCGCGGGATAGTTTCGTTATTTTTTCTCCACCACTTTCGCAATGAAGAGGCAGGGTTCACCCTTCTCGTTGACGTAAGTCACTTCCCGAACGAGTGCCGGGTTCTTTGGCGGACCTTTGACGACGACCTTGACTTTGGCCTTGCACGACGGGCAGGTCACGGTGGCACCTTCCTTGCAGTGCTCCATGGCTTCGGCCGTGCTCTGGATGGTCACTTCCGTCACGGATTGGCACTGGTTGCACGCGTAGACGATCTTGTCACCGGCCTTGAGCTTCTCGAACTGGGCGGGTTTGTTCAGCGTTTGCCAGGTTCCCGTGGGGGGACCCGCGATGACTGTGGTCACGCCGGTCAAAAGGCCGGCGAGGAGTAACACTGTCAGTTTGGTTTTCATTTTTTGATCCTGTTGTGGGTTCGGGTTTGTCCGCCCGGTCAACGGGCGGGGTAAAGTGCTCTTACGGGGCCTGCATCTTGGCGATTTCGGCTTCGTGTTCCTTGCGCTCGATCTCGACGAATATCTCGCTGAGTTCGGCCCAGGACTTCTTCTTGGGCTTGGGTCCCTTGACCCATTCGACCTGACGGCCGCGCCAGAGCGAGTAGATCGCCGGGACGATTTCGAGCGTGAGAATTGTGGAGGTGACCAAGCCACCGATCATCGGAGCCGCGATGCGCTGGATCGCTTCGGCGCCCGCGCCATGTGCCCAGAGGGCCGGCACCAGGCCAAACGTGATCATGCACACCGTCATAAGCTTGGGTCTCACCCGCTGAACGGCACCGTAGGTGATCGCCTCGAAGAGGTCGTGTTGATTCCTCATCTTCCCCGCTTTCTGGTAAGCGTGAAAAGCCTCGTCCAGGTAGATGATCATCACGGTGCCGGTTTGGGCCGCCAGGCCCGACAGCGCGATGATGCCCACCCACACGGCGATGCTGAGGTTGTAGCCCATCATCCACAAAAACCAGATGCTACCGGTCATCGCGAAGGGAATGGAGAGCAGGATGATGAAGGTCTCGGGGATGCTCTTGAAGTTCATGTAGAGCAGGACAAAGATCAGCGCGAGCGTGATGGGGATCACGACCTTGAGCCGCTCCTTCACGCGCAGCATGTATTCATACTGGCCGGTCCACTCCACGCGGTAGCCCGACGGCAGCAGGCCGGCCTTCTCGATCTTGTCGCGCACGACCTGCTTGGCCTCCGCAACGTAGCCACCGATGTCGCGGCCGGTCATGTCGATATAGACCCAGCCGGTGAGAGCGCCGTTCTCGTTCTTGATGAGCGGAGCCCCCGTGGTCGTCTTGATTTCGACCAACTGCCCGAGCGGGATCTGCACGACCGGGGTCCCGGCACGAGAGGGCGCCGGCGCGTTCATAGACTCACTCCCGTCGCTGGCTTCCGCCATCCCAGCCTGAGCCACGGGCACGAGAACGCGCTTCAACTTCTCCACGTCATCGCGCAGCTCGCGACTGTAGCGCACGTTGATGGAGTAGCGCTCGCGTCCTTCGATGGTCTTGTCGATCGCCATGCCGCCGATGGCGGTTTCCACGAGCATGAGGACATCCTCGACATTCAGTCCGTAGCGGGCGATGGCCGCCCGATTCGGAAGGATGTCGAGGTAGAGGCCACCGGTGGTTCGCTCCGAGAACACGCTGCGTGTGCCCGGAACCTGCCGGAGCGCGGATTCGAGATGCTCGCCCAGTTTGCCAATTTCGGTAAGGTCTGTGCCGAATATCTTCACGCCAACCGGGGTGCGCACACCCGTTGAGAGCATGTCGATGCGAGCCTTGATGGGCATCGTCCAGGCGTTAACCTGACCGGGAATCTGGAGCGCATCGTCCATTTCCTGAACCAGCTCGTCCTTGGTCAGCGGACGCACTTCCGGCCAGATTTTACCCAAGCCCGACTTCAGCCAACCCGGTGCCCAGTTCGAATACCATCGGGATTGCGACACCTTGCGCCACTCGTCCTGCGGCTTCAACTGCACGACGCTCTCAAACATTTCCAAGGGGGCAGGATCGGTTGCGGTCTCGGAACGGCCGGCCTTGCCGTGGACGGTCAGGACCTCCGGGAACTGCTTGATCACCTTGTCCTGGATCTGCATCAGGCGGGTCGCCTCGGTGACGGACACCGTGGGCAACGTAGTCGGCATGTAGAGAATCGTGCCCTCTTCAATCGGTGGCATGAACTCCGAGCCCAATTTGGTGAAGATCGGGATGGAGGAGGCGATGGCAGCGACTGCTATGCCGATGGACAGGAGGCGTCGCGTCATCAGGGCGCTGACCCAAGGGTAATAGAGCCGGTGGATGAACCGGCTAATCGGGTGCTTATGCTCCGGGATGACCTTCGCCCCGGTCATGAGGACGATGAGGGCAGGTCCGATGGTCACGGACAGGAACGCCGCCCAGGCCATCGTGAACGTCTTCGTATAAGCGAGGGGCTTGAACAGGCGGCCTTCCTGCGCCTCCAAGGTGAAGACGGGCATGAAGCTGACTGTGATCACCAACAAGGCGAAAAAGAGTGGTTTCCCAAGCTGTTTGCAGGCCCCAATGATTATCTCCTGCCGCTGTGCTCGGGTCAGACCGGCGGGCGCGTGCTCCAGCTTCTTGTGGACGTTCTCCACCATCACCACCGCCTCGTCCGTGATGACGCCGATGGAGATGGCGATACCCGCCAGGGACATGATGTTGGCTGTCAGCCCCATGAAATACATCGGGATGAAAGCGAGGGCCACCGCGATGGGTAGCGTGACGATGGCGCGCAAGGCGCCGCCGAAATCCAGCAGGAAGACGATGATCACCAAGGCTACGATGATCGACTCTTCGACAATGGTGCGAGTGAGCGTGCTTATCGCCCGGTTGATGAGGTCCGAACGGTCGTAGGTCGTCACGATCTCCACGCCAGGGGGCAGCGAGCCCTTCACCTCTTCGAGCTTCGCCTTGATGCGGTCGATAACCTGCAGGACGTTCTGGCCGAAGCGGACCACCACGATACCGCCGACCGCCTCACCCTCGCCATTGAGGTCGCCGGCGCCGCGACGCATTTCGGGGCCGAGCTGGATATTTTGGGCCACGTCCCTCAGCAGGACTGGATTGCCCTTGGAGTCCGCCCCGACGACGACGAGTCGGAGGTCTTCGAGCGATTTGATGTAGCCGTGTCCCCGCACCACGTAGGTGGTGCCGAAGCGCTCCATTTCCCGGCCGCCCACATCGTTGTTCGAGCTGCGAACCGAGGAGACGACCTTGCTGATCGGAATGTTGTAGGCCAGCAGCTTGTTCGGATCGATTTCGATCTGATACTGCTTCTGGAAGCCGCCGAACGTCGCGACCTCGGCCACGCCCTCGACGCTCTGGATCCAGTAGCGGAGATGCCAGTCCTGGAATGAGCGAAGCTGCGCGAGGTCGTTCTTGCCGGATTTATCGACCAGGGCGTATTGGAAACCCCAGCCTACGCCGGTCGCATCCGGCCCCAAGGTCGGGGTGACACCGTTCGGCAATGACCCCGAGAGCGATTGCATGTATTCCAGCACCCGGGAACGTGCCCAGTAGATGTCCGTGCCATCCTTGAAGACCACATACACGAACGAATACCCGAAGAACGAATACCCGCGCACCACCCGCACCTGCGGGGCACTGATGAGCTTTGTCACGATCGGGTATGTGATCTGGTCCTCGACCAGGTTTGGGCTGCGGCCCTCCCACTGGGTGAATACGATCACCTGAACATCGGAGAGGTCCGGGATCGCGTCGAGCGGGGTGTTGCGCATGGTGTAGACGCCGCCCACGAAGAGCGCGCCGACCATCATGAACACCGTGAATTTGTTCCGTGCGCTCCATTCGATGATCCGCTCGATGAGGGAATCCTTCTTGGGCGCGTATTGGGTCTTTGAGTCGTTCATCGCCGTGGTGGCTGAGGGTCTCAGTGATTGTGGCTGCCCGCGCTGCCCATGCCGGAGATGGCGGCCTTGAGCTGGCTTTCGGAGTCGATCAGGAAGAGAGAGCGCGCCACTACTCTCTCGCCGTCGTTCAGGCCGGAGAGCACCTCGTAGTAGTCATCCGACCTCGCCCCGATGGTCACTTCCCGCGGTTCGAGGTGGTTGTCATCCCGCATCACGAACGCCACGAGGCGGGCGCCAGTGTCGATGATCGCGTTGGCCGGCACGGTGAGCACCTCGCCGAAGGACGCCTCCAGTTCAACGTTTGCCCACATCTGGGGCCGGAGGTCGAGCCGCGGATTGTCGATTTCGAGTCGGACCTCTGCCCGACGGGTTTGTGGATCGATGTGCGGATACAGAAAGGTCACCTGGCTATCGACGGAGCGATTCCCCAGATACGGAAAGATCACGCGGGCGGCCTGACCCTCCTTGATCAGGGGTGCCTCGAACTCGAAAACAGAGGCCCGCACCCAGAGGCGAGACAGGTCGGCGATCTCATAGAGCGTCTCGCCCGCCATGAAGGCCCGGCCTTGCACGGCGTTCTTGGTGACAACGTGGCCGGTCGCGGGCGAGCGCACCAGGATTTCGTCGCGGGCCTGGCCGGACTCTTCCAGCTCGGCGATTTCCGTCTCGCCGATTTCCCAAAGCGACAGCTTGCGGCGGGCCGATTCCAGCAGCCGCTTGGCGCTTTCCGCCTGCGTCGTGTCTTCGCGGGACTTCAGTTGGGTGACCCGCTGGAGGGCGAGAAGGTATTCGCTCTCGGCCTCGAAGAGTTCGGGGCTGTAAACGGTGAAGAGTGGGTCTCCCTTGGCGACCTTCTGGCCGGTGTAATTTACCTTCAACTCGCGCACCCAGCCGGCAAACCGGGGGGCGATGCGGGCGAGTTTGGTTTCATCGTGCTCCAGCGTCGCCGTCGAACGCACAGGCTGCGAGAGCTTGCGAACCGTGATCAGTTCCGTGGTCAAGCCGATCAACTGCTGCTTTTCCGGGCTGATGGAGATCGCGATCCGGCCGGGAACCGGAGCGGCTGCGGCGGCCTTGTGTCCCGCGTGGGGATCAGCCGGCGGCACCTTTTCGAGGTTCATCCCGCAATCGGGGCACGAACCGGGGCCATCACTGACCACCTTGGGGTGCATGGGGCAGGTGTATTGCCCGGGCTTGGCCGCGCTGGCCCCCGGGCTGGCCGCCGCAGCGGCAACCACAGGCTCATCCTTGATCGGCACGAGCTTCATGTTACAGATCGGGCAGTCACCCGGCTTGTCGGTGATATACGTCGGGTGCATCGGGCAGTGGTATTTCTGCGCCTTGGCATGGGCATCGTGGCCCGATCCGCCGCAGCCGGCACCGAGAAAGGCCCAGAGCAGGAGGGGAATAGTGAGGAGGAGGATTTTCGTGCGCATGGCTGTTCAGGAAGATCAGTTGGACTCGGAGTTCTTGAGGGGAGTGTTTTCGGTCGGGATACCGGCGACGAGAAGGGCCAGCTCGGCCAGCGAGAGTTCGCGCTGGGTCTGGGCTTCGATGCTTTGCAGTTCAAAATCCAGCAGCGAACGCGACGCTTCGATCACGTCGAGAAAGCCCGTCCGTCCCGTGATGTAGGCCGCGCGGGCAACTTCCAGTGACTGCTGGGCCTTCGGGAGGAGGTCATGCTGGATCAAAGCCTGGTTCCGCGTCGCTTCGCGGAACATGAAGGTCTTCTCCGCCAATTCGACGGCGACCATGATCTGCTCGGCTGCCAGGCGCGCCTCCCCGGCCTGCTTGGCTGACTGGGCCGAGGCGATTTCCGCCGCGATCTTGTCCCGCCAAATCGGCAGGGTCACTCCGAAGGAAGGACGGACCATGACGGGTGAGGCCTTGATGTCGGCCTCCAGTCCGACCGAGAAATCCGGATAGCGGGAGCGCTTGGCCATGGCTAATGAAGCCTCGGCGACGCGCACTTCAGCCGCCATCGTGCGGAGGGTTGGATTGCGGGTCAGGGCCGTCTGCCAAAGCTGGTCAGGGTTCACCTCCAATGCCGTTGTCTCAAAGCGGCCGGGCATTGCCGGCTCGGGGTCATGTCGCTGGAGACCCAATGCGGCCTTGTATTGAGCCAGCAGGGCCTGACGGGCATCCCCGAGGTTGGCGATTTCGGCCGCCATCTGGTCCTGCTCGATCTGCGTGCGAAGCACATCCTGGAGGGTCGCCTTGCCGACCTCGTTCTGGCGCCGGGCAATGGCTTCGAGGTCCTTCAGTAATTCCAGCGACTCGGCGTTCACCCGGAGCTTCGACTCCAGGAAATAGAGCTGATAGTAGGCCTTCTTGAAGCCGTAGGCCACCTGCTGCACCTGAACCTCCAATTCATGATACTTTACCTCGGATTCGGCCGATGCCGCCCGAGCCGCCAAGGCGCGTTTGCGTGATCCCGGCAGTTCAAGCATCAGGCCCGGCATCAAGCTGGAGATCATGTCCGAGACATCGGCTTCAAAGACGAAGACCGGGTCGGGCAGCGACCGCTCGACCGTGATCCGCTCCACCGCCCGGGCCCATTCGTAGTAGGCCGCCCGGATCCGCGGATGTTTCAGCACCGCGTAACGCAAGGCATCCACCTGGGACGAATCCGCCGTCAGCGTGGGTAGGTTGACCTCGCCGGGTTGCGCACCGAGCTGGCTCGCCACCTCGGCAATCTGGCGGCGCGCCGCCTTTTCGACCGCAACCTGACGGCCAACGCAACCGGTCAGGCCAAGCACACTGCCGAGCGCGGCGAGCCCACTTGCCATCGTGAGTATGTGTTTTCGCGTCATGGTGTTGCGGGAAAACGGTTACTTCTTGCCGTGCTCGCACGGTTCACCCGCGGCCATGGCTTCTTTGCTCATCCCGCAGCTTCCGCACCCGTCGCTGGCGGCCGGGGTCGTCTTGGTGCCGGCGTAACGCGCATAGTCGGCCGGGGTAAGGCCCTCAATCGGGGGGTGCCCGGGGGGCAACGCGCGCGCCGCGGCCTTCCGGTCGAGCTCGACTCCGCACTTGAGCATCGCCGAGCCGTAAAACGGATTCTTGGCTGCGGCCTCCCGTTGCAGCCAGCGCCCGGTGCCGATCTCCGGAGCCATCGTGCATTCAAAGATGCGGAGATTCGCAGCTAGGTGGACCTTCTTGCTCCGAACCGCATCGGTCACCACCGTGCTGAACCGGACGTAATCCTTGCGGGCATCGGTGATATTTCCCCGATTCGGCAGAGGATCGGCAAGGTTCGAGGACAGGCTCTCGGCCAGTTGCGAGTCCGCATCCGACAGGTCGTGAAGGGCGTTGCGAACAGTCGTTCGCAGGGATTGGTAGCGGGCGAAGTCGTCCGCCGAGAGGGCAGCACTGGCATCGCTCATCGCGACAGCCAGCGACTGCAGCGCGGCGGCAGAAACGGCCGCAAGCGGCGCGGCCTCCGCTTTCGGTGAGGATGCAGCGGTGGAGCCATGCTGGGCGAATACCCGGGGCACGCTGACCAACAGCAAGCTGGTGAGAGCGAGGGCGGCGGAGGAACGGAGGAGCTTCATGTTGAGACGAAGAGGGACTGCGGGGAGAGTGAGAGCGCGAGATGCGAGTGGGTGACTGGACCTCAAGATCCAGCCGCACGGCAGTGGCGGCGGCTGGATTGACGGTGACCGTTGCGTGGTGGCGGTCAGGACTTCTTGGCGCCACTCTGGCAAGCGGTGCAGCCAGCGTTGGTCTCGGCTGCGGGCTTGGCGGCGGCCTGGGCTTTGGTTTCGGTCGAGGCCTTGGTTTGCGAGATGGCCGGCTGGGAGGCCGGCTTCTGGTTCATGCGCGCCCAGTATTCGGGACCGGGACCGGCGATGAGCGAGGTGGCCGACAGCAGGAGAGCGGCAGTGCCGAGGGCCAGGAGGGAGCGACGAGTTTTCATCGGATTTGAAGCTTTCGGTGGACGGCCGCCCGACATGAGTGGCCTTGCACAAGTTATACGCGCCCGCCGGCGGTTTCCCTCGTGCAGTTCTTGCGTTGTGCTGCGCATATCTTGCCGTGCAGTTCCGACGCCACGCGAACCGTGTCGGGCCTTCAGCTCAGATACGCTTTCTGGGCATATTGACTAAGCATGCGGTGCGTATTGAAGAACGATCCGTTGAATGCTATGCAGTGGCGCATCATTTCGGTGAAAGCACCGTGGTTGCGACGGTAGAGCGGCAGCACTTTCTGCTCCAGTTGGTCGTAGAGCGACGCCGCGTCATGCGCGCTGTCATGGTCGGCCGCGCTGCCGGTGGGCTCCCACGGGCGACCAACGGCCCAACCGGTGATGTCCTCGATGTGCCCCTCGACCCACCAACCATCGAGCACGCTGAGGCTGGGCACGCCGTTTAGCGCGGCTTTCATGCCACTCGTGCCGGAAGCTTCCATCGGCGGCTGTGGCGTGTTTAGCCACACATCGACGCCGGCCACGAGAAGTTTTCCGAGTTCGAGATCGTAGTTTTCGAGATAGACGAGTTGCACGCTGGAGGAGTGAAGCGCGTCCCGGCAGCGCGCTATGTGTGCGATAATATCCTTGCCCGGCTGGTCGGCAGGATGGGCTTTGCCCGCGTAAACGATCTGGATCGTGCCAGCGCGATCCGCAATTTTCCTCAGCCGCTCCAAATCAGTGAACAGGAGATCGGCGCGTTTGTAAGGCGCGGCGCGGCGCGCAAAGCCGAGCGTGAGCACGGTCGGTTTCATCGCCACGCCGGTGGTGCGCTTGATCTCGGTGATGAGTCGTTCCTTCGCTTGGCGGTGCGCGGCATGCACGAACGCGAGTGGGATGCGGAGCGCATTGCGCAAGCTGTGGTTGTCCTGCCGCCAGTCAGGGATGTAGCGGTCGAACAGTTCTTGGAACGGCTCGCTCGCCCACGTCGCAGCGTGAACGCCGTTCGTGATGGAATCGATCACGTAGCGAGGGAACATGAGCTGCGATACCTCGCCATGAAGGCGCGCAACCCCATTATGATAGTGACTGAGGTTGAGTGCGAGGTAACTGAGGTTGAGGACGCCATCGCAACAGAAGACTTCGCGGTGCGCGTGAAAGTCGCGCAGCCCGAGAACACGACCCACGAGATCGAGCGCAAATTTGTCGTGGCCGGCGGGCACCGGCGTGTGCGTCGTGAAGACACAACGCTGGCGAACGAGTTCGACATCCTCGCCCGTGAAGCGGCTGCGGCCGTGCGCGGCGGCGCTCTCGTCGAGCAGTTCGAGGCCTAGCAGTGCGGCGTGGCCTTCGTTCATGTGATAGTTGCGGATCGCATCGAACTTGAGCGCGCGTAAAATCCGCACGCCACCGATGCCGAGAACGATCTCCTGGCACAAGCGGTAGTAGTGGTCGCCGCCATAGAGGCGGTCCGTAAGATGCCGATCCCACTCGGAGTTCTCCGGGAGATCGGCGTCGAGAAACAAGACGGGCACGATGAAGCCCGCGGGTCCGCGCACGTCGTATTGCCAGGCGCGCAACGCCACGCGGCGTCCTTCGATTGTTACGTGGGCGCGGGCTGCGAGTTCGCGAAGATGGCGACTGACTACCCACGGAACCGGCTCTTCCGTCTGGTGGCCAGCGGCATCGAGCCGCTGGCGGAAATAACCCTGCCGGTGCAAGAGCGTGAGGCCGACCATCCGGGTTTCAAGATCGGCGGCGGATTTCAGGAAATCACCGGCGAGCACACCGAGGCCGCCGCTGTAAGTGGGGATCTCGGGCGTGAGAGCGATCTCCATCGAGAAATATGCGATCTGCGGTGAGGTGGACATGTTTGATCAGGAGCAGCTAGGTCGGGCGACCCGCCTAAGCAGCATTGGGAGGGGATAACGGTGAAGCCAGAGCCTGGTTCTTTCTGGCGGCACCGGTTCCTGAGGATTTGCGAGCAACCAGCACGGCGCGGTCTTTCGACGGGAGGAATGGCCGAGCTGTTGGTGAAAAGTGTGATTGAATTGAGAATGCTTTGAAAACTCCACTGCCAGAGCCGATTCGGCGATGGGATTGGGTGAAACGGTGGTGGTGCGAGGAATGAATATCGATCTGCGTCCAGGTCAGACTTGAATGACCGCATTAACTCCGCCGTGCGGATTTGGGCAGGATTCGCGGGCGAGAGGATCGGCCACCCATGTGCCGTCAACTACGAACAGGTATTCGTGGCGACCTGGCTGGAGAGACAGTTCGAGTTGCCAGTTCCCGGGCGCGGTTTGGTTGAGTGCAGCCACATCGGGGCGCCAATCATTGAACGAACCCGCCACGAACACGGAGTTCGCGAGTGGATCGGTGTAAGCAAACATAACCGGGACAAGGGCTGGTATCTGGGATGGTTTTTTCATGGCTAGTATTCTGGTTGGGTTGACTGTCGTTTGGTGCATCGGTCATTTCGTCAGTATCTCAAATCGGGTGAATGACTCTTTGTGCTTGTCGTGAGAAAGACTGTGCCTTCCCCCCCGTCACCCGTGCCCGACTCCGGGAGCCGGAGACGAGGGATTGGGGCGGGACAGGTTGGGGATTATGTCTTCACCGCTGGCATTTGGACGGCCACGGAGCACTTGGCAGAATCCTTGCCGCACATGGGGCAGTTGTGCTGCATCGTATTGGTCGTCCTGCCGCGAACGACTTTGATTTCGCCGGCGCAGTGCGCGCAGCTATGCTTTGCGCCAACGGGGAACCATTCGAGGCGCCCTTTGCTGGGAGGACCGATCCACCCTGATTCGCGGAGAACAACCGTCTTGCACGCCTCGCACGACATCTGGGCCGGGGCCGCCATGTTGGGAGTTTTAACGGGATTCGCGGCCCTTGCTTTGTAATCAGCCTGAGCCCTTTCCATTCTCTGCCAGTAGTCCGAGCCGGGGCCGGCATAGGCGGATACGCTGAAGTTGAGCACGAGAGCCAGGAGGGAACCCGACCCGATGATCTTCGCGGAACGGAGTGCTGTGTTCATTGGATTGCTGGTTTTCAGTGACTGAGGGGGACTTCGTGTTCTATGAGAGCTTATACGTTGGAGAAGTCCGCATCCCTCGATCATTTGTTGAGAAGAACTGCGCGGATTTTGCGCATGCGAGATACGCGTGATCTCGGGAATGCTCCGCCAAAAAGGACCTTCGCTAGGCTTGGGCCGTATTTGACAAGCTATGCCCGTTGCTCCGGCCGGTCTCGAAAGCGCAAATAAATCTGCGCAGCTTTTGTCACGCATGGATCGCGAGAGGCACCGCGCCGCGTGTCGGATTCTTGCGTTGTTTCGTGGCTACTCACTAATGACTCGGGTGCGGAAGACAATATCTGCGCAGCTTTTCCCGAGCAAAGTCAGAGGGATAGAGCACGATCCTCTGTTCAACATTACGGCACAAGTCACCCTAGACCATCGTTTATCTCGGAAAACAGATGGTCGATTGCGGCAGCAGCAAAGATAGATCTTATCCTCTTCCCATGAAAACAAAACTCAATCGCCTGATTCCACTCATCTGCGCCGCTGTCGGCTTTGCTCTTCTCGCCGGCTGCGGCACCATGCCCGGCGGAGGTTCGGGTGGACACCAGCACCACTCGTCAATCAATCCGACCAGCAAGGCTGGATGAGAGTGCCCGCTGCATTCTGATGAATAATTTGGTGGTTATCCCCACAATGTTGCCGTGGCCCGCTTGCGGAAGGCGATTGGCCAGTCGGATTTGAAATACGCGGATGGAGCAGTGCTCCGGTAACCCGATGCCTGGCAAGCCGGACAGTAAATTCTTGAGGGAACCCCCCTTCTTCTTACGTTAAATCCACCATGAGCAACGACCTCGACTCCATGCTGGCGGCCTATGCCAAACAACCGCTTCCAAAGTTCCGGGGCCCGTCACGCCCTGAAATCTGGCGTGCAATTGAGCAGCGTCGGAAGCAATCGAGCTGGACCCGGATCTTTTCTACTCTGGACCTGCGCGATCTGTTCTTAGAACCGCGGATGGCAGTCGCAGCGCTCGCCTTTGCCGCCTTGGTCGGGGTGGTGCCGGCGGCAGTAATCGGTCGCGCGCAGAACGAACGGCGTCTCGCCCGCCAGTCCATCCACTTCGAGGTTTTCGCGGTAAGCCAGAATCCGCTCAGCTCCGTCTTCTCGCAACCCGGCCTTGCGGCCCGGGAGTCCAGCCGATGAAAAAGGTCGCGCTCTTTCTCACCGCCATAGCGGTCGTGGCGGCAATCGCCTGTTATTTCACATTGCGAATGGCCCAACCCCGCGTGACCGCGGACGACGTTGCGTCGCACCAATGGCTCCACCGGGAATTGAAGCTTACCGAAGCCCAGCATAAGGCTCTCGAACCCATTGAAAAGGGCTTTAGTGACAAACAGCACCGACTGGCTGAAGCGCTGCGCGAGGCCAATCGTCAGCTCGCCCGGGCAATAGCCGAGGACAAGGCTTACACGCCACGTGTAACAGCCGCAGTCGAGCACGTGCATCATTGTATGGGCGACTTGCAGAAGGTGTCCATCGAGCACGTCTTCGCGATGCGTGCCGTGCTGACCCCGGAGCAAGGTGACCGGCTTCTGGTTCTTGCCCAACAAGCACTGGAACAGTCGCCCTGACCCCGTGGACCCCGACCTGCCGCTCATCGAGGCACTTCAGGCGGGCAATGAATCGGCACTGAATGAGCTGATCGATCGCCACCGGGAACCGCTTTTCTATTTTGTCTTTCGCTACCTGCGGGACGAGGCGGGAGCGCGCGATGTGGTTCAAGAAACTTTCGTGCGCGTATTCTTCAAGGTAAAGAGCTTTGAACCGCGGGCGTCGGTCAAGACCTGGATCTACGCTATCGCGCTCAATCTTGCGCGGGACGAGGGCCGCAAGCTGTCCAAGCGCCAACGCATGGTGTCGTTGGATGCTCCAGGCCCGGAGGACCGACCACCGATGGAAGTCGCCGACGAAGGCCCCCTGCCCGACGTGCAGGCGGGGCAGAGAGATCGATTTGCCATGCTGCAAGCGGCCATCGACAAGCTCCCTCCAAAACTCAAGTCCGCACTTATCCTGTTTGCCCTGGAAGGGAAGTCGCAGCGCGAGGCGGCGGACATTCTCGGCACGACCCCAAAGACAGTCGAACTTCGCGTCGCTCATGCACGGCAGAAGCTCAAGCGGATACTTGACGGTGTCTGATTGCCATGGGAGTTCAACCGCGGGTGTCGCCTCCCCGGGCCAGATCCTGATGTTATTCGTCACTGGTCCCGCAGAAGCCCCCCGCGGCGATAATCATTAGCGGCTTGGTCGGCTCGATAGATTACTTGAAAGCGGCGGACATGTGCGAGCTGCAGTTGGCCTCCGCCAGGATGGCTGCATATATGGGCCCGGTCCTTGTCAAAGCCAACGCTATGGAGGCGCATACCGCTATTCCTGTGGTGTTAAGCCGACCGTGGATCAGCCAAGGTTCGTCATCCGAAAAGTAGTTTTCCGAGCACCGAGATTCATGTCCATCAACTCGGCATTGACAGGAAGACGCTAATCGAGATGGTGCATGCAATGTCTCGGTTACGCGCCATTATCACTGCAGTGTTGCTGGTCCTCTGGATGCCAGCCACGTCGCATTGCGCGTTGGAAGCCGTAGACCTGCTCCAGCAATCCCAAGGCTGTGCCAATGCTGCCGACTGCGCCGGGGATGCTTGCCGCGTGGTAGAGAGCGGTTTTTTGAAGCAAACGAATCTCGCTACGAAGATTGTAGCGCCGGATTTGAGCACGTGGCTGCTTTCCCTGTGCCTGCAGATCGGGGCACCGACCACACTAGTTTCCGTGGCAAATTTTTCTCAGGGAGTTCCTGTGGAACCCCAAGGTTGGGTTGTCAGTTGGAGCTTTGAGCAACGCACTGCGTTGCCGGCCCGGGCACCCTCGCTCGCTTGACCTGATCGGCCCCTGCGCGGGTTGACGGGTTATCTATTCGCACGCTGACGCCTGAGCGCGTCGCGTTCCCTACCGGGCCATGTCGTGCCCGTATGTCCATGCCTCCTTTTTCCACGCTCCATGAATCACCTGTCATATCTCTCTTTTTTTCGTCCCCTTTACGGAATCCTGCTCCTGGCCACCATCGGCCGCGCCCAGGAATCCGCTCCTTCCGAACCAGCTTCGGTATCACTCCCCGTGATCGTCGGCGAAATCGCCGCCAATAATCCTGAACTCAAATTTTATGAGGCCGAAATCGCCGCGGCCAAGGCTGGCCTGCGCGGTGCCGGCACTTACAACAACCCGGAACTGGGCTTCGATGTGGGCCGTCGACGACTCAAGGATCCCTCGGGAGCACTGATCGGGGATGGCGCGTCGTGGGGAGTTTCCGTTACCCAAACTTTTGAGTGGCCGGGTCGCATAGCACTCCGCAAGGCGGTCGCTAACCGGCAAGTCGACCTCGCGGAACTGGGGCTGAGCCGCTTCAAGCTGGCCTTGGAGGCCCGGGCCCGCTCCCTAGCGTTCGGGCTCTACGCGTCCGCCGAGAAAAGCGCCGCCTTGCGTGAAGTCGCTGACCGTTTCGCTGCGCTCAAGGAAACCTTTCTTGCCCGTGATCCGGCGGGCGTGACGCCACTCTTGGAAACCCGCGTCATTGAAGCACAGGAACTGGCCATCCAGCGCCGCGCCACCGAAGCAGAGCTCGCCGCCCAGGCTGCGCTCATTGAGTTGAACCAGCTTCGCGGTGTGCCGCCCGCAACCGAATTGCGGGCCTCGGCCACCAAGCTGTTGTTCAACTCTGCACCGGACCTCGATGTCCTGTTGGTCGCCGCCCGCGAAAACAATTTCGATTTTCGCGCGAAGAAGTTGGAGTTGGAGCAGCAGGGTTTCGCTGTGCAGCTCGCCCAAAACGAGCGCTACCCGAGTTTTAGCGTGAGCCCGTATTTCTCCCAGGCCAAGGCTGGCGACAAAGAGCAGAACTACGGCATTGGTCTTTCCATTCCCCTGCCGCTCACGTCACGCAATCGCGCCGCGGTTGACGTGGCGAAAGCGCGCCAGAATCAGGCCGAGGTCGCGGTCCTCCTCGCCCAACGCGAACTCGAACGCACCGTGCTCACTTCCGCCCATGCCTTCCGCGCCAAGGTTGCGGAGTCACAACGCTGGTCTTCGGAGGCAGTGCAAAAGTTCCGCGAGGCGGCTGACCTGGCCGACCGCCACTATCGCCTTGGGGCTGTGCCTATAGCGACTTACATCGAATTGCAGAACTCCTACCTCGATGCAGTCGAGGCCCTGCTTGATACGAAGATCGAGGCCCTTGAAGCCGGGCTCCTGCTCCAGCAGCTTACCGGCGTCGACTTCAAACCAGTGGAGATCGCGCCATGAAAGGTTTCCGCTGGATCACAGTTCTGATCGCCTGTGGCGGCCTGCTCTCTGCGGGCTGCGGTAAAAAAGCATCTGAAACGACGGCACAAACCGAAGAAGGCGCTGAGGACGGTGGGGTCTCTTTCAAGGAAGGTGGTGGCCTAGTCCTGAACCCAGACGTTATCCGGGCCCTTGGATTGAAGACCGCTGAGGTAGAGGAGCGACCGCTCTCAGCCGAGGTGAGATTGCTCGCTCAGGCATTTGCGACTACACCCCAGATTCTGGCTAGCGCAAGTGTCTCTGAGTCCGAGGCGGCCTGGTTTGAAAAACAGGGATTCACAGGTGCGAAGCTGATCCGGTTGGACCGCACCAGTTTTGCGGCCACACGACGAGTGGACGCTATCTTCGCCGTCGATCGCAGCCCTGCCCCGAAGGTCGGTGAATTCATCGAACTGTCGCTCGCCGAAACGCCGCGCCCTGCGCTCACCGTGCCGCGATCCGCCATTCTGGACGCAGCCACTGGCACGTTCGTTTACGTCGTCAATGGTGAGAACTACCTGCGCGCACCGGTAAAAATCAACGCCTACTCGGGCGATTTCGTTGAAATCACTGATGGCCTCTACGCCGGCGATGTCGTGGTCACGACACCGGTCAACCAACTGTGGCTTGCGGAACTGCGCCTTACCAAGGGCGGCGGGCACAGCCACTAATCAGCAATCCTGAAATTTCGTTCCCATGATCGATAAAATCCTAGAGTTCGCCCTCCGCCAGCGCGTGTTCGTGCTGCTTGGCGCGGTGGCGCTCATATTCGTCGGCGCATGGTCAGCCTCCCGGCTGCCCATCGATGCCGTGCCTGACATCACCAACGTCCAGGTGCAGATAAACACCTCGGTGCCCTCGCTTGCACCGGAGGAAATTGAAAAGCTGGTCACATATCCTATCGAAGTGGAGATGGGTGGCATCGAGAAGCTTCTCGAAGTCCGCTCTATCTCAAAATTCGGCCTTTCCCAGGTTACCCTGATCTTTCAGGAGGGCACGGACATCTATCGTGCCAGACAGCTCGCAGGTGAGCGCCTCCAAGCGGTCTTGGACGAGCTGCCACCAGGTGTAACGCCAAAGCTCGCCCCCATCACCACGGGCCTCGGCGAAATCTATCACTACACCGTGCGCTACAAAGAGGGCTTCAAGGACGCTCCGGCCGACCCGATCGACCGTTTGCGCGAACTCAAGCTGGCGCAGGATTACATTGTGAAACCTGCGCTGCGCACCGTGCCCGGCGTTACTGAGATCAATACCTCGGGTGGCTACGACAAGCAGATCGTCATCATGCCCAACCCGGCGAAGCTCGCCAGCGTGGGTCTTACCATCGGTGATGTGGCCGACATCATTGCGGAGAACGTGGCTAACGCCGGCGGCTCCGTGGTGGAGAAGGGTGGCGAGGCGGTCACCGTGCGCGCGATCGGGCGCGTGCAGACAACGGAGGAGATCGCCAATCTTCCGATCAGGTTCGCCGGCGCCCGCGCCGGCACCTTGCGCGTCAAGGATGTCGCGGACGTGGGGATCGGTTCGGGTATTCGCACGGGCTCGGCAACCCACGATGGGGCGGAGGCCGTTCTTGGCTCCGCCCTCATGCTAATCGGCGAGAACAGCCGGTTAGTTTCCGGCCGGGTCCATGCTCGTATTGCCGAACTCCAGTCGAAACTCCCCGCCGGCATGGCGGTGGAAACGGTGTATAACCGCACCGATCTGGTGAATTCCACGATCGGCACGGTGGAGAAGAACCTCTTTGAGGGGGCCCTCCTCGTGATCGCAATTCTCATCGGTCTTTTGGGCAACTGGCGTGCGGCCCTAATCGTCGCCACCGCCATCCCGCTTTCCATGCTTTTCGCCATGACGGGCATGGTCCGCTACGGCGTGTCGGGTAACCTCATGAGCCTTGGCGCGGTGGATTTCGGCCTGATCGTCGATGGCGCCGTAGTCATGGCGGAGAATATCGTGCGCATGCTGGCCCACCGCCAGCATCAGTTGGGTCGACTCCTGAACAAGGAGGAGCGACTGCACACGATCCTGACCGCGTGCAAACAGGTTGGCACGCCCACGGTATTCGGTGTGGCGATCATCACAATCGTTTACCTGCCGATGTTCACTCTCACGGGCATCGAGGGGAAAATGTTCACCCCGATGGCGTTCACCGTGG
>Ga0208396_100160_pt1 | contig 25248 bp, 21 predicted proteins | sample LakWasMet64_LOW9_2_FD_183896 | JGI IMG/M metagenome (GOLD analysis project Ga0208396, IMG submission 183896) | Freshwater sediment methanotrophic microbial communities from Lake Washington under simulated oxygen tension - Sediment Metagenome... | ecosystem: Environmental > Aquatic > Freshwater >... | reverse complement strand
GCACCGCCAGTTGCACATCCGGCGAGAAGGCGGCGAGGATGTCGTCCGGGTGCAACGTGCGGCCATCGCGGCTCCGGATCAGCCGCAGGTGGCGGGCCGGGTCGAGCCCGCGCTGGCGCAGGTGGCTCTGCAGGGCGTGCAGGTCGGAGGAGAAATTGAGCTCGTCGGCCACGATGACATTCCGGGGCGAGCCCGGATCGAACAGCGTGGCGAGCAGCTGGTGCAGGTTGGTCGTGGTCGACCCGGTGACCGCCACCTCGCCGGGCGAGGCGCCGACGAGCGCGGCGATTTGGCCGGCCACGGTTTCGCTGAGCGTGATCCAGGGCGGCGAGGCGTCGGTCCAGCCGTTGATGCCGAGGGTGCGCCATTCGCCGAGGACGCGCTGCACGTGGGCCTCGGCCCGGCGGGACAGCAGGCCGAGCGAGTTGCCGTCGAGGTAGACCTGGTCCGGTGGCAGGAAAAATTCCGCGCGAAACCGGGCGAGAGGGTCGGCTTGATCCAAGGCGGCGGGGGAACGCACCGGGCGAGGATCGCCAGAAACCGGGTCGGCGCAAACGTGAAAGCAAATTGGCTGGCCGCGACCGGCCGGCCGCGCACAATCGCGGCGTGAACATCCCCGTCTGGGAAGACCGCGACTGGCGGCCGTTGCCGCGGCTCGAAGGCCCCGTGCGGGCCGACGTGTGCGTCATCGGGCTGGGCGGCTCGGGTCTGGCGGCGATGGAGGAACTGGGCGCGCTGGGCGTCAGCGCCGTCGGCGTGGAGGCCGGCGAAGTGGGCGCGGGCGCCGCCGGGCGCAACGGGGGTTTCGTGCTCGCTGGTCTCGCCAGGTTTTTCAACGAGGCCGTGGTGCAATTCGGCGAGGCGACGGCCAGCGCGCTCTACCGTCACACCGCCCGGGAGATCCAGCGCCAGGCCGAGGAAATGCCGGAGATCGTCCGGATCACCGGCTCGCTGCGACTCGCGGCGGATGCGGCCGAGCTGGCCGACTGCCAGAAGCACCTCGGGGCGCTGCGCTACTGTGGTTTCGCCGCCGAACCGTATGCCGGGCCGGAAGGCGAGGGGATCCTGCTGCCGACGGACGGCGTCATGCAACCGCTGCGCCGGGTCCGCGCCATCGCGCGGAAACTGCGGCAACGCGACGCGCTGCTCTACGAGGGTTCGCCCGTGCGCAGGATCGTCCCGGGGTCGGTGGTGACGGACAAGGGCACGGTCTTCTGCGAGACGGTGATCGTGGCGGTGGACGGCCGTCTGGAGCAGATTTTCCCCGAGCTCAGCCCGCGGGTCCGCACCGCGCGGCTGCAGATGCTGGCGACCGCGCCGGCGCCCGAGGTGAGTTTCACGCGGCCGGTTTACTGGCGGCACGGCTATGAATACTGGCAGCAGCTGCCCGACCAGAGCGTCGCGCTCGGCGGCTTCCGCGACCGCGGCGGCGAGGCGGAGTGGACGCATGCAACCGGGCCGGCCGAGCCAGTCCAGGGCCTGCTCGAGAAATTCCTGCGCGAGCGGCTCAAGGTGCGGGCGCCGGTGACGCACCGCTGGGCGGCGTCCGTCGCCTACACGACCGACGGCCTGCCCGTGCTGGAACAGGTGCGCGACAAGGTCTGGGCCGTGGGCGGTTATTGCGGCACGGGCAACATTGTCGGTGCGCTTTGCGCGCGCGCGGCGGCGCGCCTGGCATGCGGGGAGACGGCGGAGTGGGCGGGCCAGCTGGCCGCGGCGCGGGCGCATGGCGCCAAGTCATAAACGGCTGCGGGATTGACAGCGGCGGGGTGGGCGGGCACCAATGCCGGCCGATGAACCGCTTTGCCGCCTACTTCTTTTACTTCTTCGGCTTTTTTAGCCCGAAGCACGTGGGCGGCTGCACCAACGCATAAACTGAACAACCAGATTTACGCCAAGTGAGCCGCCCCACCGGGCGGCTTTTTTATTTTAACCCACCGTCACCATGATCCTGCCCAAAAACAACCGTCTCACCACCGAGGAAGTTGCCCAGCTCACCGCGATCGTCGGCGAGTTCGGCTGCCGCATCCAGCCGATCGTCGGCGACGTCCGCACGATCTACGCCATCGTGGGCGACGAGCGCCACGAGCTGATGATCAGCCGGCTCGAGGGCCTGGAGTTCGTCGACCGCGTCGACACCATCCAGTCGCCGCACAAGCTCATGGACATCAAGTCCGACCTCTCCCGCCACCGGGTGAAGATCGGCGGCGTGACGCTCGGCGACGAGCTGCTAATCATGGCCGGCCACTGCACGATCGACCCGAAGAACCCGAGCCTCTTCTACGAGACGGCGCAGGCGGTGAAGGAGGCCGGGGCCCACGCGCTCCGCGGCGGCGTGTGGAAGCCCCGCACCAATCCCTACGCCTTCCAGGGTGATCACAAGTCGCTCGACATCCTGATGGAAGGTTCGCGCCGCACCGGCCTGCCGGTGGACACCGAGGTGATGGACGAGGAGCAGCTGAAGCTGGCCCTGGCCGCCGGGGTGCAGATCCTCCAGATCGGCGCGCGCAACGCCCTCAATTACTCATTGCTCCGCCAGGTCGGCGCCGCCATCGCCGGTCGGCCGACCGCGGTGCTCCTGAAGCGCGGCATGCACACCGGCACGCTCAACGAGTTCATCTCCGCCGCCGAATACATCGTGAACTTCGGCAACCCGAACGTCATCCTTTGTCCGCGCGGCACCCAGCCGGGGCTCGACGGCTACCGCAACCACCCCGATGAATCCATCACGCCGCTGCTGAAGGAGCGCACCTGGGCCCCCGTCGTCATCGATCCGTCACATTCCGTGGGCAAGGCCGTCTATGTGCCGGCCTGCGCGCTCGCGGCCGTGGCCTACGGCGCCGACGGCCTGTGCATCGAGGCGCATGTCAGCCCGAACCACGGGCTGGGCGACGACCCGAAGCAGGCCGTCACCCCGGCGGTGCTTGCGGGGTTGATTACCCGGGCCAAGGCCCTCCATGCTCTCCGTCGCTCCGCCGCCGTGTCATGAAACAAAAACTCGCCAAAATCCGCGCCGAGATCGACGCCCTTGACCAGAAGGTCGTCAGAATCCTCAACACCCGCCTGAAGTGCGCCCAGAAGATCGGCGAGCTGAAGCGCGGCGCGAAGACCCGCATCTACGTGGCCGAGCGCGAGGCCGATGTCCTGCGCCGCGTGTCCGCCGCGAACAAGGGCCCGCTCAAGCCCGCCGCCGTCCAGGCCATCTACCGCGAGATCATGTCGGCCGCGCTCGCGCTCGAGAAGCCGCTCAATATCGCCTACCTCGGGCCCGAGGCCACCAACACGCACGCCGCCGCGCTGCGCAAGTTCGGCTCGAGCGTCGACTACCGTCCGATGGCTACCATCGCCGACATCTTCACCGCGGTGGAGAAGGGCGAGGCCGACTACGGCGTCGTGCCGGTCGAGAACTCCACCGAGGGTTCCGTGCGCGACTCGCTCGACCTCTTCGTCGAGACGCCGCTGAAGATCGTCGCCGAGCTCCACCAGGAGATCGAGCACACGCTCCTGTCGCACGAGCCGCTGGCGAAGATCAGGAAGATCTACTCGAAGGACCAGGCGCTGGCCCAGTGCCGCCGCTGGCTGCAGCGCAACCTGCCGCACGCGCAGCTGGTCGACGTCGATAGCACCGCGCTCGGCGTGCAGATCGCCGCCAAGGAGAAGGGTGCCGCCGCCATCGCCCCGCGCATCGCCGGCGAGCGCTACGGCGTGCCGGTCGCGGCCACGCACATCCAGGACCTCAAGAACAACACCTCGCGCTTTGTCTTCCTCGGCCGCGAGGCCTCGGGCTCGGCCGGCAGCGGCCACGACAAGACGAGCCTGCTCGTCTCGCTCCACCACGAGCCCGGCGCGCTGCTGCACGCGCTGCAGCCGTTCAACCGCCGCAAGCTCAACCTCACGCGCATCGAGTCGCGCCCGAGCCGCCTGCGGCCGTGGGACTATATCTTCTTCCTCGACGTTACCGGCCATTACGAGGATCCGGCGATGCAGGCCGCGCTCAAGGAACTGAGCAAGAAGTGCCCGCTCGTGAAGTGGCTGGGCAGCTATCCGGTCGCAAAACGCTGAGCCCGGCCGTTCCCCCCGTGCGTGCCCTGAAAATCCTGTTCGTCACGCCCGAGGTCGAGCCCTTCGTCAAGGTCGGCGGCCTGGCCGACATGGTGGGAGCCTTGCCCAAGGAGCTGGCCAAGCTCGGTCACGACGTGCGCATCGTCTGCCCGGCCTACGGCTCCGTGAAGCGGGTCGGGGAGTGGCGCGCGCTGGAGACGCCGCTCGGCGTCGACGTCGGCCCCGCCACGCAGTGGGCGCGCACCTGGGAGACGGTGCTGCCCGGCACGCGGGTGCCGGCGTATTTCCTGGAGAACAACGACCACTTCGCGCGGCCCGAGGTTTACACGGGACCGTGGGGCGCGCACCAGGACAACGACCTGCGCTTCGCCTTCCTCTGCCGCGGCGCGCTCGCACTCTGCCAGCAGCTGGACTGGATCCCCGACGTGATCCACGGCCACGACTGGACCACCGGCCTGCTGCCGGTGATGCTCAACACCACGCTGAAGGACACGCCGCTCGGCCGCACGGCGACCATCTATACGATCCACAATCTCGAGCATCAGGGCTATTCGCCGTCGCGGGTGATCGAGTTCGCGCGGCTGCCGCGAGGCGAGTTCCAGCGCGACGGGCTTGAGTCGGGCGGCATGGTCAACCTGATGAAGGCGGGGCTCTACCACTCGACCAAGCTCACCACCGTGAGCCCGACCTACGCGAAGGAGATTCTCACGCCCGATGGCGGCTTCGGCCTGGACGCGGCGCTGCGATTCCGCGCCGGTGACCTCGTGGGCATCGTCAACGGCATCGACGACGAGTCGTGGGACCCCGCGCACGACCGCGCCCTGCCGGCGCACTACTCCGCGGCCGACCTGCACGGCAAGGCGCTGTGCAAGGCGGCGCTGCAGCGGCATTTTCACCTGGAGGAAAATCCCGTCGTCCCGCTTTTCGGCGTGGTGTCGCGCCTGGCATCACAGAAGGGTCTCGACCTGCTGGCCGAGGCGCTGCCGGCCGTGATGGAGCGGATGGAGATCCAGCTCGTGCTGCTCGGCAGCGGCGATGTCCGGCTCGAGAACACCTTCCAGTGGGCGGCGCAGGCCTACCGCGGGCGTTGCGGCACGCAGATCGGCTTCGACGGCAAGCTGGCCCGCCTGATCCAGGGCGGCAGCGACTGCTTCGTCATGCCCAGCCGGTCGGAGCCGTGCGGCCTGACGCAGATGTATGCCATGCGCTACGGGACGCTGCCGATCGTGCGCGCCACCGGCGGGCTGGTGGACACGGTGCAGAACTTCGAGGAAGGCCAGCCGCGCGGCACGGGTTTCGTGTTCCATGCCGCCACGGCGGGGGCGCTGGCCGACACGCTAGGCTGGGCGTGCGCCACCTATTACGACCGGCCTCAGGAATTCGCCGGCCTGCAGCAGCGCGCGATGGCGCAGGATTTCTCGTGGCGCCACAACGCCGGGCAATATGTGGATCTCTACCGCTGGGCGGTCGAGCAGCGGACGGGGGTTTACCCGGCGTGAACGGCGGCCTTGCGGGCCGTGTGGAAGAAGCGGTTGTTCGCCACGTCGTCGACGGTGATCTCCTCGTCGAGCGACTCCCACTGGATGGTGCGGCCGGCGTTGGTCAGCTGGATCTTCTCCAGCTCGGACTGGGAGGCGTTGCCGAGCGCGTTGTATTTGCTGGCGGGAAAACTGACCGAACGCCGCTCGTTGATCTCGAGGTAAATGCGGCGGCCCTGGACCCAGCAGCGCTGGGCGGTGAGTAGCGGAGTGATGGTTTGGGCGGTGTCCATCCTCCGAGATTACGCAGCTCTCCGGGAATAGCAATGTATCCCTCGGTGGCTGTCAGCGGACAACCAGGTCAGTAGCGATCCATCAGCTGCCACATGATCCAGGTAATGGTGATGCCCAGCATCACCATGCCGGCCAGGCCGCAGACAAACACGATGGGATTGCCCCGCCCGAGGTAGGTGATGGTGCCGAGCAGGACCTCGCTGGGCACCATAATGATGCAATAGTCGCGCATCCGGCGGCGCTTGATCTGCCGGATCTCGATCTGGTCGAGGCCGTGGGCCTGCTCGATCGCGCGGTTTTTCAGGAGGGCGTTGTAAACGTCGTTGGGGTCGCCGGCCTTGGGCCCGGTCGCGCCCTTCGGCGAGGGTGTCACGGGTCCGGCCATGATCGCCATTTCCTTGGCGGTGGGCAGCGGGACGGCCTCGGACGGACGCGCGTTGTCGCGCTTGAATTCCCGTTCCTTGAAACCGTAGGTTTTCGGCGGCGGGTCGTCGGGCTCCATGCGGGAGAACACTGGCGGGCCGCGGCGGGAATGCAGCTCAAAAGCCGGGCAGCTCAGCCGGCGCAAACCCGCCGGTAGAGCGCCTCGTAGCGCGGCACGATGGCGGCGGCGGAGAATTTCTCCCGGGCCCGCTGTTGCGCGGCCCGGCCGAGCGCGGCGCGGCGGGCGGGATCCCGCAGCAGGGTCTCGATGCCGGCGGACAGTGCGGCGGTGTCGCCCAATGGTGCAAGCAAGCCGGTCTCGCCGGAAAGAGTGACCTCGGGAATGCCGCCGACGGCGAAAGCGGCACTCGGACAGCCGACGCTCATCAGCTCAAGGATGCTAAGGCAGAAGCTTTCCACCTCGGAGGTGAACAGGCCGAGGTCGGCCGCCGCCAGATAGCCCTCGATGTCGGTGACCTTTTCACGGATCACGAGCCGGTCGGCCACGCCAAGCCGCTGCGCCTCGGCAAGGAGCGGGGCCGGGTCGGCGCCGGCGAGGACGACGAGCTTGAAGGGCAGGCGCGGCTTCAGTCTCGCCACGGTGTCGAGCAGCAGGTCGGTGCGCTTGAGCGGGCGCAGGTTGGAAAGGTGCAGCAACATCGCCTCGCCGTCCGCCAGGCCGAGTTCGCGACGCATGTCGTCGCGGCAGTGGGCGGCCGCGTGCGGCTCGAAGAAATTGGGGATGACCTCGATGGGCCGTTGCACGCCGAGCAGGCGGACCGTCTCGCCGCGCATGAACTCCGAAACGGTGGTGATGGCGTCGGAGTGCTCGAGCGCGTGCCGGATGGCCGGGCCGTAGCCGCGGTCGCGCCCGAGCAGCGTCGTGTCGGTGCCGTGCAGCGTGGTGATGATGTGCAGGCGGTGCTCCTCGTGCAGCATGGCGCGGGCGAGGATGGCGGCGGTGGCGTGCGGCACGGCGTAGTGGACGTGCAGCACGTCGAGCCCGTGGTCGCGGCTGACCTCGGCCATCTTCACGGAGAGCGGCAGGGTGTAGTCGGGATACTTGAAGAGATCGTAGCTGCTTACCACCACGGGGTGAAAAAACACCTTCGGGCCGGCCGGCATGCGGAACGGCGGCTCATAGCTGATGAAGTGGATCTCGTGGCCGCGCCGGGCGAGTTCCTCGCCGAGCTCGGAGGCGAGGATGCCGCTGCCGCCGACGGACGGATAGCAGGTGATGCCGATCTTGAGGGGGCGGTCGGCAGCCATGTCAGAAGCGGCGGGCGCCGCGGGCCAGGGTCGCGAGCGAGTCGAAGACCAGCGGGTCGTTCGGCCAGAGGGCCTGCGCGTGGGCGACGCCGGCGTCGAGGCCGCGCACGCGGGCGCGCGCCAGCTGCAGCTCGACATAGTTGCGCGTCTTCATCTGCGAGGCGTGCGCCTCCATGGCCTTGGTCCAGGTGGCGACGAGCTCCGGCGCGGAAAGGTCGATCAGGACGGGCGGGGTGGCCGGCTCGCTGCCGGGGCCGAGGGCGTAGAAGAACAGCTGGCCGATGGCGTGCGGGGCGCGGGCGTTGAGCCCGTCCAGGCCGCCGTAGCGAGCGAGGCGGGTCGCATCGCGGACCAGCGTGCCGAGCCGCCAGTGGTCGGGGTGCTGGTTCGGCTCCGTGGTCGGCGCGAGCACGGCGCCCGGCCGGACGCGGCGGATGATCTTGGCGAGCGTGAGCGCGTGGGCCGTTTTGATTTCGAGGCGGGCATCACCGTCGAGCTCGAGGAACTCCAGGGTGGCGCCGAGGATCTTCGCGGCGGCCCTGGCCTCGCGGGTGCGGATGGCAGGGGTGCCGTTGGTGCCGGCCTCGCCGCGGGAGCAGACCACCAGGTGAACGGGCCGGCGGGCGCGCGTTTCACGGGCGATGATGCCGCCGGCGCCGAACTCGAGGTCGTCGGGGTGCGCCCCGAAGGCGAGGAGCGGCGGGAGGTCAGTCGGTGTAGGCTTCATCGGAACGGTCGATGGTATCGCGGGGCACGAAGGTGATTTCGGGGGCGTCGGCGGGGTTGAGATACGCCTGCTCGCCGGCGCCGCAGATGTAGTGCGTGCAGTGAAGCAAGGATTGCATCCAACGCAACCGGCTATCGCGGGTCGGGCTGACCTGTTCCTTGGTGAAGGCCGTGGCCGGGAGGTCGAGGTAACGGTCGCCGCCCTCGTGGAGCTTGAGGGTGCCGTTGATCGACCGGGCGCGGACAATCTCGCCCTGATGCGGCACGTCCACGAAGAAGTCGGTGATGTCGCACGCGGCCCGCCGCACGGCCGGGTCGCCGGAGCGGACGACGCGGATGCCGTCGAGCAGGCCCATGGCGCGATACATCTCCAGGCAGAAGTCCGCGGCGTTGGTCGCGGCGACCTGCTTGAAGGCCTCGACCCGGCGCGGGTCGACGAAGTTCGGCAGCTGGCGCGCGGTGTTGGGCTGCCAGTCGGCGGGGAGGCGCTTGAGGAAGAGCGGGGAGAACTTCCGCTGGAGCTTGTTGACGAAGGTGAAGTTGAAGGCCTGCGGCTCGCCGGTCCTGCGGTGGCGCAGGGTGGTCTGGGTCTCGCGGCAGTCGTGGTCGCTGTCGTGGAGGAAAAACACGATCTCGCCGCCGATCTCCGCCTGGAGGCGGCGGGCCGTCACGAACTTGGCGGCGAGGAAACGCCGCGGGAAAAACCCGCAGGGCTGCTGGCCGAAGCAGATGACGGGGGCGCTCATGGCGTGGCGGCCGGCCGGCCGGGCAGGAGGGCCTGGAAGAACAGCGCGAAGCCGACGCAGGCCGCGCAACCGATCGGGTTGAGCCAGAGGTAGGCGACGGTGTCCTTGCCGAAATAGAACAGGCCGAGCAGGAGCAGCTGCGTGGCGACCGCGGCCCAGAACACCGCGGTGCCGCCGACCTTCCGGAGGAAGAACGCAACGAGGAAGACGCCCAGCAACGGCGGATAGAACACGGAGGCGATGATGTTCAACGCCTCAATGAGGTTCTCCGCGAAGCTCACGTAAAGCGCGAAGCCGATGGCGAAGAGGCCCCAGAACGCCGTGAACCATTTCGCGTTGCGGACATTCCGGGCCTCGTCGTGCGCGGCCAGCGGGCGGAAGGCCCGCCACAGGTCGATGGTGCTCGTGGTGCCGAGGGCGTTGAGCTCGCCGGCCTTGGACGACAGCGCCGAGGCGAACATCACGGCAACCAGCAGGCCGATGACGCCATGCGGGAGCTGCGTGAGGATGAAGGTGATGAAGACGTAGTCGGAATCGCGGGTCTTCTTCGCCTCCGGCGCGGCGGCGTAAAGCGTGTCACGCGCCTGCTTCCGCAGGGCGTCCGAGGCCTTTTGCGCGGCGGCGAGTTCCACGCGGGCGGCCGACTCGGCGGCGGTGTCACCGGACTGTTCCGCGGCGGTCCAGGCGCGGATCTTCTCCTGCTTGGCGGCGTGAAGGACGGTGTGCCGCTCCTCCAGCGCGCGGAATTCCGCGCCGGCCGGGCCCTGCACCTGCCGCTGCCAGGCCGACTGGTTGAACACCAGCGGCGTGTCGGGCTGGAACTGGTAGAAGACGAAAAGCAGCGCGCCGAGCATCACGATGAAGAACTGCATCGGGATCTTGAAGAGGGCGTTGAACATCAGCCCGAGCCGCCCCTCGCGCAGCGCGGCCCCGCCGATGTAGCGCTGCACCTGCGTCTGGTCGGTGCCGAAGTAGGAGAGCGACAGGAAGAAGCCGCCGAGCAGGCCGCTCCAGAAGGTGTAGCGCAGCTTGGGATCCGGGGTGTAATCCACGGCCTGCAGTTTGCCCATGACGCCGGCGATGTGCGTGGCATTATCGGGCAGCTTCGTGAGCAGGATGACGAACGCCGTGATCATGCCGCCGAAGATGACGGCCATCTGCCATTTTTGGGTGAGGTTCACGGCCGCGCTGCCGCCGGTGACGGTGTAGACGATGGCCACGATGCCCGTGAAGACGATGGTCAGGTCAAGCCGCCAGCCGAAGGCGGTCGAGAGAATGATGGCCGGCGCATAGATCGTGATGCCGGCCTGGATGCCGCGCTGGAGGAGGAAGAGGCCGGCGCCGAGCAGGCGCGTCTTCTGGTCGAAGCGCTTCCCGAGGTATTCATACGCGGTATAGACGCCGAGCTTGCGGTAGATCGGGAGGAAGACGGCGCAGACCAGGATCAGCGCGAGGGGCAGGCCGAAATAATTCTGGATGAAGGCGATGCCGTTCTCGTAGGCCTGGCCGGGCAGCGAGAGGTAGGTGATGGTGCTCGCCTGCGTGGCCATCACCGACAGGCCGATGGTGCCCCACTTGGTCGAGTGGTTGCCCTTCAGGTAGGTGTTGAGGTTGTCGGTGTGGCGCGTGCGCCACGTGCCATAGGCCGCGATGCCGATCATCGTCCCGAGGAGCACGAACCAGTCGAGGGTGCTCATGCGTAGAAGCGCGCGAACAGCGTCAGCGCGAAAACGACCAGCAGGAAGCACCCGAAGACGAAGAGATAGACCCCGCGCCAGGTGCGGAAGCCGGGCACGCCGGGGGAATCTTCTTCAGGCGCGGGCGGGCGGCTCATTTTCCGAGGGAGACGAGGTTGGCGAAGAGCCGGTAGGCGCCCGGCACGCCGGCGGGCAGCTGGCGGAAGAAACCGATGCCGGTGTAGACGTAATGGCCCTGGCCGTGCTTCGCGACGAGGACGCTGCTCCGCAGCGGGGCCTCGCCCGGGTCGCTCATGCCGAGGAGGGCGGTGTAGCGTTCCTCGTCCCACTTGCTCGGGAAATACGCGCCGCGCTCCTGCACCCAGCCGTCGAAGTCGGCGGGATTGATCTTGTTCGGCGTGTTGAGCGCCGCGTGGTCGGGCGCGAGCAGCGTGACGGCCGCGGTCTCATCAGTGACGCGCAGCGCCGGGGCCGGACCCTCGATCGAGAGCGCATACGGCCCGAGCGTCGCGGCCTGCAGGCCGTTGGGGCGGTTGTATTGCGCGATGACCGTGCCGCCCTGCTCGACCCAGGCGAGCAGGCCGGGGAAGGCGTCCTTCAGGTCGGTGCGCTCGTTGAAGGCGCGCACGCCGATGACGACGGCGTCGAGGCCCTTGAGTTTTTCGGGCGTCAGGTCGGCGCCGGTCAGGGGGCGGACGACATAGCCCATCTGCGCGATGCATTCGGCGACACTGTCACCGGCGCCCGGCAGGTAACCGATGGTGAGGCCCTTCGTGGCGAGCGGGAAACTGGCGAGGCGCGCCCGCGCCGGCGGTTGGAGCAACTGGCCCGGCAGGTGCGAGTAGTTGAGTTCGATGCGCTGGTTGGAATAAGAGCGACCATCCACCTCGGCGATGACCGTGAGGCGGCCGCTGCCGCCATTCGCGGGTGCGGTAATCGTGAAGCTGAAACGCGCCTTGTCGCCAACATTGGCGAGCCGGAAATCCTGCGCCGCGGTGCCGACCGACCAGCCGGTTGGCACCTCGAGGCGAAGCTGGCCGTGTGGATTGGCGCGGGCGGCCGTGACCTCGATCACGACTTGCTTGGCGGTGCCAGGACCAACGAGGTAAAGATCGGAATTCAGCGCCAGCGAGACGGGCGGAATGACATCGAGCCGGCGCTCCCTGCCCTCCGTGGTAAGGAAGACCGGATCCTCCTCGACGACGATGCGCTCGCCGTCGACGGCGAACTCGTGCTTGAGGTGCACGGTCGGACGGCTTTCCGGCCGGCCAATCAGCGTCGGATCAGCTACGCGGGAAAGGCCAGCCACGTGTTCTTCCAGCAACCAATAAGGGTGGGTCAGCGGCAGCGTGGCCGGTAGGGTGACCTCGCTCACGATGACCTCGGGCGTGCCAGGCGGGAGCGGCTTGGATTTCCCATCCGCACCGAGCTGCAGGATCGACCGGCCGTTGGTTGCGGCGATGCGCGAGGTGGTGGTGAACTTTACCTTCTCGCCCGGCACGATCTCCGGGCGATCCGCCGTGGTGCGCACCTCCAGGCCCAGGCAGGACTGAATGATGCGATCGAGTTGGGCGCGCCGGTCGGCGACCAGCGGGTCGGCGGGCAGCGCGGCGAATTTGCGGTGCAAGTCGACCAACGCCGGCAGGGAGGCGGCGGGGTTGTCGGCCTTGAAGTCCGCGATCACGGCCTTGAGCGCCGCGTCAATGTCCGCGCCGCCGGGATAACGTGTCCAAGTCGTGTCCACGCCGTCCATCAGGTCGGCCGTGGCCGGTTCTCCGGCCAAGAGCATGAAGCTCTGCTCGTTGGGGCCGGTGCGGGCGCGGTTGACGGCGCCCGCGAGGCCCTGGGTCTGGTGCATGGCGCGGCTGCGCGCGGCGATGGTGCCGAATTCCTGGCCGCTGACCGGATCGGTGCCGCCGATGTCCTGCTTGAAGACCGGGCCGTTGAGGGCGCCCGGGCCGGCCGCGCCGATGCGGAAGGAATTCCAGAGGACGCGCTTCGGCTGCCAGACGGTCAGGCCCTGCGCGAGCTGCTCGGGATAGGCGGTCGGATCGCCCGCGAGCTTGAAGGCCTCGACCGCGAGTATGCCCGACGCCGTGTGATGGCCGTGGCCGCCGCTGCCGGGCGGGATGGGAAAGCGCGTGACGATGACATCCGGCCGGAACTGGCGGATGATGCGCACGACATCGCCGAGCACGGCGTCGCGGTTCCAGAAGCGGAGAGTCTCCTCCGGCGTCTTCGAGAAGCCGAAGTCGATGGCGCGGGTGAAGAACTGGCGGCCGCGGTCGAGGCGCCGGGCGGCGAGGAGTTCCTGCGTGCGCAGCACGCCGAGCTTCTCGTCAAAGTCCTTGCCGAGCTCGTTCTGGCCGCCGTCGCCGCGCGTCAGCGACAGGTAGGCGGCGCGGTAGCCGCGGCCGAGCGACAGCCAGGTGATGAGCTCGGTGTTCTCGTCGTCGGGATGGGCGCCGACGTGGAGCACGGTCCCGGTGGTGCCGAGGCTGCGCAGCTCCTGCCGGATCTCGGCGGGAGCGAGCGGAGCGGTGGCGGCCGGGGCGACGGTGGCGGCGGCGCCGAGCAGCAGGAGCGCGCGCCGCCAGAGGGGAAAAGCCATGGGCGGGGCGCGTTACTTTTTGACGGTGAACGGCAGGGAGAACTGCGTGGTCTCCCACTTCAGGCGGAGGAAGCCGCCGCCGGCCGGGTTGCGGTCGAGGGCCATCGTGAACTGGTCGAGCTGCGGCTCGAGCGCCTCCTTGGTGAGCGGGACCTTGGCGAATTCCTGGGTGGCGTCGTAGGGATCGGCGCCCCACTGGCCGAGCTTCTTGTTGATGAGAAGCTGGGCGGAGCCGTCGTCGGCGAGCAGGGTGTAGAGCGTGTAGGCGCCGGCGGGCAGGTGGGTGCCGGCGAGGTCGAGCGGCAGCTGGGTGATGAAGAGCGTGGCCTCGTCGGCGCCGGTGCGCCACGGCTTGCCGGCCGGGATAAGGGTGCCCCAGACCTTGCGGATCTCGCCGGTCTTCGGGTCCTTGGAATAGGGGCGGCCGTAAACGACGGTGATGCGGCAGGTGTCGATGCGGGCGCTGATGGTGTCGTGCGGGCTGGTGCGCTGGCGCGGCGCCGGGGCCGGAGCAGGGGCGGCGGGTGTGGCCGGGGCCGGGGTGGGCACGGTCTGTGCGTTGACCGAGGCGGTGCCCGCGAGGGCGGCGAGCAGGACGTAGGTGGGGCGGATGAGCTTCATGGTATCTCCAGGTTGAGGCCGGGTGGATGCGGGGTGAAAGAGACGCGGGGGCGTCGTCGGTGAGACGGCGCCCCCGCGGCAAGGTTTCGGAACGGCTCCGCGGCTTACTTGAGGCTGGCGATCAGCGCGTTGTTCAGCCGGGTGTATTCTTCCTTCAGCGAAGCGGGCGACTGGGTGTCGGCTTTGACGAGGTCGAGGGACTGCTGGGCGGCGGCGATGGCGCCGGCCTTGTCGCCCATTTTGGCGAGAATGAGACCCTTGCGGTAGATCATCCACATCTGGTTGGGGCGCTCGGCAATGGCGGCGTCCATCCAGGCCGCGGCCTTCTTCAGGTCGAGGTTGTTCTCATAGTAGAACATCGCGGCGGAGAAATACGGCTTCTTGGGCTCGGCCGAGGCCATGACGGCCTCGAGCTGCGGCACGAGGGTGGCGGCGACGTCGACCTCGAGCTTCACCGGCACGCGGACGTTTTCCCACATGAGGTTGAGCGTGGCGGAGGACTCGCTGGCGAGATCGGTGAAGGTGATGGCGAAGGTCTCGACGGGCTGGGCGAGGGGAACGGGCACGGCCTTGACGCGGGCGACGTCGTTCTTGGCGTCGTAAGCGTAGGCGCCCCACTGGCCCGGGACCTTGTTGAGGATCACGGTCCACTCATTGCGCTCGGGGATTGAGAAGAGTGCGTAGGTGCCGGCGGGGACCTCGGTGCCGTTGAACTTCACCGGCGTGCTCAGGGTGATGCGGGTCGCGTTGTTGGCGCCGGTGCGCCAGACGGCGCCGAAGGGCTCGAGGCGGCCGAAGATCTCGCGGCCGCGCATGCTCGGGCGGGAGTAGTTGATCTCGATGTCGGTGAGGCCGACGCGCTGCTTGAGCGTGGCCGCGGGGCTGGCGGCGGGGAACTCGAGGGGCTTGGCCGCGGGAGCTTGGGCAAACAGGCCGGTCGCGAGGACCGACCCGGCAATGACAGCAACGAGGGGACGGAGCAGTGAGGTCATAGGGAGGGTAAGAGAAGCCAGACGGCGGATAGATTCCAACCAAATCAGGTGAAAAGGGGCAACAATGCGGCAATTGACAGGAAGAGGTGGGGCTGGGCGAGGCATGAGGCCAAGGAGGGGTGGCTCCTGCGCTTGCCGCTGAGCGCCCCGTTCCTAGCCTCTCATCCCATGGCGATTTACCAGACGACGCTGACGGTCCGCACGAAGGGGGCCTGGACCTACGAGATTACGGACGAGGTGGCGCGGGCGTTGAAGACCAGCGGGATGACGTCGGGCATCGCGACGGTGTTCTGCCAGCACACGAGCTGCAGCCTGGTGCTGATGGAGAACGCCGACCCCTCGGCCCGGCGCGACCTAGAGGCATGGTTGGAGCGGCTGGTGCCGGCCAATGATCCGCACTTCGCGCACACCGCGGAGGGCGCCGACGACATGCCCAGCCACATCAAGATGGCGCTGACGCGCACCAGCGAGACGATCCCTTTCGCCGACGGCCGGCTGCTCCTCGGCACCTGGCAGGGCATCTTCCTGTGGGAACACCGGAAGGCGGCGCACACGCGGAACGTCGTGCTGACGTTGCTGGGCTAGTCCCGGGCCGCGCGCCCGGGTTCAAGACACGCTCTGCAGGGTCTGCATCAGCTCGGCCTCGGAGTAGGGCTTGCGCAGGACCTTGGTGATGCCGGCCAGTTTCAATTCCGCCTCCTTGTCTGCGAGGCTGTCGTCGGTGACCAGGCCGGTGGAGAGAAAAATCGGGACCGCCGGGGCGAGCTGGTGGATGATCCGCGCGGCGCTGACCCCGTCCATTTCCGGCATCATCCGGTCCAGGATGACAAACTTGATCAGCCCTTGGTTGGCCCGGAAGGACTCCACTGCCTGGCTGCCGTCTTCCGCGGCCAACACCGTGAAGCCATGTTTTTCCAACACCAGCCGGGTGATTTCCCGGATTGAAATCTCATCATCGGCGATGAGGACCATTTCGCCCTGGGCCGGCGCAAAGGCCCCGGCGGGAATGGGTGGGTTCGAGTTTTCGCGGGACTGGATCTCGGCGGGCAGGTAAACCCGGAAGGTCGTGCCTTCCCCGGGCTTGCTCTCCACCCGGATGAAGCCCTCGTGGCCGCGGACGATGCCGTGGACGGTGGAGAGACCGAGCCCGGTGCCCTGGCCGCGCGGCTTGGTGGTGAAGAACGGATCGAAGATACGCGGCAGGATTTCCGGCGGGATACCCTGGCCGGTGTCGGCGACCGTCATCACCACGTGGGGGCCGGGCCGGGCCCCGGCGGTGAGCCGGGCATCATCCGCGGTGAGCGTCTCGTTGGCCAGGCTGAGGCTGAGCCGGCCGCCGGCGGGCATGGCGTCGCGGGCGTTGACGGCGAGGTTGAGCAGCACCTGGTGCATCTGCGTGGGATCGACGCGCACGATATCCTCCTGTGCGGCCACGTCGTAGGTGAGCGTGATGTTGCGCGGCAGGGTCTCGGCCATCAGGTGGTTCATCTCCTTGACCAGGCGGCTGAGCTTGAGCGGCACGCGGGTGCCGTCCATGCCCCGGGAGAAGGTCAGCACCTGCCGCACGATGTCCGCGCCCCGGCGGGTGCATTGCTCGATCAGGTCGAGGCCGCGCTGCTCGCCGGGATACTTGTGGCGCATCAGCTCGATGGAGAGCGAAATGGGGGCGAGAATGTTGTTCAGGTCGTGCGCGATGCCGCTGGCGAGCAGACCGATGCTTTCCAGGCGCTGGGTCTGGAACAGTTGCTTCTCGAGGAGCTTTTGCTGGGTGATGTCCTGCATCACCGCGACGAAGTGGGTGATGGCGCCGGTCAGGTCGCGCACGGGGGTGATGGTGGTTTCCTGCGTGTAGAGCCCGCCGTCCTTGCGGGAATTGACCATTTCGCCCGTCCAGCTGCGCCCGGACAGGATGGTGTGCCACATTCCCGCGTAGAAGTCCGGCGATTGCTGCCCGGACTTGAGGAGCCGGGGGTTCCGGCCGACGGCCTCGGCAAAGGCATAGCCGGTGGCGCGGGTGAAGGCGGGGTTGACCCACTCGATGGTCCCCTTGGCGTCGGTGATCATGACGATGTTGGCGGCCGCCTCGAGCGCGGCGCCCTGCAGGCGCAGCTGGGATTCCGCCTGCCGCAGTTCGGTGATGTCCTGGGCCGTGCCGCGCAGGCCCACGATGGTGCCTGACCCATCCCGGGTCGGTTCGCCGCGCGCCTGCATCCATATCCGGCGTTTGTCCGTCCGGACCATTTCCAGTTCGACGTCGTAGGGTTCCCCCGTGGTCCGGGTGCGTTCCAAGGCGGCCTTCAGGCGGACCCAGCTTTCCGGGGTGAAAAGCCGCGAGTGTTCCGTGAAATCAGGAGGGGAGACCGCTGGGTCGAGCCCCATCATCAGGTAGAGTTGCTCGGTCCAGGTCACCCGGTTGGTGGCGAGGTCCAGATGCCAGCTGCCAAGCCGGGCGACCCGTTGCGCCTCCTTCAGGTCCGCCAGATTGTCGCGCAGGGCATCGTCCATCAGTTTGCGTTCCGTGATGTCCTCAAAAACGCCGAGCAAGCCATAGACCCGGCCGTTCTGGTCGATCAGCGGCAGCTTGGAGGTGTCCAGCCAGCGCCGTTCGACCCCGGGCGTTAGGACTTGGCCGACCAGGTGCAGCCTGGCCTGCCGGTTCTCCATCACAGACTGGTCCTCGGCGCGGAACCTGGCGCATTCCGCCGGGCTGAGGCCCAGGTCGGGGTCGGACTTGCCCACCACATCCGTCGGGCTGGCAAGGCCGGCGGTGCGGGCGAACACGGCGTTGCAGCCCAGATAGGTGCCCGTGTGGTCCTTCCAGAAGACACCCTGGGGGATGGAATTGAGCACGCTGGCCAGCATGGCCTCGCTGCGCTGCCGCTGGGTCTCGGCCGCGAGCGCCGTGAGCGCGAAGGAAAGATCCGCCGCGGTCTCCTCGAGCACCTTGACCTCGGCGGGGCCGAAGAAACCCTTCTCGACGGCATACACGGAGAGCATGCCCACATTGCGGCCGTCCAGCCTGATCACCAGGGTGATGCTCGACTGGAAGCCGCTGCCCCGGGCGCGCTCGCGCCATGGTTGCGTCGCGGGATCATTGAAGAAGTCGTTGCAAACATAGGTCCGGCCGGTGCGGAAGCTGATGCCGCTCGGGCCCTGGCTGCTGGGGTTGGCCGGGTCGCTGGAAATGCCGACCTTGGCGATGTAGCCCTCCGTATCGCCGGCGATGGCCTTGGGGATCAGCAGGCGGGTGGCGGGATCCTCCCAGCCGATCCAGGCGATCCGAAAGCCGCCCTCCTCCACCAGGATCCGGCAGACTTCCGCGCACAGCCGGTCGCGCTCCTTGAGCTGCACCATGGCGTAGTTCACCCGGCTGATCGTCGCATAGACCCGGTTGAGCCGCACGAGCTCATCCGCCATGTGTTTCCGCTCGGTGATGTTGCGGATGATCGAGAGCACATGGCGCCGGCCGCCGACCTCCACCGGCCGCGAGCTGACCTCGACCTCAAGGGGGACGCCGTCCTTGCGCCGATGGGTGGTCTCAAAGGTTATCCCGTCGGGCTGGAGGGCATTTTGGAAATCCCGCTGGGTGGAGCCGATCGCCTCCGGCGTGCGCAAATCCTGCGCGGTCAGGCGTTCCATTTCCTGCGGGGTGTAACCGTAGACCTCCGTGGCGCGCTCATTGGCCTCGATGATCCGCATGTTTTCATCGAGCAGCAGGATTACATCATTCGCATGGCGCATGACGAGGGCCAGGCGCTCGGTGGTGGCGTAGGCGAGGCGCTCGGACGTGAGGCGCTGCTGGAGATGGTCGCGGTGCAGTTGCACCCACCAGTTGCGGGCCAGCAGCGTCGCCAGGGCGCCGATCAGGCCGAGCCCGATGAGCAGCTGCCACGCCGCCTGGCGGGCCGGGGCGTAGGCCTCGGCCTGATCCACCTTCGCGATCATCACCCAGGGCGTGTCCGGCACGGGCACCGCCAGGCCGAGCACCGGTATGTCGCGATAGTCGGACCCCTGGATCAATCCACGCCGGCCGCTCCGGAGCGCCGTGGCCGCCAGCAGATTCGGGTCGGAGAGCGGCCGGCGCAGGTTCAGGGCGGTGTGGGGGCGGTGGCGCAGGTCATTGAGATACATGATCGACGGACCCTCGCGGCGCACCAGCAGGGTTTCCGCGGACGGACTCGTGGTCGGCCACTGTTGCAGCAGGGGGAAGAGCTGGGCCTCGGCGTCGATGGTGAGCAGGATCGCGCCGGCGAAAGCATTGCCGGCCGGGCTGTGCACGGGCGCGATGAGGTGCATTTCAATCCGGCCGTTCCTTCCCAGGTGCAGATCCTCCGTGACCACATTTCTGGACTCAAGGATGGCAGGCCGGGTGGCCGGTGCCAGGGTTCCGTCCCAGCTGTCATCCGCGGGCTGGACGAGCACCTGTTTCAGGTTGTGGTCGAACAGCACGATCCGGCGGTAGCGATAGGCCCTGAGCAGGGTGGCCAGGAAGTCATCCAGACGGGCGTGTTCCGATGAGCCCGAAGCGAGCCGCGCGATGACCTGCGGCAGGTCGGCGGTGGCGGCAAAGACCTGCGCGTCGCTGAGCCGTTCCTTGCGCCACTCCGAGATTTCCCGCACCTTCAGGTCGCCGATGGCCGTCAGCTGCTCCTCCACGGCCAGGCGGATCGCGGCCTGTTCATGGCGGGAATAATAGAACCAGGCCAACCCGCATGCGCCCAGAAAACCGGTCAAGCCCAGCAGCAGCTTCCAGCTGAAGAAGCGTGGATTCCGCCACTCGGCCGACTCCCCGTCCGGATGGGACAGTCGCGCCTGACGGAATTTCCGTTCACGTTCGGCCAGCAACAGGCCGGCGTTGAGAAACAGAAACGCGACGGCGGTCAACAAGGCCATCGGGACGGATGCCCGGTCATAACCGAGCGGGGTGCCGGCGGCGTAAGCCAGGGTGATCAGGGTGGCGATCAGGACACCGGAGGCGGCCCCCAGGTTGGCCCACCAGCCCGCCAGGCGCGACTGGCCGAGGGCCGGGCTTTGCGCCAGCATCACGGCCGTCGCCAGCAGGAAATTGATGGCGGTGAGCGGCGAAATGCGGCCGATCTCCAGCTCGCCGGTCTTCGTCACAAGGGTGGATCGCCAATGATCCCAAGGCAGCGACCAGCCCCAGACCGGCCGGGTCAGTTCCAGCGCGCAGATCAGGGTCACCAACAGCGCGCAGGCCAGGCTCGCAGATTCGGTGGTGCGGTCCGCCGGCCGGTAAATGCGCACACCCAGCGCCAGCGCGAGCAGCACAAACATGGCTGCCGTCATGGGGGCCATGGGAATCTGATCCGGGCCCAGCGTCGCGAGGTGCCACCGATCAACGAGCCAGACGACGGCGGTGTAGACACCCAAACAGCCACTGATCAGGGCGGCACTGCTGGCCAGGGCGCGGTTGGTGTAAGGGGCATTCATGGCGCAAGGCCTTGCGCCTCCTGACAGGCCGGGCATCAGGGCCGGGATCCGTCGGGCCGGCCGGCAGGAGGTTATGTGGACCCGAGCCTAGTTGATTAACCAGGAGCGGGCTCTGCATATTTTGCCATTTGCTGCCTTGGGCTGCTGGTTTGAGTCGGGCGGTTCACCAGGCGCCTTGGATCATCCGCACTTGGAGGCGGGAAAGGAGTGCCGGGGGTTTGTCAGCTGGATGGGCTGCAACTTTCCCGGCTGCCGCCGGGTTATTCAGGCAAAGGCGCCCCATGAAAGTCCTGATCTCACTCCTGCTCTGGGCCATTCTGCTCGTGCTGTGCTGGCCGCTGGCGTTGCTGCTGCTCGTCCTCTGGCCGCTGCTGTGGCTGCTTTCGATCCCGTTCCGGATCGTCGGCGCGCTCATGAGCGCGATCATCGCCCTGGTCACCGCGATCCTTTTCCTGCCCGCGCGGCTGCTGGGCGGCGCGAAGCAGGGCTGAGTGAACAACGCCTCACGCGCCTTCGCGCACGCGAAACCCGTGCGGAAGTTTCTCGGCCAAGGGGGGCGGGTAAACGGTGACTTCGAGGACCCGGCTGGGACTGGCCCATCACTGGCTCCTGAAACCATCAGGTTTCAGGCCGCTGCCTGACCTCCCTCAGTGCAGCACTTCCGCGGACGAGATATCGAGGCGGATCACCTTCGCGGGCCAGCGCGGTTCCTCCACCGCGGTGAGCTGGCCGTAAAGGGACAGGGTGAACGTCGTTCCCTTGGCTGGCGGCGTGGCCAGGAGCCGGTCGTTGCGGGCGTTGGGCGTGAGGGTCGCCACGACGCGATACCGGGAGAGTGAACCCGCCTGTTCGGCAAACTCCACCTTGCCGGTGGCCGCATCGTAGGATTTGACCACCGCGGAGAAACGATAGCGCCGGTCCAGCCAGCCCTTGTAGAGGAATTTCCGGTTCAGGTTTTTCACGACGCCGTTCTGCGGTGCCTCCGGCCCGGTGATGCCGTCGTGATCCACGATCTTGTCGGGATTGTCGGGCACCCAGACGGCGCGCAGGAGTTCCTCGGGATCCAGCAGCGGGAAGGCGGTGCCCAACTCGGGACCGATGGTGGTTTCACCGCGGTCCTCCACGGTGGCCGTCACTTCCAGCGGGGGAAAATCCTTGGCCTGCAGCGTGAGCTTGTGCGATCCGGCCGCGATGGGGTCGAAGAAGAGCGGGGTCTTGTTGTAGGCCTTGCCCTGCAGCACGACGGTCGCGCCGGCCGGGATGCTGTTCACGACCAGGCGGCCATGGGGGAGGCGCACCGTGGCGGCGGATTCCTGATTCTCCGTGATCGTGACCTTGTGGGGCACGGCCGGCCAGGACTGGTATTCGAGGGAGAGGGAAATTTCGCCCGGCGGCAGCTGCGGGATCAGGACCGGGGTCTTGCCGAGCACGGCCTTGCCCAGCCGGACGGTCGCGCCCGCGGGCACGGAGTCCACGCGCAGCGAGCCGCCCTTGAAATTGATCGTGGTCTCGGTCTGCTGTCCGGGCGGCACGTCGACCTCGCCGCTTGCGTCCGGCCAGCCTTCGGCCCGGAGCTTCACGGCGTATTTTCCCGGCGTCAGGTTGGGCAACGCCTGCCCGAGCGCGCCATTGACGCGGTCGGTCGACGGGTCATCGGCGGACGCAAGACGCACGGCCTCGACCGTTGCCTCGGGTCGGTTGGATTTCACGAGCAGCACGCCGGTCGTCCGCACCCGCTTCTCTTCAGCGCGGGCTTGGGTGACAGCGGTGATCTTTTCGCCCGCGGAGGAAACCGCGCACTTTGCCACCAGCAGCACGATGAGCACGGTCGCGATCAACACCCAAGGCCCGGCCTTGCGCTGGGGCGACTCCGGCGGGAACAGCTTGTCGTAGGCGGCCTTCGCCCGGGCCAGGGCGGACGGCGCGGCGGCGGGTGGGGTGGAGGCCTTGTGGCCGGTGGCAGGCGGAGGTGGCTCTTTCTGATCCATGGAGGGTGGGCCCGTGCCGACCTTTCTAGTTCAGTGCGCCCCCCGGGCAACGGGTTATTTTGAAAAATACCGGTGAATATACCTCAACCGACCTTCTGGCACAGGAGGTAACAGAGTAAGGCAGGAGGCTTTTCCTCTGTTTTCTCCGTTGTCTCCTGTGAAAGGTTTTTGGGTCAGACTGATTCCCACGCCTTCGTGGCGACCGGATCGCGGCCCTCGTCGTATTCGATGTGGTCAATGATGGTCTCGATGGGTTTGCCGGTCAGGCCGCTGTCGAGGATGCGCTGGGGCAGGACGGCGGAGCGTTCGTCGCGCCAGCCGAGTTTCACGATGAAGCGGTTCCACATGTGGCATTCCTCGTCGGTGCGCGGCGTGCCGTGCGCGTGGGCCCAGGCGATGGCCTCCTCGTCGGAGGCGCCGGCCAGCACGCGCTCGCGCAGGTCGGCGTAGCGTATGCCGAGGAAGCGGCAGCAGCGTCCGTCGAGGACGTAGGTCTGGGCGTCACCGAGGTTCTTCTGGTAGTCGGCCGGGAGCTTACCCGCCGCGTGAAGCCGGATCTTGTCGAGCATGCGCCCGAAATAAACGAGCCGGCCGACCTTGGCGTAACAGCTGCGCAAACCGGGCACGTGGGGCATGGGGGTAAACTTTACGCTTCACGCGACGGCGCCAGATGAAAACGGGTGTAACGGGCGATGTCGTGGGGAGCTGAATATTCTCACGCAGAGACGCGGAGACGCAGGGTCTCCGATAACATCCAAAGAGTTGGATTGCTTCGCGGCTCTGCGCCTTTGCGTGCGATAGTCAGTCCGAGACCGCGGCCAGCATGAGCAGTTGGCGCAGCCGCTGCGGGTCGGTGGCGGAGGTCTTGGCCACGAAGCCGCGCTGGTGCGTGAAATGAACGTCGGGCTCCGCCTTGATGCGGGTGAAGTCGAGACGCGGATGATCGCGATGCCGGGACAAGCCGTAGCCGGTGCTGCGGCGGTCGGGGGCGATGACCGCGACGACGCTGTCGTCCAGACCCTGCTCTTGCACATAACGATCGAGCCCAGCCGAGGGATCCTCGGGCAACGGCTCCGTGCGTGGCAGGAAAACGACGGCGGGGGCCTGGCTGTTTTCGGAAGTGAGGGTCAGGCCGTCCAGCGTCCAGATCTGCGCGTGCCGGCCGATGAAGGTGAGGCGGGCGCGAAGGTTGCGCACGTAGTCCAGGAGGTCGGTGCCCACGAAGTGCATGATCTGCCAGAGCGGGTCGCCGGATGACAGCTGCTTCGCGGCGGCAAAGCGGCGGAGCAGGGTGCCGTCGATGGGGGACTGCATCTTGCCGACGATGTCGCGTTCGACGCCGAGCCACTTGGCGGTGACGTTGGGGCCGCGGCAGTCGAACCACTCGGCGGGTTCGAGCCAGTCGCAGAAGGCCCGGGCGTCAGCGTAGAGGCCGAGGTGCTGGAGAACGAGGGAGAGGGCGCAGGTCGGCGCGGCGTCGGCGGGGAGCTGGTGGTGGTCGAAATTGTTCAGTGCGGGCTCGTGGCGGTGTCCCACGTCGACGACGGCGATGGCGGGATCGGCCAGGTCGGCCTCGACTGGCTCGCGCCGCAGGATGGGGCAGGGCGCGGTGGCCAGCAGCACGCAGCAGGCGAGGAACTCATCTTTGTGGGCGCTGCCCGGGTGCGTGAGGATCGTGGTGAAAGGCGTCATTCAATCCCACCTCAGCATACCCGCCCGACAAAAGCCAGAAGCACAATCTGTCTCACGCGAAGACGCGAAGAGAAGACCCAATCCCAGTTTTTTGATTTATTCGCGGCTTCGCGCCTTCGCGTGAAGCACTGCCTTACTATCAGCCTCGGACCGCCGCCTTGATCTTCGCGATGTCGATCTTGTCCATTTCCATCATCGCCTCGAAGGCGCGCCTGGCGGTCTGGCCGCCGGCGGCCATGGCGTCGGTCAGAACGCGCGGGGTGATCTGCCAGGAGATGCCCCACTTGTCCTTGCACCAGCCGCAGTAGCTCGCCTTGCCGCCATTCTTGATGATGGCGTTCCAGTAGCGGTCCGTCTGCTTCTGGGTGTCGGTGGCGACTTGGAAGGAGAAGGCCTCGCTGTGCTTGAATTGCGGGCCGCCGTTGAGGCCGATGCACGGGATGCCGAGGACGGTGAACTCCACGGTCAGGACCTGGCCCTTCTTGCCCGATGGGAAATCGCCCGGGGCCTTGTGGACGGCCGTCACCTTGCTGTCGGGGAAGAGGGACGCATAAAACTTCGCCGCCTTGAGGGCATCCTTGTCATACCAAATGCAGATGAGGTTCTTTGGGGCTTTTGATCTTTTCATTTTAGATAACAACGAATGGAGACCACGACACCGGACAATCGAAATGTTTTTTCGACGAACGGTTCAATTTTTACGTTTCACGTGTTCGCATGAAAACAGTTTGTCCGGCATAAAAGAAAAACGCCGGCCCGAAGGCCGGCGTTGAAAGGAGAGGGCAAGAAGAGCGATTGAAGGCAACCGCCCCTACCATGCATCAACGATACTCTTCGTTCGTGTTCGCGTTGATGATCTTGAAGTTCTCGACGTGATAGTTCGGGTCGGCGCGGAAGGCCAACTTGATGCCGAAGGTCTTCTCGATGCGGACGATCAGCCTTCGCCGGGCCTACGGCTGACAAGGCAGCTCGGAAAACAAAGCACCCGGCTTTTTGGCCGGGTGCTGCAAGTGTAAGCCGTGTTCGCTGCTTTAGCGGTATTCCTCGTTGGTGTTGGCGTTGATGATTTTGAAATTCTCAACGTGGTAGTTCGGATCAGCCCTGAAGGCTAATTTGATGCCGAACGTCTTTTCAATTCTCACCAATAGTTCTGAGTCCTCGACGCGCAGGCGTTCGAGGATGCTCGGGTGCACGTGGA
>Ga0208396_100153_pt1 | contig 26450 bp, 28 predicted proteins | sample LakWasMet64_LOW9_2_FD_183896 | JGI IMG/M metagenome (GOLD analysis project Ga0208396, IMG submission 183896) | Freshwater sediment methanotrophic microbial communities from Lake Washington under simulated oxygen tension - Sediment Metagenome... | ecosystem: Environmental > Aquatic > Freshwater >... | reverse complement strand
CATGTCAACTGTTGTAGTAAAGATTCAGCCTCCAACAAACGTTCACCACCAAAATCACTGGCTATCGGCGTGATTGTTTCATCTAGAATATCGTCGGTTTGCTGTCCATAAACACGTGTGCTTGAGACAAAAAACACATGTTTTAATTGGTGATTACCTGCCTGAGTCATTAAGACATTACTTAATCCATCAACATAGGCTAGCTTATATTCAGCATCAGTTTGCCCACTAGCTGCAACACAATACACAATTATGTCGGGCTGAATTGCTCGCAGCCTAACAAGTGATTCAGGCGCGGTAACATCAGCCCGAATCATATCAACCTCAGCAGTTGCTCTTGGGCCTCTAGCAACACCAAAAACATGCACACCCAAACGTGTTAGCTTACCCGCAATATCGCTGCCAAGATCACCATATCCAACAATTAATACTTTCAATTTGGGCATGCTATCCATTTTGTTTGATATATTTTTCGGTTAAAAACAATGCGACGATGGTTTTACTATCGGTGATTTCACCCTGCTGTATTAACGTGATGGCATCTGTTAGCGCGAGTTGAAATACCTCTAAAGATTCATCATCATCTCGATGACAAAGCCCTGCCGTCAAATCTCTTGCCAAGTAAATATGAATCACTTCATTAGAGTATCCAATACATGGGTGTTGCTCGCCTAGTTTTACCCAATCTTTGGCTTGATAACCCGTTTCTTCCAGTAGCTCTCTTTGTCCAGTTTGCAATGTGCTTTCATTAGCATCAATCTTCCCAGCTGGTAGCTCGATAAATACTTGATGTAAAGGATACCTGAACTGACGCTCCAGTACGATATTGCCATTACTTAACAATGGAACGATTACCACTGCGCCTGGATGCGTGACATATTCACGCTGACTTACATTCCCATTGGGCAAGCGAACTTGATCTCGTTTAACACAGAGAAAATCACCTATAGCTAAATCTTCGGTGCTAATGCAATGCTCTATCAAATCCATCAAAAATCCTTTTGGTTACAGATATGGAAAAGTAGTGAGAATATACCTCAAGAAAAGGCCGGGAACGTTATCTATGATAGAAGATAATTGAAAAAGACCAAAAATTCAACGGAGGACAAATAGCCAATGTTGGCAGACTAAATTTAATATCTAGTCCACCAATTGATTTGAGTATCAGATTGCTTTTTTCCAGAGCACTTTATAAACGAACCCTGGGAAAGCAAATACTAAGAATAGGAAACTTGTAACCGCATAAAACTCCCAGCCTTGCGGCGACACTTGTCCAAAAGTTGCATGCTCTGCGTATACAGCCAAAGCACCAACTAGAAAATAAAGAATCACTAACTCTAACAAGCACCAACCTAAATTCTTGGTTTTGTTGGTAGTCTTTAGCGGAACCATATAAAAGAGTTTATCTGAAAACCAAGGTAGATTTGCAGCTAAAAACATAATGCCGAGTAACACCCAATTTGTCATTAGCTTAGACTTCTGCTAATTGCATAAAAACATACACTCATTAGACCTTGCGGCATAATACCTATTGCAAGCAAAGCCAAAGCGTTCATGCTTAAAATAACACGCATGTCAAACGGAGCAACAATCGGGCTATTATCTTGTGGCTCATCAAAGTACATCAACTTGATGACGCGCAGATAATAATACGCGCCAATCACTGCCATCAATACTGCAAATACGACCACCCACAAGAAGCCTGCTTGTAATGCAGCTTGCAACACTGCGAATTTAGCGTAGAAACCTAAGGTTGGTGGAACGCCAGCCATACTAAACATCACGATTAGCATTAAAAAAGCAATCCAAGGGCTACGTTGGTTGAGGCCTTTTAAATCACTTAAGTTTTCTGCTTCAAAGCCTTTGCGTGATAACAAAAGAATAATGCCGAAGCCTGCAAGTGTCATCACCACATAGCTAGCAATATAAAACAACGCTGAAACATAGCCATTACCACTTGCACTCATCAAACCTAGCAACACAAAGCCAACATGAGAGATAGTTGAGTATGCCAACATCCGTTTAAGATTCGTTTGTGCAATTGCAGTCACGTTACCAAGCACAATCGACAGCACCGCCATAATTAACAGCATTTGCTGCCAATCAACTGCCAATGTTGGTAAGGCCTGAGCCAGAAGACGGATCACAAAAGCAAACGCGGCTAGTTTAGGCACAGAGCTAATCAGCATTGTCATGGCCGTTGGCGAGCCTTCATAGACATCAGGCACCCACATTTGAAATGGCACAGCACCTAATTTAAACGCTAGACCAGCTACGATAAACACCAAACCCAATATCAAGACTGAATGTATTCTGGCACCACTCATTAACGCATGATTAATATCAGAGATATTTAAGCTACCTGTCATACCATAGATCATGCTCATACCGTATAGCAACATGCCCGATGCTAAAGCACCTAACACAAAATATTTCATCGCTGCTTCTGTCGCACGATGATTATCGCGATCTAATGCAACTAAAGCGTAGAGGCTGAGAGACAGCAACTCCAAACCAATATACAGCGTCAACATACTTTGGCCTGACACCATAATCATCATGCCGACTACTGAGAATAAAACTAGTGCATAAAACTCACCACGGAACATATTACGTAGTTGAATATATTGTCTAGTGTAGACAAAGATTAATGACGTCCCTACATAAATCATCAGCTTCAACACATCAGCCAAAGTATCATCAACAAATGTGCCCGTAAAAGCATAACCTACACTTGGCACGTGTGTTGTCACCGTAAAATAAGCGGCTAAAAGCAAACCTAGTTGTGACAAGCAATAAATTGCAATCCGATTAGACTGTTTTAAAAACAGATCCGCAATTAATACAAGCATTGCCATCCCTAAAAGGATGATTTCAGGTAGGGCGGTAATGAGGTCGTAACGTATATTTTCCATGACTTATAAGCCTACTGGCAGCTTGCTATTTGCTAGATGTGAAAGAAGTTGAGTAACCGTTGCATTGGTCATATCAGTAAGCGGTTGTGGGTAAACACCTAACGCTAATACTAATATTGCCAATATCGCCAATATTAAAAACTCACGTTTATTTAAGTCTTTAAGTGCTGCAACATTAGCATTGGCGACTTCACCGTAAAATACGCGCTTTACCATCCATAAGGTATAAGCAGCGCCAAATATTAATGTAAATGATGCAAGGAACGCATACCAGAAGTTAACTTGAATAGCCCCTAAGATCACCATGAACTCACCCACAAAACCAGAAGTGCCAGGTAAACCACTGTTTGCCATTGCAAACAATACTGCGAAAGCAGCAAACACTGGCATCGTATTTGCCACACCACCATAAGCTTCTATTTGACGACTATGTACACGGTCATACAGCACACCTACGCACAAGAACATGGCGGCAGAAATGAAGCCATGTGAAACCATTTGTACAACTGCGCCTTCTAAGCCCAAGTTATTAAAAATAAAGAACCCTAATGTCACAAAGCCCATATGTGAAATTGAAGAGTAAGCAATAAGCTTTTTCATATCTTTTTGCACTAATGCAACTAATGCAATATATACAATGGCAATTAGTGATAATGCAATCATGAAACCTGATAGATGGTGTGCAGCATCTGGTGCAATAGGCATTGCAAAACGTAAGAAGCTATAACCACCTAATTTCAGTGCAATCGCAGCCAACACTACAGAACCACCTGTTGGCGCCTCAACGTGGGCATCTGGCAACCACGTATGTACAGGCCACATTGGAATTTTTACTGCAAATGCCGCAAAGAATGCCAAGAAAATGAGCACTTGCACATCTAAAGACATTGGCAATTGGTAGTAATCAGTAATCGCAAAGCTACCTGTTTGATGAAACATGTAGATAAACGCTACCAACATAAGCAATGAGCCCAGTAGCGTATATAGGAAGAACTTAACAGTCGCATAAACACGGTTAGGACCACCCCAAATACCAATCACCAAGAACATTGGAATTAGCATCGCCTCCCAAAACACGTAGTACAGAATTGCATCTAATGCACTGAATACGCCAATCATCAGGCCACTCATAATCAAGAAAGAGGCCATGTATTGAGCAACGCGCTTTTCAATCACTTCCCATGCTGAAATCACAACAATCACAGTCGTGAAGCTAGTCAGTAAAATCAATGGAATCGCAATACCATCAGCACCTAAATGGTAATGAATGTTAAAAGACATAATCCAAAGGAAGTTCTCTTGGAACTGAAATCCACCATCAGCAAAGTTAAAGTGTGTATAGAGTGGAATAGTCACTAAAAAGCTGACCACACTACCAAACAATGCAGCCCAGCGAGTTAAGTTAGGTTTATTGTCATTCGCAGTAAACAGTACCAAACCGCCTGCCAATATTGGTAGCCAGATGGAGAAACTAAGGATATGTTGCAAAAAGTAATCAAGCATTTTTTATACTTTAGAAAAGAATTAAATCTTTAAAAGACCAAGAGATAGCATTAAAAACACGCCAATAATCATCGCAAACGCGTAGTGGTAAATCAAACCCGTTTGTAGTTTGCGAATAACACCAGACAACTTACCAATAAGATTAGCGGTGCCATTCACCATAGCACCATCAATAATTTTAACGTCGCCAATTTGCCATAGTTTATTGCCTAAAAAGCGTGAACCAGCTGCAAAGAACCGATCATTAAAGCTATCAAAACCATATTTGTTTTCTAACACTTTATTGATCAAGCTAAATCTAGCTTGAATGGCTGCTGGGATATCAGGACGCTTCATATAGAAGAACCACGCTAAAACAACACCTGATGCAGCTAATGCAAATGGCAATGTCATTAAACCATGTATCGCCATGCCCAACGAAGAATGGAATATCGTGTGCCAATGATGTGTAAGTTCATGCATGGCTGGGTGAGCGTGAGCATCTACATAGATGATGCCTTTAAAGAAATCACCAAATAGCATTGGTTCGATTGCAAAATAGCCAATCGCCAATGATGGAATTGCTAATAGAATCAATGGCAATTTCACAACCCATCCTGGCTCGTGCGGATTATCGGTTGGACTTAAACCATGATGATGATCTTCATCGTGATGGTCTTCGTCATGATGCGCGTCATGTTTCACTTCACGCCATTTCTCTTTACCATGGAACACCAAGAAATACATACGGAAACTATAAAATGCTGTCACAAAGACACCAGTTAACACTGCGAAGTAGGCAAAGCCACTACCTGTTACAGTAGAGAATTTAGCCGCTTCAATAATACTGTCTTTAGAATAGAAGCCTGAAAGTAACGGCGTACCAATCAACGCAAGTGAGCCAATTAATGAAGTAATCCATGTCACTGGCATGTATTTTTTAAGGTTGCCCATGTTACGAATATCTTGATCATGATGCATCCCCATAATCACTGCACCAGCACCCAAAAATAACAGCGCTTTAAAGAACGCATGTGTCATTAAATGGAAGATCGCAACTGAATACGCAGAAGCACCTAAAGCCACGGTCATATAACCTAATTGCGACAATGTAGAATAAGCCACTACACGCTTAATGTCGTTCTGGATAATCCCCAAAAAGCCCATAAACAGCGCTGTGATACTACCAATAATTATCACAAACGATAATGCTGTTGATGATAGCTCAAATAACGGTGACATACGTGCCACCATGAAAATACCTGCCGTTACCATAGTTGCCGCATGAATTAAAGCGGAAATAGGCGTTGGGCCTTCCATTGAGTCTGGTAACCATACATGCAATGGTACTTGTGCAGATTTACCCATCGCTCCTATAAATAACAAAATACATGTCACAGTCATCAGTGACCAAGAAGCATTGCCAATTAGGTTAATTTTGGTATCTGCCATTCCAGGTGCAACTGAAAACACGGCCGCGTAATCAAGGCTACCAAAATGATACAAGACCAAACCAATCCCTAGAAGGAAACCAAAGTCACCTACACGGTTCACTAAAAATGCTTTTAAGTTTGCGTAAATAGCTGTTGGGCGTGTGTACCAGAAACCAATCAGCAGATAAGAAACCAAACCTACCGCTTCCCAGCCAAAAAACAGCTGCATGAAGTTATTACTCATCACTAACATCAACATTGAGAAAGTGAATAAAGAGATATAACTAAAGAAACGTGCGTAGCCTTTGTCTTCATGCATATAGCCGATGGTATAAATATGTACCATCAATGAAACAAAGGTGACCACGACCATCATCATGGCACTGAGTCTGTCGATTAGAAAGCCAATTTCAAATGAGAAATTTCCACTTTTTAACCAAGAGTACACAGTCTCATTATAAGGCTGACTTACCATCGCATCTTTTAGCACGTAGACTGACAAGGCAAAAGAAATTGCCACACCAGCAATGGTTACCACATGCGCTGCAGCTCTAGGCAGATGCTTGCCAAACAGGCCGATAACAATAGCAGCCAATAAAGGAAGCAAAGGGATTGCAAGATAGATTTGTTGCATAGTCATGCTAAACACTTAGCCTTTCAAACTGTCTAAATCGTCAACATTGATGGTGCGTAAATTTCTAAACAACACGACCAATATCGCTAAGCCGATAGCTGACTCTGCAGCTGCTACCGTTAAAATAAAAAACACGAAAACCTGCCCTGCAATATCGTTAAGATAATGAGAGAAGGCAATAAAGTTAAGGTTAACTGCCAATAGCATTAATTCGATGGCCATCAATAAAATAATGACGTTTTTTCTGTTTAGAAAAATACCAATCACACTGATGGCAAACAACAAGGCCCCTAAAATGAGGTAATGAGATAATCCGACCATTATTTAGCCCCTTTATCATCAGCTTGCGCTGATGTATCTACCACATCATTTTTTTCCACAACAGCATCCATTTTTACAATTCTTAGTCGATCAGCTTTTTTAACCAGCACTTGTTTAGCAGGATCCATCGATTTACTGTCTTTACGATCACGCAATGTCAATGCAATCGCCGCTACGATAGCGACTAGCAACACCACCGAAGCTAGCTCAAATGGTAACAAGTAATCCGTATATAGCACGCGGCCCAATTCAGCAGTATTACTGTAATCAGCTGGACGTGCCGGAGGAGCCGCAACAACATCAGCTCCAAAGTTACGTGCACCTACGATCATGACCATTTCTACTGCCATTAATCCACCGACAGGTAAAGCTACTGGTAGTGCTTTCCAAAAGCCTTCACGTAACTTATCTAAGTTGATATCAAGCATCATCACCACAAATAAGAACAGCACCATCACCGCACCAACGTAAACTAATACCAATGCAATTGCTAAAAACTCTGCCTCTAGTAGCAACCATATCCCTGCCGCTGTAAAAAATGCCAGCACAAGATAAAGTGCCGCATAAACAGGATTGCGCGTGGTGATGACACGTAATCCTGCAATCAGCAAGATAATTGCGAGTGTATAAAAAACGAGGTCTTGAAAATGCAAGCCAAAAAATGTCATATTGTCAAATGGTTATCTATTAAAAGTGCTTAAACGATGTATGAAGGCTTCACTGTAAATCTATTACTGTATTTGAAATCTAGTAATTTATTTGTTATCTATCTAAAAACTTTGTCTTGCGCTCTGTCTGCTGCAATTTGTTTTTCATGCCTATCACCCACAGCTAACAGCATTTCTTTTGTGTATAACAAATCTCCGCGCTGCTCACCGTGATAATCAAACACACGTGTTTCTACAATTGAATCGACAGGGCAAGATTCTTCACACAGGCCACAGAAAATACATTTAGTCAGGTCTATATCGTAACGCGTGGTACGACGAGTATTATCCTCACGCTGCTCAGACTCAATCGTAATCGCCATCGCAGGACACACAGCCTCACACAACTTACAGGCAATACAACGCTCTTCACCATTTGGGTAACGACGTAATGCATGCAAACCACGAAATCGATTTGATTGAGGTGTATTTTCTTCCGGGTATTGAACCGTAATTTTAGGTGCAAAAAAGTAACGGCCTGTAAGCGCCATGCCTTTTAGCAACTCCCATAACATTAAGCTGCCTAATGTTTGTTTAATCGATTTAATCATAATTTATTCAAAACCTAATCACTAAACTTAGTGAAACAAATACCTAGTGAAACAAATGAGCCCATGGAGTCTGCATCATGCCACCTACAAACACAATCCACACAATAGTAATTGGAATAAACACTTTCCAGCCTAAGCGCATGATTTGGTCATAACGATAGCGTGGGAATGTTGCCCTAAACCATAAAAATAAGAATAAAAGGAAGCCAACTTTGGCAAGTAACCATAGGAAGCTATCTGGAATGAACGGTACAGGAGATAACCAACCGCCTAAGAACATGAGTGCAGCCAACATCGATACTAAAATCATATTCGCGTATTCTGCTAAGAAGAACACCGCAAATGCCATCCCTGAATATTCAACGTGGAAACCCGCAACAATTTCAGACTCGCCCTCAGCCACGTCAAATGGCGCACGGTTTGTTTCAGCAACTGCACTAATAAAGTAAACAATAAACAAAGGGAACAATGGGAGGAAGTACCAATGCCAGAAGCCACCCTCTTGCCCTAGCACGATCTTGCCTAAATTAAGGCTGTTTGCACACATCAACACACCAACGAGAGCGAAGCCCATGGCAATTTCATATGAAACTATTTGCGCAGCTGAACGCAAACTACCTAGAAACGCATATTTAGAGTTAGAAGCCCAACCTGCGATAATCACACCATAGACGGCTACTGAGGTCATGGCAAGAATGTAGAGTAAGCCAGCATCCACGTCAGCAAGCACCATATTCAAATCAAATGGTACAACAGCCCAAGCTGCAAACGCTGGAGCAATTGCCAAAACAGGGCCTAGTAAAAACAAGGCTTTATTAGAAGCCGTAGGTAAAATCACCTCTTTGAATAATAGCTTAATACCATCTGCTAACGGTTGTAACAAACCAAAATAACCAACTCGGTTAGGCCCGATACGTACTTGCATGTAACCGATTACTTTTCGCTCAGCTAAAGTAAGATAGGCCACAGCACCCATCAATGGCAGCACTATTGCAACAATTTTAATCAAAGTCCAGCCTGTGATTTCAACTGCTGGCCAGTAACTACCAAATAGATTTGATAACCATTCCATTAGGCACGCGCTTCCGTAATGTTTGTATTAATGTCTTGTAACTGCTGTGGAGATAGCTTTTCAACCGTGATGTCTCCCATTAAATCACCAAGGCCCGTTGTTGCTTCGTGCGCTGCTGTCACACGCACACAGCCCATTGCCACATGCTCATCTAAACGTACAGCCAATATCGCACTACCTTTATCCTGCTTCACTAGTACATGATCACCTTCAACCAAGTCTAACGACGCTAATTGACGGCTACACATACGTGCCATAGGCTTAGTGTTATATTTGGTTTTTTGTAATGGTGGTGAGCGTCTAACAATTGGGTCAGATTCGTATTGCGGCACTTCACCGATACGTTGCAAGCCATCATGTTTAATATTTACCTGAATCTCTACGAGTTCTCTCAAGTTGTTATTCAAACTGCGCCAAACGACTGCAGAAGGCTTTTCACCTGCAAAAATCGCATCTTTGACTTGCTCGCTAGATTCAAAATCAAACCCATCCAACCCCAATGTGTTCGCTAATACGCGCAATACTTTCCAAGCTGGACGAGATTCCCCTAGAGGTCTTACTGCTGCCGCAAAGCTCTGAACACGGCCTTCCATACTCATGAAAGTACCTGATGTCTCTGTGAATGGCGTGATAGGCAATAAGATATCAGCATGGTCTAATGCCTGTGACTTATAAGCGGTCAGCGCAACCACACACTCAGCTTTTTCCATCGCAGCTTTTGCTAAAGCAGCATGTTGGCAATCAAGCTCTGGTTCAATATTCAATAACAAATAAGCCTTGCGTGGTACTTCAAGCATTGCACGTGCGTGCATACCTGTACTTGATGGCATCACACCCATCATATGCATACCAGTACTGTTTGCGGCTGCTGGCAAAATACCGCCCTTAGCGCCTGTAATACCACCAATCGCCTCAGCCAAGCTATACATTTCAGTAAAGCGTGGGTCACTTAAGGCCATATTACCTAAGAATATACCGACTTTAGGTGCGATTAAATCGTAGTCTTTACCATGCCCGGCCAAACTCTCTGCAATTGCTTGGGTATTTGGTCGGACTTTAATGTCATCCAAGAGCGCAGTTAGCGTTGGAGGCAAACATAATGATAGGCGTTGTAAACCTGACATTGCTTTAAGTATTTGACCTAACACATTCACCATATCATTTGGACGCACAATCACCTTGTGCGCGATAGGCATTAGAGGGTCGTTATCCAAAGGACTCACTACAGACAACTCAGCACCATTAGCCACAGCCCTGCGGAAACGCTGCGCTAGTAACGGGTGCTCGTTACGTAAGTTAGAGCCAATCACAATAATACGATCAAGCTCTTCAATCTCATGAATATTGCAGCCCATCCATGGCGTGCCTAAGCGTTTACCATCTAATCTGAAATCAGTTTGGCGCAAACGATAATCAATATTGCCACTAGCTAAGCCATTCGCAAGCTTTTTAGCTAGATAACCCTCTTCCATCGTGCTGTTAGGTGATACCAACACACCCAAAGCTTCACCACCATATTCATTAGTGATATCTTTTAACTGGCCAGCAGCAAACTCAAGCGCGGTCTTCCAGTCTGTTTCTACCCAAGCACCATTATGCTTAATCATTGGTACTTTTAATCGATCAGGGCTGTTAAGACCTTCATATGAGAAACGGTCACGATCTGATAACCAGCACTCGTTGATACTTTCTTTTTCACGAGGTAAGACACGCATCACTTTATTGTCTTTTACGTGGACTTCAATATGCGAACCTAAGCTATCGTGCGCAGCAATGCTTGGTCTGCGTGTCAACTCCCAGCTACGGGCAGAATATCTAAACGGCTTACTTGTTAACGCACCAACTGGGCATAAATCAATAATATTGCCAGATAGTTCTGAATTAACGCTCTTATCTACATAAGCAGTAATTTCGGCATGTTCTCCGCGTCCAATCATGCCTAACTCTTGCATACCACCCACTTCTTTCAAGAAGCGAACGCAGCGTGTGCACTGAATACAGCGCGTCATATCGGTACTCACCAACGGACCGATATTTTTATTAAAAACTACACGTTTTTCTTCAGTATAACGAGAGCCACTTACACCATAAGCAACGGCGACATCCTGCAAATCACACTCGCCACCTTGATCGCAAATTGGACAATCTAATGGGTGATTAATCAGTAAAAACTCCATCACACTTTGCTGCGCTTCAATCGCAGATTTTGATCGAGTAAAAATCTTCATACCATCGGCAACTGGTGTTGCACAGGCTGGCAATGGCTTGTTAAATTTCTCCACCTGCACCAAGCACATGCGGCAGTTTGCTGCTACTGACAGTTTAGGGTGGTAGCAAAAACGTGGAATCGCAATACCGACTTTATCAGCCGCATCAATAATGGTGCTGCCGTGTTCGACTTCTATCGATTTACCATCTATTTCAATATTCAACATTATGTATTTTTACCGTCTTTACAGTTTATTTACCGTCAACCATGCTCTTGCCATGCTGAATATAATACTCAAACTCTGGCCTGAAATGCTTAATGAAACTTAACACTGGCGTTGCTGCAGCCTCACCTAGTGCACATATTGTGCGACCTGCAATATTGTTACTGATGTCAGTCAACAGGTCTAAATCTTCCATCTTGCCCTGCCCTTTAACAATACGATCAATCACACGATAAACCCAACCAGTACCTTCACGGCACGGCGTACATTGGCCACAGCTCTCTTCATAAAAGAAGTATGACAACCGATGCAATGTCTTCACCATACAGGTTGTGTCATCCATTACGATCATAGATCCAGCACCGAGACTAGACCTTGCCTTGCTTAAGCCATCGTAATCCATCGTTGCACTGATAATAGCTGACGCTGGCATTACCGCAGTTGATGGTCCTCCAGGGATAACAGCTTTCAACTGACGTCCCTTCCAAACACCACCAGTTAACGCTAATAACTCAGTAAATGGCATTCCCATTTTAACTTCATAGTTACCTGGCTTTTCAACATGACCTGATACTGAGAATAACTTTGTACCACCAGAATTTGCAACGCCTAAATCAGCAAAGGCTTGGCCGCCATTTTGCATAATCCATGGAATACTTGTATAACTTTCTGTGTTATTTACATTAGTAGGCTTGCCAAACACACCATAACTAGCTGGAAATGGTGGTTTAAAACGTGGCTGACCTTTTTTACCTTCGATTGACTCGATTAGTGCAGTTTCTTCACCACAAATATAAGCACCATAACCATGCACAGCATATAGATCGAAGCTGAAACTAGTACCAAACAGATTCTCACCTAGGTAACCTGCCGCTTTTGCTTCATGTAACGCTGCTTCAAATATTTCGTAGTCTTGCCATATCTCGCCATGAATATAGTTATATCCTACGCGCGCTCCTAAGGTATAAGCTGCAATCGCCATCCCTTCAATCAACTGATGTGGGTTGTAGCGAATGATATCCCTGTCTTTAAAGGTACCTGGCTCGCCCTCATCAGTATTACACACAAGATATTTCACACCATCAAAATAGCGAGGCATGAAACTCCATTTAAGCCCTGTAGGAAAACCTGCGCCACCACGACCACGTAAGCCAGATGTTTTGATTTCGGTAATAATATCAGTAGGTTTAACTTTCTCAGTCACGATGCGTTTTAATGCGGCATAGCCACCCAACTTCAAGTAGGTATCTAGTGATGCCGGGTTGTCTTCCGTCAGCGTACGTAAAGTAACTAATGTTTGCCCTGCCAAATCGGTCTTGATTACTGGTTTGCTAGAAGCGACCATTATTTAAGCCCCTCTAAAATTGCATCTACCTTATCAGTTGTTAAAAACTCATGCATTTCCGTGTTATTGACGTGCATCAAAGGTGCGCCACCGCAACACCCCATGCACTCGCCTTCTTTTAAACAGAACTTACCATCTGGTGTCACTTCATTAAAACCAACACCAAGCTTACCCTGCAAATGACTGACGATTTCATCAGACCCTCGTAACATGCATGAAATATTCGTGCAGATAGTGACTTTGTATTTTCCAACCGGAGACAAATCATACATATTGTAGAAAGTAGCAACTTCCATTGCTGCGATTTCAGGCATACCTAAATACTGGGCTACTTCTGTGATACTTTCTTTAGATAACCAGCCACGCTCAGTTTGCACTATGCGTAAGGCACTCATCACCGCCGCTTGCCGTTGATCAGCAGGGTATTTTGTTAACTCATAATCTATTTTAGTAATTGCTTCTGGGCTTAACATGCTAATTGGTTCCTACTCCGAACATTGCAATGACGCGCATTGCAATGACGAAAATGCAAACAACAATAAATACAACGGTGAATAAATGTTAGAAACTACGTTCATCGGTCAATTTCCCCGAAAACGATGTCCTGAGTACCAATGATTGCGACCAAGTCAGCAATCATATGCCCCTTTGTCATCTCATCTAATGCAGCCAAATGTGGAAATCCTGGTGCACGAATTTTTAAGCGGTAAGGCTTATTAGCACCATCTGACACCATATAAATACCAAACTCACCTTTCGGATGCTCAACCGCAGCATACGCCTCACCGGCTGGCACATGAAAGCCTTCAGTAAATAGTTTAAAATGGTGAATTAGGTCTTCCATATTGGTTTTCATACCCTCACGGTTTGGAGGCGCGACTTTATTGTCTGAGGTAATCACCGGCCCTGGATTTTTACGTAACCAATTCACACATTGCTTAATGATGCGGTTAGACTGTCTGAACTCTTCCATACGCACCAAGTAACGATCATAACAATCGCCATTAACGCCTACCGGAATATCAAAATCTAAATCTGCATAAACTTCATAAGGCTGTTTCTTACGCAAATCCCACTCAATACCTGAGCCGCGCAACATTGGACCAGTCATACCAAGCGCTAAAGCGCGCTCTGGAGTCACCACACCGATACCAACAGTACGTTGTTTCCAGATACGATTATCCGTCAACAATGTTTCATATTCATCGATATAAGTTGGGAAACGGTTAGTGAAGTCTTCAATAAAATCTAATAGCGAACCTTGGCGATTTTCATTTTGCGCCTTTACTGCCTTAGCATTACGCATGGATGACACTTGATATTGCGGCATAGCGTTTGGCAAATCACGATAAACGCCACCAGGACGATAGTAAGCCGCATGCATACGTGCACCAGAAACCGCCTCATACACATCAAACAAATCTTCACGTTCACGGAACGCATACAAGAATACCGTCATTGCACCTACGTCTAGCGCATGAGCACCCAACCATAACAAGTGATTAAGCACACGGGTAATTTCATCGAACATCACACGAATATATTGTGCACGCACCGGAACTTCAAGCCCCAGCATTTTTTCAATCGCCATCACATAAGCATGCTCATTAGACATCATGGACACGTAATCCAATCTATCCATGTAAGGCACGCTTTGCAAGTAGGTACGATTTTCAGCTAACTTTTCAGTACCACGGTGTAATAAACCAATGTGTGGGTCGGCACGCTGAATCACTTCGCCATCCAACTCCAGCACTAATCGCAACACACCGTGCGCTGCGGGGTGCTGTGGACCAAAGTTCATGGTGTAATTTCTAATCTCAGCCACGATGCGCTCCTTCATTACGAATCACACGTGGCACGTTATTACGCAACTCAATTGATACAGGCTGATAAATTACACGTTGTTGCTCAGGGTCATAACGCATTTCGACGTTACCTATCATAGGGAAATCTTTACGGAATGGATGACCAACAAAGCCATAATCAGTCAATAAACGGCGCAAGTCTGGGTGATTCTCAAACATAATGCCATATAGATCAAAAGCCTCACGCTCAAACCAATTAGCGACAGACCATACATTAACCAAAGTAGGCAGAACTGGGAAGTCTTCGTCTTTAGCAAACACCCTTAGGCGCACACGATGGTTCAGTGAAACTGAAAGAAAATGGCAAACAACTGCATAACGCAAGCCATCATAACTACCTTCGCCGTATTCTTGATAATCCACACCACATAAATCAATTAACTGCTCAAACTTTAATGCAGGATCATCGCGCAATAACTGACAAACAGCGAGATAATCTTCTGCACGGCACTCGATAGTAACTTCACCCAGCGCAACAGTTTGCTTGGTAACTTTTTCACCAAGCACTGCCTGCAAACTGACTAATAGCTGATCTAATTTAGCTGACATAATTTTGTTCTTAATTTAACAGACCCATTAACTTAACGGGCGATGGTGTTTGTACGTTTAATTTTATTTTGCAACTGAATAATGCCGTACAACAACGCTTCTGCTGTAGGTGGGCACCCTGGAACATACACATCAACAGGAACAATACGATCACATCCACGCACTACCGCATAAGAGTAATGGTAATAACCACCACCGTTAGCGCATGAACCCATAGAAATAACCCAACGCGGCTCAGCCATTTGGTCATACACTTTACGCAATGCTGGTGCCATTTTATTGACTAAAGTACCAGCTACAATCATCACATCGGACTGCCGAGGGCTAGGACGGAAAACAATACCGAAACGGTCAAGGTCATAACGGGAAGCACCTGCATGCATCATCTCTACCGCACAACAAGCCAGACCAAAAGTCATCGGCCATAAAGAACCTGTTCGAGTATAGTTAATCACCGTATCTAACGTAGTGGTGACAAACCCTTTTTCTAAAATACCTTCAATACTCATGACTCAATCAATCCCATTCCAATGCGCCCTTCATCCATTCGTAGATGAAGCCAATCACAAGCACGCCTAAAAAAACCATCATGGCAAGAAAGCCAAACAAACCTATTTCCTGCAATACAACAGCCCAAGGGAATAAGAAAGCTATTTCCAAATCAAATAATATAAAGAGGATGGCAACAAGGTAGTAACGCACGTCAAATTTCATGCGAGCATCTTCAAACGCTTCAAAACCACACTCGTAAGGAGAATTTTTTGCAGAGTCAGGTCTACTTGGAGAGACCAATTTAGATAGGATTAGCGGACCAACACCAACGGCCAAGCCCACGAGAATAAACAACAATATCGGAAAATAATTTTCTAGCACTAACAAACCCCAGACTAAATCACTAAAGAATTTGCAACAAATAAAAACAAGTACTATCTCAGCCAGAACAAACTAACTTAAAACCTGATATTTACAGCCTAAACCAACCAAATTTGGTGCCGACGGAGAGACTCGAACTCTCACGACTTTCGTCACTACCCCCTCAAGATAGCGTGTCTACCAATTCCACCACGACGGCATGCTAACTAAATAATTATTTTGGCACAGCCTCTGTAGCAGGTGTTTCTGTTGTAGCAGCAGGTGCAACTTTAGCACCATCAGCTGATTGAGTAGCCATCGCTTTAACCACACTACCGCCATTCGCTTTATCACTTGCCATATAAGCCAATGTTAGACTAGTGACAAAAAAGACAAACACAAAACCTGCGGTTGCACGACTCATGAAATTAGATGAGCCTGACACGCCGAACAAACTGCCAGACGCACCACTACCGAATGAAGCACCCATGTCAGCACCTTTACCGTGCTGCAACAATACTAAGCCAATTACTCCGCTAGCAGCTAACACATGAATTACTAATACTATATTTTCCATTTTTTACCTTATCAACCATTACCAACACTTAAACCATTGTATACAAAGTGAAAAGCACTACCACCTCAATCACACACATTTAAGATGCTGCCTGGCAAATTCCTTCAAATTCTTGCGCGCTTAACGAACATTTACCAATTAAGCCACCATCAATATCCTGCATAGAGAATAATTGTACCGCATTTTGCGGATTTACGCTCCCCCCGTAAAGGATTTTCAAGCCACTTGCCGCCTCTTTATTATGGTTTGCAATTCTATTACGTATAAATTCGTGCATACTTTGCGCCTGATCAGGACTGGCAGCCAAACCAGTACCAATCGCCCAAATAGGCTCATAAGAAACTACTGCATTTGCAAAAACATCAGCACCATACAGATTAATAATAGTATCAATCTGCTTTGCAACCACCATTTCCATCACGCCAGCTTCGCGCTCTATCAATGTTTCACCAACACAGAGAATCGGTACAAGACCATGCGCCTTAGCTTGCATAAATTTCGCCGCAATATTTTCATCAGACTCACAATAAGCTGTGGCTCGTTCAGAGTGCCCAATAATGACATGTGTTGCACCGAAATCGTTCAACATATTTGCACTAACTTCACCTGTAAATGCACCAACGGCATCTTTACTTAAGTTCTGTGCACCCCATGCAATCGCAGTACCTTGCAGCATACTTTGGGCCTGCGCAAGGTATGGATATGGAACACATACAACAATATCAACACTTTTTAAAGCACTTAATCGATCAAGGTAGTCGATTAGAAGTTGTCGGTTTGATGCTAAGTTGCCATGCATTTTCCAATTGGCAACCACTAATTTTCTAGGCATGCTACCCCTAATTTTATTAAGATTTTTAAACTAAAAGTATATGGCTTATGTCCCTACATCACGAGAATCCAAAAGCAATTCAGACGGAATTTCAATACGCTACGACCTTACAATATTGTATCTTAATTTTTAGAGATTAGGACTCAGACTCAATTGATAGTATGATCGACTATGATTAAAAAACTTGCACTTACTGTTTTAATTGTAGCCTTCCCTCTTGTCAACGCATTTGCTGAGACTCCGTCAGATGGTATGTGGTCTAACATTAAAAACACATTATCTAGTACATGGGATGCTGATAGCTATGAGCTATATCTACCAGTCAATACATGGCACAACCGCCATTACTACAGCCAAGAAAAAATTGATGGATACAATGAACAACCCTGGGGCATGGGGATTGGTAAATACAGATATGACAAGGATGGTGACTGGCATGGCATTTACGCCATGGCCTTTGCTGATTCTCACAGCAAGATTCAACCAGTAGCTGGATACGCCTTCCAAAAAATGTGGTACCCAAGTAATAATATTCGTTTAGGTGCTGGATATACGCTTGGGCTGACATTGCGTGAAGACTTCAACTACATGCCACTGCCGGTAATTGCTCCTTTAGCCTCCGTTGAATATAAACAGCTAGCATTACAATCTACTTATATTTTTGGCGGGAAAGGAAATGGCAACATCTTATTCACTTGGATTAAATGGCAAGTAAATTAATCGAGCAGACTAAAATACAATACTTTTAATATCTAAAGTAAAATATTCTGAAAGATTAAATTAATTGAGTTGATTAAGCAGGGTTCTCACCTCAATCAAAAGCTCAGAGGCTGTTAATCCGATAGGCCCTGCTCCCTGACCAACCAAAACATCTGCGGCGGCACCGTGAACATAAACAGCTAGCTTAACAGCATCAACTGTTGACAAACCTTGCGCAATTAAACTTGCAATAATACCTGTCAACACATCGCCAGTACCCCCAACAGCAAGCGCTGGATTACCTGTTGAATTAATCCAATATTGCTTATTTTTTTCGGCAATCACAGTACCCGCCCCTTTAAGCACACAAATGACCCGCAATGATTGTGCCAATTCGATTGCAGTATCAACTCTGTTTTCTTGAATCGCTGCTACGCTTAAAGACATTAACCTAGCTGCCTCACCCACATGAGGAGTCACAATGGTGTCAGTTTGCCTAGCTCTCACCAAGTCAGCTAGATGTGGGTATTTAGCAATTAAATTTAGCGCATCTGCATCCAGCACTAAAAGCTGTTCTTTTTTAAGCCAAAAGGTTAACAAGTCTAGGGCTACGTCTGACTGCCCCAAGCCAGGCCCGATGACCAACGCATTTAACTGAGCTAACTTTGCAATACTCTCAGGTGTTCGCATCATGATTTCCGGATGCAGAAAATCAATTGTTAGCGCTGTTTTGCACAACATTGCAGCATAAATACGCCCTGCCCCAGAGAATAATGCAGCCCTCGCTGCCAATAAAACTGCACCCAACATGCCCTGACCACCACCGATAATCGCAACACTACCAGATGTACCTTTGTGTGCATCCGTAGGGCGCGCAGGCAATGCCGGCTGAAACATTTGCTTAGTAAGTAAGTGTGAGTCTGTTTGCATGATGACCTTAAACGTTTACATGCCTGATATTTAATTGTACTTTTTGCGAGCCATTGTAATCATTAGTTTGCAATTGATACGCCGCTAGAATCGGACCATCTAGGAACTGTGTTTGATTAAAATAAATGGCATCTATCAGAATTGAAGATGAGCCTGATCGCGCTTTCAAGCTGAGTTTTAAATGCTTTTCAGCCAAAATACGCTGATTCACCACTTCAAACTCATCATAGAATAAAGGTGGCGGAAAGCCCTGCCCCCATACTTGATTTTCTAATGTTTGAGCAACTGCATAGGTCATATCACTCGCGCTTAAACTTCCATCCACTTCCAATACCGCTTCTAAATCAGCCTCGGTAAGGAGACTTTTAACGACAGCCTCAAAACTTAATTTGAACAGGTTAAAGTCTTCAGCTTTGATGGTTAGCCCTGCCGCCATGGCATGACCGCCAAATTTCAATATCAAATCGGGCTGATGCTTGCTGAGCAAATCCAAAGCATCACGCAGATGCAAGCCTGCAATTGACCGTCCTGAGCCTTTAAGCAGTCCATCTCCACCATCGGCAAAAGCAATGACTGGGCGATGATGACGTTCTTTAATGCGTGAAGCTAAAATGCCAATCACCCCCTGATGCCAGTCCGACTCGTAAATACTAATGGAGTATTGGTCGGCAACGGCAATGTCATCGAGCGATATGTTAGCGCTTTGTTGCATATCAGCTTCTATACTGCGTCTTTGTTTATTCAAATCATGCAGTTGCTGAGCAAGAACCACAGCATCTTTCTCTGATTCTGCTAATAAGCATTGAATGCCTAGTGTCATATCATCTAACCTGCCTGCGGCATTAAGACGTGGTCCTACATAAAAACCTAAATCTTGAGCCATCACTTTTGATGGCTCTCGCCCTGCCACCTTAAGTATGGCTGATATACCATGACTACATACACCGGCACGGACTCTACGCAAGCCCTGTTCCACTAAAATGCGGTTATTCTCATCCAACCTAACCAAATCGGCGACTGTGCCTAGTGCGACTAAATCTAATAACTCTGTTAAATTGGGCTCCGGTTTTGATTGGTAAGCACCTTGCTCACGTAACTCGGCTCGCAAACCCAGTAAGCAATAGAACATAACACCTACACCAGCAAGATTTTTACTTAAAAATGCACATCCATGCTGATTAGGATTAACAATACATGCTGCCTCTGGCGTTTGCGACCCAGGTAAATGGTGATCTGTAATCAATACTTGCATCCCCATGGCGTTAGCAACTGCAACACCATCAACACTGGCGATACCATTGTCTACTGTCACAATAATGTCTGGTGCTTGTGTTGCTGCAAGCTTCACAATTTCAGGCGTGAGTCCGTACCCATATTCAAAACGATTAGGCACTAAGAAGTCTACGTTTGCACCAAACATACGCAAACCTTTTACAGCAACTGCAGTGGCTGTGGCACCATCGGCATCGTAGTCCCCAACAACTAATAACTTTTTATTGGCCTTAATTGCTTCTGCCAATAACTTAGCCATCGCCTGATTATTAGTCAACTGCTGGGGTGGTAGCAAGGCATTTAGATGAATACTAGTTTGTGCAGCATTAGACACACCGCGTGCGGCTAACAAACGGGACATTAGGGGCGAGAGCCCTGATGACTGCAGGCTTTGGATGACGTCTACTGGCGCGCTACGTTTAGTAATCGAAGTCATGTTAGGTATGCGCTCATCGGTTTACTTTTTCGCCAAAATTTATAAAAATCTATTGGTTTAATTCTTGCAATTAGGGTCTGTTCATAACAGGCCAAATTAATCACTAATTGGCTAATTTTTTTCGTTCTGAGTCCATCAAGTAACACTTGAAAGGTATTATCATCCAGCATTGTCTGATACGCCAACTGCAAACGCACACTTGATTGCTTATTCAATTGTGAAATTGAGTCTTGCAAAGATGTAGATACTGCCCGATACACAACACCAGAATGCTTAGCCAACCCTTTATAAAAAATATCATCTCCAGTAAAACAATCAAACCCAACTTTCATATTTGATGGCGCTGGCATTGCACCACCTCCAGAAAGCCAAACACTATTGACCACAACATCCCCCTCTTGCTCGCGCGCTGCATTGGCTGGATGACCATGTAACAACATTTGCACTTCATTTAGGTGGGAAACCCAACGACTAGCATTGGCACCTTGCGGCATAAAATGTGCAATATTTTTACCCATCGCCATGGCGGGTAATGCGGTTTTAATTTGAGGCGACTCTGCCAAAGTGAGATACCATGCTCCGGAGTCACCTAAGCAAAAATTCAAACCATCCTGTTTAAAATGCTGATTCAAAGTCAGCATCATCGCTTGCGCATGTTCTTGAGACACACGAAGCGGGCAAGGTTCGCTTAAACTGAAGCTATCCCTTTGCAACATCAAGTGCACAGGATGTGCGCGTAGCCAATAAGCGTTACCGACATCCAACCCATCTTCAGCGGCAGCAATTGCAGCAATAGGGTAATCTGGAACTGGCGCTAGGTGACATTGTTCACAAACCAAAGCTTCTAAGGGTAAATGTGCATAGCTAATATGCGCTTTGGAAAGCAAATATGCCAGCCCGCTAGTGTGGGGCAATGAAAACAGCGGTCCAGTTGATACACAATCTAAAGTAAGCTTCACTCAGTCATTTTCAATTGATTAGGTTAGTTGGTAATTTTACTTGCAACAGCACTTGTATGGGGTAAATGACGTAAAAAAACCTAGTAGCCTTGATTGCTACTAGGTCCGTGATCAGCTAAATCCTATCTACATTAAATATTCATCAACGCTATTCAAGCGCCTATCTCAGTAATATCGACGATCATCCCGGTCTTGGCGGTTATAGCGTCCATTATCTTTCCAATCTTGCTTTCCATGAGCGCGGGGACCTCTCCATTGACCGTCACGACGATGATCTGGTGCAAGGTAGCTAATTTGCGAAACTGCATAACGGTTTGGTGCTACAGCAACATTCACATCTACATAACGGCCAGGATGTTCAGTCGTTACGGTGTTGTATGTTCTACCATTGTATTCGTAAGTAACAAAGTAACCGGCATTGACCGTTTGCCATTGGTCTACCTGATAACAAGTTTGAACTGGCACGGTACGTGTCACTACATTTTGGCGGCTATTTGCAATTCGGTCACCGGCAATAGCACCAACACCAGCCCCCACGGCAGCAGCGGCAACACGACCACTGCCTTTACCTACAGTATTACCTAGTAAACCACCTGCAATACCGCCAATCAGCGCACCTGTGATTGAGCTTCCGCCTTGAGAGTAACTTTGCTGTTGATATTCTGTGCGACATTCTTGTTGTGGCACATTGATACGCTCTGTTTGTGGCGTTACTGAAATCACACGTGCAGTATCAACATATTGATCAGTAGCTAATGCAGGGGTTGCAAACACCACTGCAACTAATGCAGGCAGAGCCATCGTTACACGCATACCATTGACAAGGTTAAACTTAACATTACGCATTTTACTTCTCCTCTATGTCTAGCATTGATTAAGTCACCTAGTTAAATATATTAAATTGATGGTGACTATGATCAGATAACGCGATTGATTTAAATTGGCTTACCTATAATTGTTAACGCTTTGTAACTAATGATTTTACTTAGCCAAGGTCCGAATGAAGGAATGAAGGCATTACTCATCACTTTCAACATCAATGTCTGGAATATGATTGAACGCAATACGCATCGGCGCATCTTTCAACGCCTCATGCGCACCGCCAAAGTAAATGGTATTTTTGCCAAACTTCATATTGAGGGTGTCTATCGCCTGATTAAGCTTTTTCTCACTCTCTAGCGGAGCAATTTGGAACAAATCCCTCGCAACTTCATCAGCTGTGACTAAGCCTGAAAAAGACACCCCTACCGCATAAGGTTCGGCATTAGTTTTGGGATACTGCTGCATAAAAGTTTCTAGTGCTTCAATCAGCCTTAAAGTGTTATCCGTTGGAGACAGCGCACTTTCTTTTTGCCAGCTTGGCTTATTTCTAAACTTCACCTTAACGCTAATTCTTGAAGCAAGCAAATCGTAACTTCGCATGCGCATACAGGCTTTTTGTAGCAATCTGTGCAACACCGCCCTTACGCCAACTTCGTTGCGCTGTTCAGGCGGCATTACATGGGAGTGCCCTAAACTGCTACGCGCATTTTTAACGTAATAAGGCTCTAAACCACGCAACTTATCATACATGCGCTCCCCCTCTACGCTACCCCATGCTACTTGTAACTGCTGACGGTTTGCTGCGTACAACTGTTCTACGGTACTAATTTTATATCGGTTTAAACGCGCCTCCATCTGCTTACCAATCCCGTTTAAATCTCGTAGTTTCAAACCAAACAAACGCTGAGGCAACTCATGTGGCTCTATCATTACGCAGCCATCAGGTTTTTGCATATTAGACGCCACTTTGGCCAAAAAAGTATTAGGGGCAATGCCGATAGAGCATCGAATAAAATCCCCTGCTTTTTCCGCAAGCGATGCTTTAATCTTAGCTGCTAATTTAAGTGCATTTTCTGGCTGCTGTTGGCTACCTGTGAGCTTACACACCATCTCATCAATAGAAAGTACTTTTTCTACATGCGTACAGCTTTCTACAATATCAATTAAAAAATGGTGGTACTGCACATAAACAGGCGGCCTCGCCTCTACAAAAATGATATCTGGGCAAAGCTTACGTGCCTCACTGACCAGCGTACCGGTTTTAATACCAAACGCTTTTGCTTCATAACTCGCAGCAATGCAGCAAGTGGTTTCTGCCATCACAGCTAGCACACCAATAGGCTTACCCCTAAGCTCAGGCACCAACTGCTGCTCAACTGAAGCAAAGTAAGAATTAAAATCTACATATAAAGCGTTTAACTGCATGGATAATGGCGATGAGAAATATTGAGAAAAAATGAATGTTTAGCCTGACATTTGGACTAACAACACAGCGGATAATTAGCGCTAAGCATAAAATATAGCTTAAACACTCAAAGCACTATTATAAGGATTACATCATGAGTCAGGAACAAATTACAGTATTTGCCGGTGGTTGCTTTTGGTGCACAGAGCCCGTATTTAGCCAGCTGAATGGCGTAAAGAAAGTCGTATCAGGCTACATCGGCGGCCACACCACCAACCCAACCTACAAGCAGATTTGCAATGGCGATACAGGCCACGCCGAGGCGATTCAAATCACTTACGATGCAGATTTAATCAGCTTTGAAACACTATTAGAAATATTTTTTGTATCACACGACCCCACCACACCCAACCGCCAAGGCAATGATGTTGGTACGCAGTATCGCTCGGCCGTATTTTGCCAAAATGAAGCACAACGCACCTCCACGGTTAATATGATTACCGCACTAAATCAGCAACATATCTGGCCCAACCCGATTGTGACTGAAGTAAACCCCGCTGAAGTGTTTTACCCTGCTGAAGATTACCATCAGTACTATTTTGACAAGAACCCCAACCAACCGTATTGCATGGCAGTCGCCGCACCAAAAGCAGCAAAGATTCGGGCAAAATATGCGCAGTTAATTCAAGAATAAGTATGTTAGTGATGGGGTTAGTCGAGCCCAATTAATTTTACACTGACCCCAATTATTTATCGGCATAGCCTACCAAGAAGCGTTGCCCTGTGAGTTGGTTGATTTGTTCGCGAATGAGCTTTTGTTCGTAGAAGCCGTCGCCTAGGCGTTTTTGCATAGTGGCGGGATCGTGGCTCAGTTGGCTGAGCATGTTATTTACTGAACAGTTTTTTTAGCCAACTTTTTTTGGGTTCTTCTCGTACAGGGTGCGTACTTGGTCCTTCTGGGCGTAGTAAATCACCAGGATAATGTTCATGCCCTAAACATAAACTATCATCCAAACCAAATGCTTTAACCGCAGCTACAGCTTCTATGCACCAACGACCAAAATAGCTACCACCTGCAAAGTTCTTGTTGCCGTAGATATACCACCATAGTTCTTTATTGCCTTTGCGCTCCAATTCAAGGTACCAATTTTGTACAAAGTCACGTAACAACTCCGCTTGCTGAATTTGTGGCAGACCTTTGTCTTTGGCTTCTAAGGCTTTAAGTAAGCGGGCGTAAGGTTTTTTATGTAGTAGTTTGTCACCAATCTTGCGGTCCAGTTGGCGGCTGGCAATGATGCTGTCAAGCAATATATCTTCGCCTTCACCACCAATTAATACTAATAGACGTTGCCATTGCTCATCGGGAACTTCCAAGGCTAGCGCTAAACCAACCAGCCAAAAGCACCAGTTGTAGTGGTTGAGGTTGGAGAGTTCAAATATCCAAGAACGGGGGTCGGTGTGGCCTCGTGGGTCATTTGTGGTCATGGGTGCAGTAAGTAAATGTCGATGATCCCAACCTTCTCCAGGTTTTAAATTGGCATTTAATTCAGTGGCAAGTTTGTTGGAAAGTTCCCATGCATCCAGTAGACCGCCAAAGGGTTCGCTTAGCGTGGGAATGGCGTCACCCCGCGAGTAGAGGCGGAGGATGTACCTAAAAATCGTACTTTTAGCCAAATGAAAAACATATTCAGGGTCATAAGCAGGGGTTTTGCTTGGGGCTTTTGCGATTTCCCAATCCTCTTTTATTGCATTTCGTCCAAATGTCACCCATTCATCCCAATATGCTTGATTACCCATCGGTGCACGAATCATGGCTGACCTCCCGCACTACTCATTTTAAGTATTTTTGAAACATCTTCTGTCACTTTTTTGACGTTACCTGCGCCATCTAAAACCTGCACTTTAGTACTGCCGTCAGGCATGGTGCGAACCACCCAAGTTTCAGTACGACCTGCTTTTACTGAGTTTAGAATTGCTCTAGCTTCAGAGTCTGATTCCACCGCCTTCTCAATCCTATCACCTCCCGTAATCCAAGAGGTTGAGCCTTGCTTTCCATCATTTGTACTACCCAAGCTAGACTTATAAATCAATGGGGTCAGACTCCATTGATTTGTATTTTTAGCCATGACTCTGCTTAAATTCATCTGATTTCCTATCCCCACCTTTAGCCAACTTACCACCTCTGCGGTTAAGCTGACCTGCAATTTTCTGCTTAAAATGCTCGCTGCCTAAAACCCATGCTTTATTTGTAGCCTCACGCATCTGCGTTAAACAGATCTCATCTATCTGCCCAGTAAATAAACTGCGATATTGTGTTTGCCTTGCTGCCTCATCTTGCCCTAGTGCGTAATACATGG
>Ga0208396_100141_pt1 | contig 28729 bp, 31 predicted proteins | sample LakWasMet64_LOW9_2_FD_183896 | JGI IMG/M metagenome (GOLD analysis project Ga0208396, IMG submission 183896) | Freshwater sediment methanotrophic microbial communities from Lake Washington under simulated oxygen tension - Sediment Metagenome... | ecosystem: Environmental > Aquatic > Freshwater >... | reverse complement strand
TTGAGGCTTATGTTGAAGATGACTTAAGTCGTGATGATATTATAGGGCTTGGTTTTTCGGCGCATGATGTCAATCGCGTGATTAAGATGATTGATAGAAATGAATACAAGCGCCGCCAATCACCAGTTGGTGTGCGTATTACACATAGAGGTTTTGGTAAAGACAGGCGTTATCCGATTACCGGTAAGCTTGCTGATTTTTGGCATACAAAATAAATGAATCATTACTGTTCATATTGTTATAACTTTGATAATTTAAATTAAACGTTTCGGGAGTTCACAAGCATGAAAAAGATTGAAGCTATCATTAAGCCATTTAAGTTGGATGACGTGCGTGAGGCCTTGTCTGAAATTGGGGTAAATGGATTAACTGTGACGGAAGTAAAGGGTTTTGGTCGTCAAAAAGGCCACACCGAACTCTACCGTGGAGCGGAGTATGTGGTTGATTTCCTGCCAAAAATCAAACTTGAACTAGTGGTTGCTGAGGCAACCGTAGAACCAGCTGTGGATGCAATCATTAAAGCGGCACATACCGGTAAGATCGGTGATGGTAAGATCTTTGTCACTTCTGTTGATCAGGTGATCCGTATTCGAACTGGTGAAACCGGCGAGTCCGCCGTTTAAATTTCGGCACTAAGTCACAATTAACTGCGTCAGCTTCGCCTTGCCGTACTAGACGTACTGTCTGCGTCTTGCTTTCTTGTTCCTTGTAACTTATTGCCAAAATTTCTATGCCAGTGATTCTAAAAACCATCCTTTTACTTACCATATCAAACGTTTTTATGACGTTTGCTTGGTATGCCCATTTAAAGAACCTGAATAACAAACCCTGGATGATTGCTGCATTGGCCAGCTGGGGTATTGCTCTGTTTGAGTACTTGTTTCAGGTGCCGGCAAACCGCATCGGGTTTACCGTCATGTCCGTGGCACAGCTGAAAATTCTGCAGGAAGTTATTACCTTATCGGTGTTTGTGCCGTTTGCTGTATTTTATATGCAGCAGCCTTTGAAGCTTGATTTTCTGTGGGCGGGGCTTTGTTTGATGGGTGCTGTCTACTTTATGTTTAGAGCATAAAGTAGTGCTAGGTTAATAGAGTATTAGATAATAGGACTTTAGTTTAGTAACCTAGCGCTCTTGCACCCTGATAGAACACAAAACTGACCACCCACGCCAAGCCTAGGGACCAAACAATGGATAGCCACATGAATCTTGTGCTTTTGGATTCATTTCTGATGGTGGCGATCGTTGACAGGCAAGGCGTGTAAATCAGCGTGAACAACATAAAGCTCATCGCTTGCACCCAATCTATCTGCGTAGCCATTTGCGTCATTAGCGCATCACCCTGCATACCGTATATCACTGCCAGTGCGCCGACTACAATCTCTTTGGCTACAAAACCAAAAATAAGTGCAATTGCCAGTTCGTGGTTAATGCCTATAGGGTCGAGTAGAGGGCCGAAAAATACACCGATTTGTCCTGCGTAAGTATCTACGCTGGCAGGGGCTACATTGCTGGGGAAGTTAGTCAGCAACCAAACCATAACTACCCCGAAAATAATGAATTTGCTGGCGCGGTTTAAGAAGTGTTTAACCTCCTGCCAGCCGCGTAGCACAATCTGTCTCGGTGTAGGAAAGCGGTATGGCGGCAGTTCCAGAATAAAAGGTTCCGTATTCTTGTATTGATTCTGAAACAAGACTGCCGTCAAAAACATGGTGAAAAAGCTCATTACGTATAGCGAGAACAGTACCAGTGGTGCATGTTTTGGGCTGAATAGCGCGGCAATGATAAAGATGAAAACCTGTAGACGTGCTGAGCATAGCGATAGCGGGATGACCAGCATGGTGAGTAATCGCATCGGGCGGGAGCGCATGATGCGGGTTCCCATAATGGCCGGCACATTGCAGCCAAAGCCCATTAACATCATCACAAAGCTACGGCCATCCAGCCCCATTTTTGCCATAAGGGCATCCATCAGGAATGCCGCACGTGAGAGATAGCCGCTGTCTTCCACCATAGACATCACTAAAAAGAACAATACGATGATAGGCACAAATGCTGCCACTGTAGCAACGCCATTATATATGCCATCCAGCATCAGGCCTTTTAGCCATGTCGGGCTGCCAGTGAACAAAGGTTCAAGCAGTGTGTTGCGTATCAGGTCCAATGCCCATGCCAGTGCATCCTGTAGCGGGCCGCCAACTGTGAATATGAATTGAAATAACAGAAACATGGCTGCAAAAAACAGGGGTAGGCCCAGCCATTTATGCAGCAATATGCTGTCGATTTTATCTGTGGTGTCATCAGTCAATGTGGCTGGGATTTGTACATGCTTCTGTATCAAATCTTCCATTTCTCTTTCAATCTGGCTTTCTTCGTTTAGCAGCAAGTTAATGCTTTTCGGATTGGTCATGGCTTTTTGCGCATTAACAAGTTGCGCGGCCACTTCCAGTGCCTTAGGTAAGCCTTCGCCATATTTTGCGCTTATCTGTATTACCGGTAATGCTAGTGCGGTTGCCAGATTATCCGTATCTATTGTAATTCCGGCGCGTCTTGCTTCATCAGCCATATTGAGTACGAGTACGATAGGGACGCCCAGTTTTTTTATTTGCAGCAGTAATGAAAGTTGGCGTTCAATTTGTGTACTGTTAAGCAGTACGATGAGTAAGTCGATAGGGTTGTTTGTCAAAAAGTGTCGAACGACTTGTTCATCTTCAGAATACCCATGTAGGTCATAAATGCCAGGCAAGTCAATCAGTTCTGCAATGTGGCCGCCCAGTAATATTTTGGCACTCATAAGGTCAACGGTGATGCCTGGCCAGTTGCCAACGCGAGCCGAAGCGCCGCTGATGCGATTGAACAGAGTGGATTTGCCGGTGTTTGGCATCCCTAATAGAGCAATGCGCTTCATGTCATCTGGCTTTAAATAGGTTTGATTTGAATGTGTGATGCTTCATTGGTACGTAGAATAACATCTGTAGTGCCAAGCCGCACGTGAAGCGGGCCATTAAAGCTTGCGCGACGCATTATGCTTAATGGTTTACCTACTCGAAAACCTAATGCGGACAATCTGTGGAATAGCGATTCTTCAGCTTCTATGGCTGAAATTATAGCGTGTTGACCAGTCTCTAGCTGAGATAAAGGTTGCATATGGTGTATGTGAATGCATTTTTTAAATGATAACAATTCTTATTATCGCATATTTTTTGAATATGTGCGGCCTGGTATAGGGGCTTGTGTAAATAATAACGGCCCTAAATAGGGCCGTTATTATTTGATGTATGACTAAAGTTTACGATTATTTAGCAATTTCGATTTTTGCTTTACTGCGTAAATCTGACATCAGTTTTTCCAGATTACGTTGCTGCAGGTTTCTTTGTAAACCTTCTTTAACTTTTTCATAAGCAAGCGGTTGTGCAGGACGCGTGTCAACAAGTTTAATCACATGCCAGCCAAATTGTGTTTGTACCGGGCTTGCTGAAACAGTACCTTTTTGCATATTGGCTGCAACATCGCTGAATGGTTTTACCATGGAAGCTGGGGAGAACCAGCCTAAGTCGCCGCCTTTATCTTTTGAGCCTGGATCAATGGATTTTTCTTTAGCGATTTTTGCAAAATCACCACCTTTATTAAGTTGTGTAATGATGTCTTTAGCTTCAGCTTCGGTTTTTACCAGAATATGACGTGCGCTATATTCCTTGTCACCGTAAGCTTTTTTGTATTGTTCGTAGGCGGCTCTTATATCAGCATCTGATACAGGATTTTTCTTTACGTAATCTTGTAAAAATACGCTGGTCAGTAATTTACGGCGACCCAGCTCTTCACGCACTACAAATTCTGGTTGTTTATCAAGCCCCAGTTTTTGTGCTTCCTGATAAACAAGTTCTGAACTCACTAATTCGTTGATAATCGCATTTTTAGCGTTGTCATCTACTTTTTGGCCGCTGGCGGCGATGTCCTTGGTAATGACATCATAAATAGACTGTTTGATTGGTTTGCCATTTACCGTTGCTACTGCATCGGCTGCAAACGCTGACGGTGTTAAAGATAAGATAGCAACTGCGATTAGGGTTTTGGTGAATTTCATGAAAAAATCCTCGATGTTAAATGTAAAAATTCAGTATTAAAAATTAAGTTGTATCAGCATTTTAAACTTCATCTGTTGCAATCGCATGAATGCTGAGCGCGTGTATCTGGTGCGGCATAAGCTCCGTTAAGGCTTGATAAATAAGGCGATGACGCATTATCAGTGATTTTCCGCAAAAATGCGAGCTTGTTATATGCAGCGTAAAATGTCCCCCACCGCTATTGCCCTTATGCCCGGCATGCAGGGCACTATCGTCGGTAATTTGCAATGTGCTTGGCTCTAATGGCTGTAGCCGTTTGCCAATGTCATCAACTAGTGACATTAGGGTAAAGTTTTCCTGAACGGTTTTACGGTAACTTGCTGGTAAACGCCATTGACAGTGAAAGGGTCATTATTTGCCCATTCATTTGCTTCTTCCAGGCTGTTGAATTCTGCAACAATCAAGCTGCCGCTGTAGCCGTTGGGGCCGGGGTCGTTGCTGTCGATTGCCGGAAAAGGACCGGCCAGCAACAACCTGCCTGCATCCTGCAGTGATTTTAGGCGATTTAAATGTTCTGGCCTTGCCTGTAAACGTTTATCCAGAGTGTTGGGCGTGTCTTCTGCGATGATGGCGTACCACATTATTCAGCATCTCCGTCGGTGCCTTCTTTGGGTAAGTATTTACTGATCAATACTGTTTGCATAATGATAAATACAAACATAATACCGGTGATACCGAACAGTTTGAAATTCACCCAGATGTCTTGTGAGTAATGATGCGCAACATACAGGTTAAGGAAGCCCAACGCTAGAAATAGCATTGCCCATGCAATGTTTAATCTGGACCAAATTACATCAGGCAGGCTGATTTGTTTTTCCATCATGCTGCGCATCGGATTTTTTTTGAACAGGAATTGTGAAACCAATAGCCCGGCAGTGAGTAGCCAGTAAAGAATTGTGGGTTTCCATTGAATAAATTGTGGGTCGTGCAACAATAGGGTTGCTCCGCCAAATACCGTAATAATGGCGCCACTCATCAGCAGCATTTTGTCTACCGTACCATGACGAACTTTTACGTAAATAATTTGTGCAATGGTGGCTATCATAGCGACTGCTGTTGCCGCGAAAATGCCGAAAAACTTGAATGCGATAAAAAACAGAATTACCGGGAATAAATCAAACAAAAACTTCATATAGGCTCTTAATAGGTAACTTTTTTAATGAAAATGCCAAAAACAAATTTAAAACAATGCTTTAGCCAAGTGTTCTATTTTGCTATGATTAGCCATGCGCTGCAAGGCGTAATTGCAACGGTTTTAATGGTTTTTTTAACTTTTTTTGTATTTTTTTCTTTTGTATTTTTTAGGTGTAATGCAGACGCGACGCGTTGACTATAAGTGCTTTAATGATAGACCTTCATTCACATTCCAATATTTCAGATGGACTACTATCCCCGGCCGAGTTGGTGGAGCATGCGGCCAATAGCGGTGTGCGTGTGCTGGCGTTAACGGACCATGATGATATAGATGGCCTGCCGGAGGCACGAGCTGCGGCAGCGCAGCGCGACATCAAGCTGGTAAATGGTGTGGAAATCTCCGTGACCTGGAAAAAGCGAACCCTGCACATCGTGGGTCTTAATATCGATCCGGATGACACAGCGCTAAAAGAAGGCCTAGCTGCCGTTCGTTCAAGCAGGCTGGAGCGCGCCAGACAAATGGCGCTGGGTCTGGAGAAAGCAGGCATTCAAGGCAGCTTCGAGGCTGCCTCAGCTTATGCAGAGCAAAGTATCTTGACGCGCATGCACTTTGCCCGGTTTCTGGCAGAACGAGGTTATGCCAAAGATCCAAAATCAGTATTCAAGAAGTATCTGGTTAAAGGTAAACCTGGCTTTGTTGACCATGAATGGATGAGTCTCGAGTCCGCGCTAAATCTGATTATCAATAGTGGTGGCGTTGCGGTGCTGGCGCACCCTGGGCGTTATGAGATAAAGCGCACCAATATGCTGTTGTTGCTGGAAGAATTCAGGGCTTTGGGTGGTACGGCAATCGAGGTGGTGACCGGTAGCCACACTGCAGCGCAATATGTGGAGTATGCAAAATATGCACAGCTATTCGGGTTGAAAGCTTCGCAGGGTTCTGACTATCATGGCAAAGGCATCAGCTTTATGGGGATGGGGCGGTTGCCTGAATTACCAAGCAATTGCATCCCGGTGTGGCAGGATTGGCCTGAGGTTAATTCATTGCTGGCAGCTTAACGGAATAGTTAAAAAGATAAATCATGTCACAGTTTTTCAATATTAATTTGGATAATCCGCAGCCGCGCCTGATTGCGCAAACGGCTGAGATTCTGCGTAAGGGTGGTGTGATCGTTTACCCAACCGACTCTGGCTATGCGCTAGGCTGTATGCTGGGTAATACTGATGCGCAAGCACGTATACGCCAGATTCGGGGTGTGGATGATAAGCACATGTTTGCATTGATGTGCCGTAATTTAAGTGAGTTGGGTAATTACGCAATCGTGAATAATAGCCAGTTTCGCTTGCTGAAGGCCAATACTCCTGGCGCTTATACTTTTATACTGAATGCCACGCGTGAGGTGCCACGCAAGCTGCAGCATCCCAAGCGCAACACTATTGGTATCCGCGTGCCACAGCATGAGGTGGTGCAGGCGATTTTGGAAGCAATAGATGCACCGTTGCTAACGATGTCTTTATATTTTTCTGATGAGGATATCGCAGCTATGGAATCTTGGGAGATTCGTGAACGTCTTGAGCGTCAGGTTGATTTGGTGATAGAGGTTGAGCATTGCCCTGAGGGCGCGACCACTGTGATTAATTTAACTGAGGATATCCCGGTTCTGGTACGTGAAGGTTTAGGTGACTTGGCGCCTTTTGGTCTTTGAGTCTGAATCGGCATTAATGAGTACAAACTTTATATATTTTATTTAAGAGAATTTGATGGATTTAACAGTGATACAAAAAATAGCGATTTTTGCTTTACCGGTAATTTTTGCAATTACCGTACATGAGGCTGCACATGGCTATGCGGCAAAACATTTCGGCGACATGACTGCATTCAAGGCGGGGAGGATTACCTTAAACCCGGTGAAGCATATCGATCTTTTTGGGACTATTTTATTGCCGTTACTATTATTTTTTATATCTAAGGGTACATTTTTGTTTGGCTGGGCCAAGCCGGTGCCGGTGGATTTTCGCCGTTTGAATAATCCTAAAAAAGACATGCTATGGGTGGCCGCTGCCGGCCCGGCATCAAACTTTGCCATGGCAATCTTCTGGGCGTTGGTGATGAAGTTTTCCGTGAGTGCGCCGGAAGATTTTGCGTTGCCAATGCTGTTGATGGCTAAGGCTGGTGTCACGATTAACATTGTATTGATGGTGCTGAACCTGCTGCCGCTGCCACCTTTGGATGGTGGCCGCATTGCTGTGAGCCTGCTGCCGATGAATCTGGCGCGACCATTTGCACAGATTGAACGCTACGGCTTTATTATCTTGATTATCCTGCTGTTCAGCGGCGTGTTAAGCCGGATTCTGGACCCGTTAATCAATTTGGTTTATACACTGATTTCTACTATTTTTTAGCTGTGAATGTTGTGCGTAATGCTGTAATAAACTATTGCTTGGTTTTGAATAGTTAATTGGTTTTGAACAGATAGTATAATAACAACATATTTAATTTAAGGTTTTTCTTCGACATGGCAATAGAACGCGTTTTATCGGGCATGCGCCCTACCGGCAACCTGCATCTGGGGCATTACAACGGCGTACTCAAAAACTGGATACGTTTGCAACATGAGCATGAGTGCTTATTTTTTGTTGCCGACTGGCATGCGCTGACCACCCATTACGATACGCCTGAAGTTATTGAAGAAAGCGTGTGGGAAATGGTGATTGATTGGCTGGCCGCCGGCGTGGACCCGGCAAGTTCAACTATCTTTATTCAATCACGCGTACCTGAGCATGCTGAGTTGCATACACTGCTTTCCATGATTACGCCTCTAAGTTGGCTGGAACGTGTGCCTACTTACAAAGACCAGCAGGAAAAACTATCCAGCAAGGATTTATCTACCTATGGTTTCCTGGGTTATCCATTGCTGCAAAGCGCCGATATCTTGATGTACAAGGCAACGCAAGTGCCGGTGGGTGAAGACCAGATTCCGCACATTGAATTTACCCGTGAAATAGCACGCCGCTTTAACCATCTTTACGGTAAAGAAAAAGGCTTTGAAGAAAAGGCCGAAGCCGCGATTAAAAAGTTGGGCAGCAAACGTGGTGCGCTATATGAAGAAATGCGCAAAGCCTATCAGGAAACTGGCGATGAAGAAGCTTTGGAAACGGCACGCGCCATGATTCAAGAGCAGCAGGGCATGAGCATGGGTGACAAAGAGCGCCTGTTGGGCTATCTGGAAGGCGGCGGCAAGATTATTCTGGTGGAACCGGATTACAAACTGACCCCGGCCTCGAAAATGCCGGGCCTGGATGGTCAGAAGATGTCAAAATCCTACAACAACACCATTTCATTGCGTGAAGATGTGGATTCAGTTGCCAAAAAAATCAAAACCATGCCTACTGACCCAGCTCGAGTGCGCCGCACCGACCCGGGCGACCCTGCAAAATGTCCGGTATGGCAGCTGCATGAGATTTATTCAGATGAATCTACCCGCAACTGGGTGCAGTCCGGCTGCAAAGGCGCAAGCATTGGCTGTATCGAATGTAAAACGCCGGTGATTGAAGGCGTGCTGGCTGAATTGAAACCGATTCAGGAGCGTGCGGCACAGTATGCTGAAGATCCTGCCTTAGTTAAGAATATTGTTGCCGAAGGTTGTGAAAAAGCCCGTAAACAGGCGCGTGAGACCATGCGTGATGTGCGGGATGTAATGGGCTTGAATTACAGCTAGCAATCAATCGTGATAGAAACTCCGCTGAATGCAAAGATTAAGGGCGAGGAGTTTACTGAACTTCCAAAAGACTTGTACATCCCGCCCGATGCATTAGAGGTGTACCTGGAGGCATTTGAAGGCCCACTGGATTTGCTGCTGTATCTGATACGCAAACACAATCTGGATATTCTGGATATTCCAATGGCGGACTTGACCCGCCAATACATGCAATATGTAGAAAAAATGCGCGCCATCAAGCTGGAGCTGGCAGGTGATTACTTGTTGATGTCAGCCATGCTGATTGAGATCAAGTCGCGCATGTTATTGCCTAAGCCGGTTGAGATTGCAGAAGAAAATGATCCGCGTGCTGAGCTGGTAAGGCGTTTGATGGAGTATGAAGCAATCAAGCTTGCTGCACAACGTCTGGATGAAATGGACAAAGTAGGTGATGGGCTTTATGTGGCGAGTGCTTATTACCAGCATATTAGTCAGGTGATGCCACCCGAAGTTACTTTGGATGATTTGGCTGAGGCGTGGCGCAATGTACTGAAACGTGCCAGTCATTTCAAGCATCACAAGGTAGGCCGCTCAGAGCTCTCAGTACGCGAGCACATGAGTATCATTCTGCGCCAGTTAAAAGACGCCAGAATGCTGGAGTTTACACAATTATTCGATGTGAAAAATGATGGTATTCCCAAGCTGGTCGTGTGCTTTCTGGCAATTCTGGAACTATGCCGCGAGGGCTTGCTGCGCATTACCCAGCAGCAGGCGTTTTCACCTATCTATGTACAAATTGCTGCGGATATTAAGTCATAGTCATGAGTGAAACCAGCAACATCACTGAATTGAAAAATGTATTGGAGGTGGCGCTGCTTACCTCGCATGAGCCATTGTTGCTGGATGACATGCTACGACTATTTGCCGAAAAAATGGAACGTGCAACCTTGCGCATGCTGCTGGATGAATTAAAGCAGGATTGGGCCGAGCGCACCATGGAACTGGTGCAGGTAGCCAGCGGATATCGATTTCAGGCGCGGCCGCAATATGCTGATTTTTTAGCCAGATTGAACCCGGAACGTCAGGCTAAATATTCACGCGCAGTCATGGAAACACTGGCTATCATTGCTTATCGCCAGCCAGTAACGCGTGGTGATATTGAAGAGATTCGCGGTGTTGCGGTAAACCCGAATGTCATGCGCCAGTTGCAGGAGCGCGATTGGATAGACGTGGTAGGCCAGCGCGAGGTGCCGGGTCGGCCATCACTGTATGCAACAACTAAGCACTTTCTGGATGACCTTAACCTGCGCTCACTCTCTGAACTGCCGCCAATGGAAGATTTTACGCAGCAGGAAATACCAATTTAGCACTTTGTAAGCGAGTGTTATAAATAGCGCTTAAGCGCACAATTGCTGTAAAATCCGTTCTCAATCAAATAAGTATATTCAATATGGCACGTCCTTTTAAGCAGCAACGAGATCCCCAGCGCACAGTGCGCAGGCCGACTACTAATTTTACTAAATTGGAAGCCGACCCGAACGCGCCACCAGAGCCAACACAAAGGCTGCATAAGTTGTTAGCCTTAGCCGGTTTAGGCTCACGCCGTGACATGGAAGAGCTCATTGCCAGTGGTCGAGTGACTGTGAATGGCCAGGTGGCAACTGTAGGCCAGGGCGTTACTGAGCATGATTTGGTGCGTCTGGATAGCCGTCCGTTACGCTTGCCATTTGAAGCTGAGCTGCCACAGGTGCTTATCTATCACAAGCCAGAAGGCGAAATCGTCAGTCAGGATGACCCTGAAGGCCGCGCCAGCGTATTTGATAAACTGCCAAAGATTAAACAAGGCAAATGGATCGCGATTGGCCGTTTGGATATGAATACCAGCGGTTTGCTGATATTCACCACATCCGGCGAACTGGCTAACCGCTTCATGCACCCGCGTTATGAAGTTGAGCGTGAATATGCAGTGCGTATTTTTGGCGAACTCACTGAAGGCCAAATGGCGCAGTTGAAAGAGGGAATTGAGCTTGAAGATGGACCTGCCAACTTTGATAGCATCATTCCACAAGGCGGCGAAGGTTCCAACCACTGGTATCAGGTAATCCTGCGCGAAGGCCGTAACCGTGAAGTGCGCCGCTTGTTTGAGGCATTTCAGTTACCAGTTAGCCGCTTGATGCGCGTACGTTTTGGCCCCGTCAATTTACCACCACGCGTTAAACGCGGCAAAATGCTTAAGCTGGAACAAAAAGAAGTCGTAGGTTTGTTAGAGTGGGCTGGCCTGGAAGTACCTAAAGCACCGTTAAGACAACTAACCCAGCGCGAGAAACTAAAAGCCACCGCCGTATTTACCCCTAAGGTGCGTAAACAACGTATCAGTGCTTTGGATAGGCCGCCGCGTACCGCTGATGATGGTGGTGAAGCTAGGCCGCATCGTGGTAAACCTGATGCAGCACGTAATCCTGCTGTCAAGAAACCAGCACCTAGAAAACCTGCTAATCGACGTGTGCGCCAGAGCAGTGATTTGAGTGCGCCACAGATGCAGAAGAAGAGTGATAGGAATAGAGGTAGGGGTTAGCAATATTTGCAACTAATAACAAAGGCAGTATTTTGCTAAACTTTAAATTGTTCTTTGCCGTGATTATTGTATTTTTTCTATCATCCTGCGGCTATCACGATAATCTGCATGTTAGGCATCATCAGCTTTTGTTATTGTGGAATAATCAGTATCAAGCGCTAGAAACCAGCCTTAACGAGCAATATGCGTTATACAAAAAAGGCAAACTTACGGGTTCGGAATTTTCCAGGCAAATATTTTCCCTTGAATATGCGAATGAAGGTGCAGAATCAAGGTTTGTAGGGTACGAACAAGCTATACCAGATTCACAGTGGTCGCATTTGTTGCATGGCTTGTATCTTGTGAGGCTGGCTGATGATGCTAGAGGGGATGAGGTAGTATCTAAAACGCCACAAGCTAATTTCGACAAAATGCATGATCTTGCAGAACATGCCAAAATACTATTGGAAACTGCTCATGAATACAAAGCACCTTTTAGCCTCTATGCAGGAGGGATGATAAAGGTAAATAGGATGCTGGGTATTAGAGAAGAAAATGAATCTTTAGCTAAAGAGGCTGTTGCTCGCGATCATGATGTTTGGCGTGCAGCTAATGCCTATTTTCTAACGCTATATCCGCAGTGGGGTGGTTCAGAAGAAGCAATGGCGGCGTTTGTGGCGCAGGTAAGGCCTGCCAATCCTAAGCTTGCAAAAGCGCTTGAGGCTAAAATTTATTGGCGCAGAGGTGTCGCTTACAAAGGCAGCCATGATATTGATGCTGCTATTAGTCAATATAAACAAGCGATTGACATTTACCCAGATGAAAATGCCTTAAAAGACTTGGGTGAAATTTATTTGCAAACCAATCAATGTGTGCTGGCAGTTGCGGTATTGGAACGAAATTTAGAAGAAAATGATGAGTGGGACTTATGGACGCTTGAAAGCTTAGCGCAAGCGCATAAGTGCGCTGGCAACAGTTGGCGTGCTAAACTAGTTGATGTAAAACGCAGTGAATTGTTTACAAGATATTCTAAAGGTGAGTAGATAGCTATTGCGCTTGCATAACAGTATCTACTAAGCTCTATTCATTCTGCAGAAAGTAGTCGTTTTCGCGCGACTTGCGGGTTTCTTTCTTTTGCTTTTTTGTGCCTGTAAATCAGTACTAGGCTTTCCAACTTTGCTAAGCCACTAAAGTGGCAAGCAAAGTGTAAAACGGCATGTCCGCCAAGTACCCGCTGTTTCACAGTGACCTTGGCGCGGTAGCAGGGCGTATCTTGCGCTGAAATATTATATTTTCCCCAACCGCCACAACGATGTGATTTCCGCTTTTCTAGCTGCGTGTAATGGGTCACTCGCATCCAGTGTTTTTTGATGTGATGCTTTGGTGTCGATTTTATCAATCACTTTCAAGCCAGCTGCATCAATCCAGCCTTGCAGTTCTTCGCGTGTTCTTAAGCCTAAATGCTCAGCAAAGTCTGACAGTATCAGCCAGCCTTCACCTGCGTCGCTCAGGTGTGCTTTAAGGCCGTTTAAATAACCTTTAAGCATTTTGCTGCTGTCATCATAAACGGCAGATTCCAGCACTGAGCTGGGACGTGCCGGTAGCCAAGGCGGGTTGCAGACAATTAGATCCGCTTTGCCATAAGCATCATCTGGGTATAAGTCTGCATTAATGACTGTTACTGTGTTTTTCATATCAAGCTGGTTGATATTCTTTTGCGCACAATCCAGCGCGCGCTGGGAGTTGTCAGTAGCGATGACTTGCTTGATGCCGCGATGTGCAAGGATGGCTGCCAGTACGCCGGTGCCGGTGCCGATATCGAAAGCTAAGTTGCAAGGCACCGGTAATGGCGCAGTATCTACCAGATTCAGGTATTCACCGCGAATCGGTGAAAATACGCCATAGCTTGGGTGTATCTTATTGTTAATGGCAGCAATCTCAACGCCGTTTTTGCTCCACTCATATGCGCCAATCAAGCCTAGCAGCTCACGTAATGACACCACAAATGGCTGCGTACTTTTGCCATAGGCATGCTCGCAAGCGGCTTTTACATCTGGTGCGCGGCGTAGGTTGATGTGGTAGCCGATGCTGACTTCAATCAGCAGCATACCCAAGATTCGTGCTTTTTGTGACTGCGCCTGACGATGCAGATGGAACGCTTCTGTCATGCTGGCCGGTGCTTTTTTAGGTTTTTTGCCCGGGCGGTCTATGCGGCGGCTAATCGCCTGCATGAGTAGTTTTGCATTTTGAAAGTCGCCGCGCCACAGTATCGCTGTACCCTCGCAGAATAGCTTATGTGCTGCGTCTGCCTTAATGGTGTCGTCAGCGGTTTGCACGAGCTTGGGCGCCGGTGTATCGTTTTCAGAATGCCAGTTTGCAGTTTTGTTTTTACCGGCCTCAAGCCAGTTAATTGTTGCAGGTGTTGTTTGGGTGGCGTTCCCGGAGGTAGTGTTCAAAGTGTGTAGGGTGCCTATATGAATGGTGCGTTATTGTGAAAGGAGCTGTGATTTTGTGAGCAGAAATACGAACTCATCACCTGATGAAACTTCCAGCCAAGTGAAAGGCAGGTCAGGGTAAGCTCTCAGCAGTGCATCACGGTTATGGCCGATTTCGACTATCAATACACCGTCATCGGTCAGATAATTTGCTGCTTCACTTAGGATGGTATGCGTATGGTCCAGCCCAGCGGCGCCGCTACCAAGTGCCAGCTGCGGTTCGTTGCGATATTCGGCAGGCAGTTCGGCCATGGATGGTGCATCTACATAAGGCGGGTTGCTGATGATTAAATCGTATTGCTTGGGCTTACCATGAGCATCTTGAAGCGCGCTGAACATGTCAGACTTGATTGCATGAACACGGTCCTGCAGGCCATAGTTGGCAATGTTGATGTTGCATACATCAATTGCATCCGGTGAAATATCCACAACATCAATCTGTGTCTCAGGGTATGCATCAGCCAGCAACACGCCCAAGCAGCCGCTACCGGTGCAGATGTCAGCTGCGTTGTTTACTAGTTCCGGAAACTCAAGCCAGGGCTGCAGGCCGTCATTGACCAGCAGTTCGGCAATGAATGAGCGAGGGATCAACACGCGTTCATCTACAAAGAATTTATAGCCTTGCAGCCATGCCTCTTTGAGCAGGTAAGCGGTTGGTGTGTGCTTGCTGATGCGTTCTTCGATAAAATCAGCCAGTTTAGTGCGTTCGCTACTGGTAAGCTTTGCCTCAAGAAAGTTGTTCAATGTGTCATGAGGTAAGTGTAATCCGCTCATGATGAGCCATACGGCTTCATCATAGGCATTGTCTGTACCATGACCGTAAAAAATATCCGAGTCTTCAAAACGGCTCACGGCATAGCGCAGCCAGTCGCGGATGGTCAGAAGTTCGGTAGTTATTTGTTGTGTTGTCATAATTTTAGCCACAAAGCGCATAGAGAACACAGAGTGTGTCACAGGTTTTCTCTGTGCACTCTGTAGTTTTTACGGCTTATTTTAAAAGCTTTTCCATTGTTAGTTTGTAGGTTTCTTTTAGCGGCTCAATGTCCGCTACACCTACGCACTCGTTCAGTTTGTGTATGGTTGCGTTCAAGGGACCAAACTCAATGACCTGTTTGCAGATGTCTGCGATGAAGCGTCCGTCCGAGGTGCCGCCAGTAGTTGATAGTTCTGGTGTCACGCCATAAGCCTGTTCGATTGCGCCGCTGATGGCTTTAACCAGATTGCCGCGCGGCGTGATGTAAGGTGGTGAATATTCCCATTCCAGTGAGTAGTCCAGCGAATGTTTGTCTAAAACAGCGTATACGCGGCTTTTTAGATTAGCTTCGGTGCTGCCTGCGCCATTGAGTTCCGGGCAGAATCTGAAATTGAACAGGATTTCCACTTCACCGGGCACTACGTTGGTGGCACCGGTGCCGCCGTTCATGTTTGAAATCTGCCATGAAGTTGGCGGGAAGTATTCATTACCGTTATCCCAAACCGTTTCCACCATGTCTTTAATGGCTGGGGCTACCATATGAATCGGGTTTTTCACCAAGTGAGGGTAGGCAATATGGCCTTGTACGCCTTTAATTATCAGCTTGCCAGAGAGCGAACCACGACGGCCGTTCTTGATCATGTCACCAACTACTTTGTTGCTGGTAGGCTCGCCGACGATGCAGTAATCAAAATGCTCGCCACGCGCCTTTAACGCCTCCACCACTTTTACCGTGCCATCAACCGCTATGCCTTCTTCATCTGAAGTAATCAGCAGGCCGATTGAACCCGCATGGTTCGAGTTTGCAGCTACGAATTCTTCAATGCTGGTGATGAACGCAGCCAGTGAAGTCTTCATGTCTGCTGCACCGCGTGCATAGAGCATTCCGTCTTTAATCGTTGGCTCGAACGGCGGGGTGTGCCATTTGTCGAGCGGGCCGGTTGGCACTACGTCGGTGTGGCCGGCAAATACCAGCAATGGCCCAGTGGTGCCGCGGCGCGCATAGAAGTTATCAACATTGCCAAAACGCATGCGTTCAATTTTGAAGCCTAACGGTTCCAGGCGCGAAATCATTAACTCCTGACAACCGGCATCTTCCGGCGTGTTGGATTGGCGTTTAAGCAGATCAATCGCTAATGCCAGTGTTTTATTTTCTGGAGTTTTGCTCATGGCTTTAAAGTTTCTTTGTATGTGTTTTCATCAAAGCCTAAGGCTATAATTTTGCCGTCTTTGACTAAAACCGGACGTTTGATCACTGAGGTTTTTGCTTGCATCAGTATGGTTGCCGAGGCATTATCGGTAATGCTGGATTTGGTAGTGTCATCCAAACCGCGCCAGGTAAGACCCGTGCGGTTGATGAGCTTTTCCCAAGGGTATTGCATCAGCCAGTTGTTGATGGTGGCTTCGTCTATGCCCTGTTTTTTGAAATCATGAAATTTGTAGGCGATATTATTGGCATCCAGCCAATCGCGGGCTTTTTTTACCGTGTTGCAATTGGGGATGCCATATAGCTTCATTTAGATGCCGCGTAATAACTCGTTAATACCAACTTTACCCAGTGTTTTAGCATCCACTTTTTTCACGATCACTGCGCAGTACAGGCTGTAGCTGCCGTCTTTTGAAGGCAAGTTACCGGAAACCACTACTGAGCCTGCAGGTACGCGGCCGTAGAATACTTCGCCGGTTTCACGGTCGTAGATTTTGGTGGATTGGCCGATGTAAACGCCCATAGAGATTACGCAGTTGTCTTCAACCACAACGCCTTCAACCACTTCAGAACGTGCGCCGATAAAACAGTTGTCGCCGATGATAGTTGGGCCCGCTTGTACAGGCTCTAATACGCCGCCGATACCTACGCCGCCGCTCAAATGTACGTTTTTGCCGATCTGCGCGCATGAGCCTACAGTTGCCCATGTGTCTACCATAGAGCCTTCGCCTACGTAAGCACCGATGTTTACATATGAAGGCATCAATACTGTGTTCTTAGCGATGAAGGAGCCGCGGCGCACGATTGCGTTTGGCACTACGCGGAAACCGCCGGCTTTGAAGTCTTCCTCAGTATAGTTAGCAAATTTCGGCGGCACTTTGTCAAAGTATTTGGTCACGCCATCGTCCAATAGCACGTTGTCTTCCAGGCGGAATGACAGCAATACGGCTTTTTTAAGCCATTGGTGTGTTTCCCACTGTTGGGTGTCGCCAATGCGGCTGGCAACGCGCAGTTTGCCGCTGTCCAAGTCTGCCAGCACTGAAGCAACCGTTGATTTGATTTCAGCTGTAGCGTTGGCAGGGTTGATGTTAGCGCGGTCTTCAAACGCGGCTTCGATAATGCTTTGACGTGGATCCATATTTTAAGTCTCTACTTAAGTTTAGTTAGTAATTGGTTAAGTTAGTTAAATTGATTAATGCGATATTTTAACTCAAACAGCGCTATAGCCCAAAAATAAAGCGCATGACAATCAAGCCATGCGCTTAGCAAAATTACAGTTTGTTTATATTCTGTTTATTTGCCTGTTTTTGCAGCTTCGTAAAGCGGCCTTACTTTGGGAGCAAGTGTACGTAATTCGGCAATGCGGTTTGCACTGGCAGGGTGGGTACTTAAAAACTCTGGTGGTTTAGAGCCGCCTTGTGCTTCCATTTTTTGCCATAAGCTAACTGCTGCATCAGGGTTATAACCGGCACGCGCTGCGAGTTCCAGGCCGATTTTGTCGGCCTCTCTTTCCTGTTCACGGCTATTTGGCAAGGCAAAAAATAGTTGTGAACCCATGCTGGCCGCTTGCATGGAGGCGTTACTTACAGCCGCACTGCTGCCATTTGTAAGTGCCGCGGCAAGTGCCTGTAAACCAAATTGCTGTATGTAAGCTTGTGACATGCGCTCTCGACCATGTTCACGCAGGGCGTGGGCAATTTCGTGGCCGATTACCGCCGCAAGCTCGTCATCGGTTGCGTTGAGTTTTTCTATCAAACCTGAATACACCATGATCTTGCCGCCAGGCATGCAGTAGGCGTTGAGCTGGTCATTTTTCTCAACGTTGACTTCCCATTTCCATTTGGTAGCATCAGCCCTGAAAACGCCTACCTGACTGATAAGTCGGCTGGAGATGTTGCGTACACGCTCAAGTTCGGGCTTATCCGCATTAAGCGTTTGTTTCTTCTTGGCTTCATTCAGGGTTTGTGCGTAAGTCTGGTTAGACATACTACTAACATACGATGCTGGTAACAGTAAGAGTTGTGTACGTTTAACACCTGCAACACTATCACTGGTGGTAGTTGCACAGCTGCTAAGCTGAGTGCTTAGGATAACTGCCAGAATTAACGTGATTTTTTTGAATGTGAGTAGTTTTTTCATTTTTTACCCCATTTTATTCAGTAGGAATTAAACGTTTAATACTTAACGTACAATACAGAGACTGGTTGATTCTAAAAAAATTATTACCATGAAGCATGGTGTGTGAAGTATTAGAAAGAAACCTGTGCGCCAAGTTCTACTACGCGATTAGGCGGTAATTTGAATTGGTTGGTAATGGTTTCAGCACTTCTGAACAAGCCGATGAAAATTTTCTTGCGCCAGTAAGCCATGCCGGGTTTTCTGTTGGCAATTAAACTTTCCTTGCCGATGAAGTAAGAATTACTCATTTCATCCAGCTCCAGACCTTTGTCAGCACAGAGTTTGAGGTCTCTTGGCAAATCCGGTTCATCTTTAAAGCCGTAAAGTACAGAAACTTTATAAAACTCATGGCCTAATGCAGCTACTGCTACACGCTCCTCAACTGGGGCGTGAGGGATGTCCAGAAATCTTACTGTAAGCATGACTACTTTTTCATGCAGGACTTTGTTATGTTTAAGGTTATGCAACATGGCATGCGGCACACCGTCCGGGTTAGGCGTCATGAATATGGCATTTCCAGCTACGCGAGTTGGTGGGTGTGCTCCCATCGCCTCAATAAATGGATCAAGTGCCATTGCTTCATTTTTAAGGTGCTGATAGAGGGTGGTGCGGCCGGTTTTCCAGGTCAGCATCAGTGTAAAAATTAGTGTGCCTATTACCAACGGCACCCAGCCGCCATCCGGTATTTTGAGTATATTAGCGCTGAAAAAAGCCAGATCAATCGTTAAAAATAACAATACCAGACTGATAGTGCGAGCTTTACCCCAACCCCATAAGTAGTGGAATACGATACCTGCCAGCAGGGTGGTAATCACCATGTCGCCGGTTACCGCGATACCATAGGCTGCTGCCAGATTGCCGGAAGACTGGAAGCCTACTACCAGTGTCATTACCGCTAGCATCAAGCCCCAGTTTACACGTGGCATATAGACCTGGCCTTGCTGGCTTTCTGAAGTGTGCTCAACGTGCATACGTGGCAAGTAGCCTAATTGCAGTGCCTGACGTGATACTGAAAATGCGCCGGTAATGACAGCCTGCGAGGCAATCACCGCGGCTAATGTAGCCAATATAATCATTGGAAACAACATCCACTCCGGTGCGAGTAGGTAAAAAGGGTTTTTAACTGATTCCGGGTGTTGCAAAATCAACGCGCCCTGACCAAAGTAATTAAGGATTAATGCAGGCAACACAAAACCAAACCAGGCCAAACGAATCGGAAATCTACCAAAGTGCCCCATGTCTGCGTAAAGCGCTTCTGCACCTGTTACCGCGAGAACTACCGCACCAAGTGCTACAAAAGCTACCCAAGGACTGGCTTGGAAGAAATAAATCGCATAGATTGGGTTAAGTGCTTGCAGAATTGCCGGGTAGTTTAATACTTCCAATATACCTAGCACACCGAGCGTGCCAAACCACAGCAGCATAATCGGCCCGAATAATGCGCCAACTAAAGCCGTACCTTTGCTCTGTGCCCAGAATAGTACGAATAAAACAAGTAAGGTTACCGGCACAATAAGCGGATGTAATACCGGTGCGGCCAGTTCCAAACCTTCGATTGCTGATAATACCGAGATCGCTGGCGTAATCATGCCGTCTGCGTAGAACATACAGGCACCTAGAATGCCCAGTAGCATAATGATGCGCTGTTTTTTGACATTGTCGCCGGAGTTGCGGCTGGCCAGGGCGAGTAAAGCCATAATGCCGCCTTCGCCGCGGTTGTCTGCGCGCATGATAAAAGCCACGTATTTAACTGACACTACCATAATCAGCGCCCATACGATTAATGAGAGTATGCCAAACATATTGGCTTCAGTTAACGGTACGGGGTGATGGCCGACTGAAAACACTTCTTTCATCGTGTATAAGGGGCTGGTGCCAATGTCGCCGAATACAACGCCTAGTGCGGCAAGCGTTAGAGCGGAGAGTTTGGTTTTACTGCCAGTGGATGATGACATTAAAATTTTTTTTGGGTGAGTTTAGATAAGCTAAGTATTATCAACCAAGTTAAATGGGAAACCAATAGATTTTTATGATATTAAGGGAACATTTCATTTGTTTGTTTTGGAGATTACAGCATCTGCTGAGCCAGCACCAAAGGTGAGTTTAACTTCATCATTGCTTTTTAGTTGGCTGCTACTGCTGATAATTGTGCCAGAGCTATTCTGCACAAAAGCATAACCGCGTGTTAACACGGCTTGCGGATTCAAGTGCTGTAAATTTTGGCCCAATCTTAATAAGTTCTGTTGCTTGGTTTTAAGCTGCTGGTCAATGTAGGTTTGTAGTCGATAAGCCATTTGTGATAGCTGCATTTTTTGCTGATCTATTTGCTGCGATGGTGATTTTAATCGGCGTGCCAGATAATCCAGTGACTGGGCACGTTGATTCAGGCTGAACTGTATGTTTCTAGCTAACTGCAGTTTTAACTGCTTGAGTGAGTTCAGCAGTGCATCGCGTGATGGTGTTACCAGCTCTGCCGCTGCTGTAGGTGTAGCTGCCCGCATGTCAGCTACAAAGTCACAAATGGTAAAGTCAGTTTCATGACCAACGCCGCTGACGGTGGGGATTGTGCAATGTGCAATTGCACGGGCAACGATTTCTTCATTAAACTGCCACAGGTCTTCAATACTGCCACCGCCGCGGCAGATAATCAGCACATCACATTCTGCGCGCTCATTTGCGGTATTGATGGCGTTGGCAATCAATTGTGCAGCACCTTTACCTTGTACCGGAGTGGGGTAAATCACTACTGGGATGTTTGGCATACGGCGCCGGAGCGTGGTTAGAACGTCTCGGAGTGCTGCCGCATCTGCCGATGTTACGATACCGATTTGCTTCGGGTGTTTGGGTATGGCTTGTTTGCCGGACTCATCAAACAAACCTTCAAGCGCCAGTTTGTTTTTTAGTTTTTCGAAGGCTTCAAATAGGGCGCCGAGGCCGGCGCGTTGCACAAATTCGACCGTAAGCTGAAAGTCGCCCCGTGCTTCGTACAGTGTAACTGTGCAGCGTGCCTCGACTTTGTCGCCCTCACGCGGCATGAAATCAACGTAGCTATTGCGGCCTTTGAACATCACGCAACGCACCTGTGCGCCAGCATCTTTTAATGAAAAATACCAATGGCCACTGGCGGCGCGGGTAAAGTTAGAGACTTCGCCGGAAACCCAGAACAGCGGAAAGCTCTGTTCCAGCATATTACGCGCCATGCGGTTCAGTTCACTGACGGTGATTACTTTTGTTGGGGTTAAATTTGCTGCAAAGTCTGTCAATACCGGCTCGCTTAATGGATTATCTGGGTTAAAATGCTTTATTCAAGATTATATCGTGATGATTAAAATGCTTAATAAATTTCTTGCTGGTCGTACTGGGTATTTGGTTGGTTTTTTATCAAGTTTCGGTTTGGTAGCTTTGGCATTGTGGATACAGACAAAATACCATCTGGAACCATGCCCGCTGTGTATTTCGCAGCGTATTGTGTTCATGGCGCTGGGCGTTCTGTTTTTTCTGGCTGCAATCATTCCTAAATTCCCCAAGTTTTTTGCGGCATTACAGGTGCTAGCTGCGCTGGGAGGCGCCGGAGTGGCAGTTCGCCATTGGTGGATACAGGCGCACCGTGAAAGCATGGTTGCAGACTGTGGCGTGGGTTTTGACTATATGTTTGAGAATTTTCCGTTAAAGAAAGCGCTGACGCTGGTATTTAGAGGCACAGGTGACTGTGCTGCCATTGATTGGACTCTGTTAGGGTTGACCATTCCGCAACTGGCGCTCCTTGCGTTTATTGGCCTTGCCGGGTACGCGATATATCTAGCCAAATTGAATAAAAAATAAAGAAGTTATTTGCATGTATAAAACCATAGATAATTTTGTTGGAAATACCCCTTTAGTTAAACTGCAGCGGCTAGGAAAAGACGGTACAGGCAATACCAGCAACACCATTTTACTGAAGCTCGAAGGTAATAATCCGGCCGGCTCGGTGAAAGACAGGCCCGCTTACTCCATGATTACGCGCGCAGAGGCACGCGGTGATATAAAGCCGGGTGATACGCTGATCGAGGCAACCAGCGGCAATACCGGCATTGCATTGGCAATGGTGGCGGCGATGCGTGGTTACAAAATGATTCTGGTGATGCCGGAAAATCAAAGTATGGAACGCCGCCAGAGCATGAAAGCCTATGGGGCGGAACTGGTGCTGACGCCTAAAGACGGCAGTATGGAGTTGGCCCGTGATGTGGCGCTAAAGATGCAGGCCGAAGGTGAAGGTATTGTGCTGGATCAGTTCGGTAATATGGATAACCCATTAGCACATTACGAAGGCACAGGCCCTGAGATTTGGCGTGACACTGAAGGCAAGGTGACGCATTTCGTATCCAGCATGGGTACTACCGGCACTATAATGGGTACCTCGCGCTATTTGAAAGAGCAGAATTCGAATATAAAAATCATCGGTGTGCAGCCTGAAGAGGGCTCACAGATTCCCGGTATCCGTAAGTGGCCTGAAGAATACCTGCCTAAAATCTACGACCCAAAACGTGTGGATGAACTGATCTATGTGAGCCAGAAACATGCGGAAGACACCACGCGCAAGCTTGCAGCACAGGAAGGTATTTTTGCCGGGATTTCATCAGGCGGTGCTTTATATGCAGCATTGCAGTTATCAAAACGTGTGGAAAATTCGGTCATCGTGACCATCGTGTGCGATAGAGGCGACCGTTATCTATCAACTGGTGTGTATCCTTCCTGATGGGATGAAAACTTTCGTTATAGCCTGTATTCTTTGCTTTGGCTTTCATAGCTTAAGCGCACAAGCTGTATCTGAAATTTCTATTAAAGCCGAGCGTGTTGAGCATCCGCAACTGGATGCAAAGCAGCTGGCAATCAAACTGAATCTTAAAAAAGCCGATGTTCAGCTGAACATCAGTTCTGCAATTAAGCCAAAGGCAGAAAAAGACTGGATGCAGTTCAATCTTGATTGTGAACTGCCACGAAAAAATCTCTCTGCGTCATGTGCTGATGGCTTACTCAAATCTGCACATTTAAACTTTCCATTTAGTGTCGAGTTTTCTCGTTTATATACACAGAACAAGCCGGATATTGATGCGGTGCTGACATTAAAAAATGCCAGTTTCAGTGATGAATCCGGTTTACATGCAGCAGAAAAACTCAACGGCTCATTTGCAATCTCACTGAAGCAGTTAGCCGATGCCTGGATCTGGCGGACTAATTTAGACTGGCAATCGGGAGAAGTATTTTGGCAGCCTTTTTACATTGCTAATGGCGGACATCAGCTTGCTGCAAGTGGCAAACTGGAAAACGAATTACTGACTTTTGATAGTGCACACCTGCAGGTTAAAAATGTGGGGGAGCTTAATGCCAGCGGACAGATGCGCCTGAGTGATTTTAAACTGCTGAATCTGAATGCCAGTCTGTCCAGTCTGGATTTGAGTACTGCATACCCGATGTTTTTTAAACCACTTCTGGAAAAAACAGCGTTTGCGCATGCTGATGTTGCAGGAGTTGCTGCGTTGCAACTGGTGATAGAGAATTCCGAACCCAAGTCCTTTGAACTGCTGTTAAAAGACGTGGATATCGCAGACCAGAATAAAAAGTTTGCACTTTATAAAGTAAATGCCAATATCCCCTGGAACTATGATGTGGCCAAGACCATAAATCTTGGTTATGAAAATGGCGAGTTGCTGAATCTACCTTTGGGTAAAACCAATATACAGGTGCAGGTGGATCGGTATTCCCTGACTGCACCCGTTATCAAGCTGCCAATTCTGGATGGGGTGCTTAATCTGACTAATATATCTGCAGCGCGCAGAGCTAATCAATGGTATTGGCATCTAGGTGCCAAGCTCGATGCTATTTCCATGGAGGATTTTAGTAGCTATCTGCAATTGCCAAAAATGAGCGGTAAGGCGTCAGCAGAAATCCCGCTGGTGACTTATGCTGCCGGCACTTTAACTACTGACGGCAGTTTGGTGCTTAACGTGTTTAACGGTAACGTAACGGTAACGCAGCTCACCATGCAAACGCCGCTAGGCATAGCGCCCAAACTTAATGCAGATATTGCCTTGCGTAATTTGGACTTGGGTGTATTGACCAACACATTTTCTTTTGGTGCAATACAAGGCAAACTAGATGGGGATGTTAAAAATCTTGAATTGCAAAACTGGAAACCGGTAAAGTTTGATGCTGTGGTGCAGAGCAGTCCTGGCAAGTATCCGAAAAAAATATCACAGCGCGCGGTTGAAAATATCTCGGCCCTAGGTGGTGGCGGTGCGGCAGCGGCAGTGCAGCGCAGTTTTTTACGTTTTTTTGAGCAGTTTAATTATGGGAAAATGGGCTTGAGTTGCCGGTTACGCAATGATGTTTGCGAAATGGGCGGGATAGAGTCAACGCCACATGGGTATGTTATCGTTAAAGGTAGTGGTATCCCTGCAATCACGGTGATGGGGTACAATGAAACGGTTGGCTGGAGTGAGTTGCTGGCGCGTATCAAACGTGTGACCGATGGCAATAGTAAAGCGATTGTTAAGTAGAGTGCCTTAATTAAAGGGCTTTAAATTAAAAGGATAAACGATGAAAAATTGGATGCTTGGTCTGGCGCTTGTATCTGTAATACCGGCATGTGTCACCATTAATATTTACTTTCCTGCAGCGGCGGCAGAGAAAGCTGCCGATAAAATTATTGATGACGTATGGCAATTGAAAAATGGCGCTGAAAAACCTGATGTCAATACAAATGAGCCTGGTACTCCGGCTGCTAAATAAGCCTGTTTATATAAATCAGCTAGAAAAAGGAACAATGATGAAAAAAATATTATTCAGCCTTATGTTATTGAGCACCTTGCTCGTGAGCCAGTTTGTGGCTGCCGCAGCGGATATGGAAGTCAACACGCCAGCTATTTCAGCTGTTAAAAACAGCATGCAAGCGCGTCACGGTCAGTTGGCGCCGTTTTATGCCAGTGGTGCGATTGGTTTAACCAAGGATGGCTACATTGCGGTGAAAGATGCAAACGCAGTGCCGTTGGCGCAGCGTGGTGGACTAACAGGGCTGGTTAAATCTGAGAATGCAGACCGCGCTAATCTATACAAAGAAATTGCGCAGGCAAATGGCCACCCGGAGTGGCAAGCCGAAATTCAAAGTACATTTGCAGGCCGCTGGATTGATAAAGCCCAATCAGGCTGGTGGGTACAGGGTGCAGGTGGCTGGACTCAGAAATAAGCCAGATAACCCTAAAGCCAGATTATGACCCCTACTTTAGTCTTTGATATTGAGACCATTCCTGATGTTAATGGTCTACGTACCTTACTGGAATTACCTGCAGATACTTCTGATGAGGATGTTGCCAATGTTGCTTTGCATCTGCGCCGTCAACATAACGGCACGGAATTTTTACCTTTGCATCAGCATCGCATCTGCGCTATTTCGTGCGCGCTGCGAGAAGGTAATCACTTTAAAGTGTGGACGCTGGGTGATGCGGAATCAACCGAGGCTGAGATCATTCAACGTTTTTTTGATGGCATTGAAAAATATACGCCACAGATTATTTCCTGGAACGGCGGCGGCTTTGACTTGCCGGTGCTGCACTATCGTGGCTTGATACATGGTATTAACGCCAGCCGTTATTGGGATTTAGGCGAAGACGACAAAGACTTCAAGTGGAATAACTACATTAGCCGTTACCACACACGCCATCTGGACTTAATGGATTTAATGGCGATGTTTAATGCCCGTGCCAATGCACCGCTGGATGATTTGGCTAAGCTGTGTGGCTTTCCCGGTAAGTTGGGTATGGATGGCAGTAAAGTGTGGGATGCCTACAAAGCCGGACAACTGGAAGAGATTCGTAATTACTGTGAAACTGACGTAGCCAATACGCATCTGGTGTATTTACGCTTCCAGCTCATGCGCGGTCATTTAACGCCAGCCGCTTATGAAGCGGAGATTAAATTAGTGCGCGACACGCTCGCAAGTTACAACGCACCTCACTGGGCAGAGTTTTTGGCAGCTTGGAGTTAACCGTTTTTATGGATAACTCCATATTTCTGAACTGATTTATCTAGCCGGCTTCGTTGACTGTTTCTCTTGAATCCAGCTCTTCATCTTTCCAGTTTAATATGACTTTTTGATTGGTATTTGCTTCAATCGAAATCTTATGGCGTAGCTTTACGCCGTTGTTGGTAGCCAAAATCATGTAGTTGCCTGCAGGCAGGTTCACATAAAGTAAAGGCTTGGCACCTTTAATTCTGAATATCAATTCACCTTGTTCGTTGTAGATGTTTACGTTAACCTCGGTAACGGCCTGGCCGGATTTGCCTTCTGAAAATAATAGATTTAACGTGTATTTTTTGGCATGAGGCCGCATGGTCAATACTTCATCATGGCCAACCCCGCCCGTCATGTAATTCAAGCCGTATTTTGATGCGGGGCCAATTTCACCAGCCAGTACCTGTTGCGTAATGACTACGTGGGCAAAACTGATGCTGATAAAAAATGCTAAAGCGCGATAGAAGTGACGATCCATGTTTTTTGTCTTTATATTATTGTTAAGTAAGTACTTAATTCTGAGCAGTGTAGCAAAATTAGTGTGGTTAATCTAATCATAGCCCTTATGACTGCGGTAAAATTATAGCTATGAGAAAACGACGTAATAAAACAAATTTTGAGCAAACTCCGGCACCGGTTCTAACTGCGATTATTGAATCGCTAGATCAGGAAGGTCGCGGTGTAACGCACTATGAAGGCAAAACTATTTTTATCGATGGTGCGCTACCTCTGGAGAAGGTGACTTTTCAATCGCACTATACTAAATCCAGCTATGAAGTCGCCAATACAGTTGCAGTGTTAAAGCAGTCTAATCAGCGTGTTACACCAAAGTGCAGGCATTTTGGTAATTGTGGTGGTTGCAAATTACAGCATTTGGATTTTGCGGCACAGGTTGCAGCCAAGCAGAGACTGCTTGAGAATGATTTATGGCATATAGGCAAAGTAAAAGCCGAGAATATGCTGCCTCCACTTTACGGGCCTACTTGGGGTTATCGCCACAAGGCGCGTTTGAGCGTGAAATATGTGGAAAAGAAACAGCGTGTGTTAGTCGGTTTTAATGAAAAATCTACGCGTTTCGTGGCCGATATGAATTCATGTGAAGTGCTGGTGCCAGAGGTTTCTGCCTTGATCGAGCCATTGCAGCAATTGATCTTTCAACTTAGCCTTAGAGATAAGATTCCGCAAATTGAGTTGGCCGTTGGCGAGGCCACCCCAAACAAGGAGCGTGAGGCCGTTAAGGGTAAGCCGGTCATCGTTCTGATTCTTCGCATCATGGGTTCGCTAACCGCAAGTGATGAAGTGTTGCTGAAATCGTTTGCCGATGAGCATGCTGTACAAATCTGGACGCAAAGTAAAGGCCCAGACACGATTAAGCCATTCTATCCTTTAGGTGCTGCGCAACTGCAATACAGCCTACCTGAGTTTGGTTTGACATACCCATTTAAGCCTAATGAATTTACGCAAGTAAACCCACAAATCAATCAGGTCATGATACGCCGTGCCATGCAATTATTGGCACCTCAAGCGGATGAAAAAATTGCCGACTTTTTTTGCGGCATTGGTAACTTCACTTTGCCAATTGCGCGTAGTGGTGCGCAGGTGCTGGGTTTGGAAGGTTTAGCTAACCTTGTGGAGCGCGCTAATGAAAGCGCCCAGCTAAATGCGGTCAACAACGTCCAATTCGGCGTTTCTGATTTATTTAAAATTACACCGGAGGCGCTGACTGGATTGGGTCATTTTGATAAGTGGTTGATTGATCCGCCACGCGATGGTGCACATGAACTGGTTAAGTCATTGGATTCTAGCAATCGGCCGCGGCGCATTGTTTATGTGTCCTGTAATCCGGCAACATTGGCGCGTGATGCCGGAGAGTTGGTCAATGAAAAAGGCTACACACTAAAAGCTGCTGGTGTGATTAATATGTTCCCGCATACAGCACATGTGGAGTCTATTGCGCTATTTGAGCTAAAAGAGGCTAGCTGAGCTTGTAGTTGTGTTGTATAAAAACAACAATTTGCATTTAGCTGTTGCCAATTTGATTCAAATCAAGCTTTTTGATATTTCGCGCTTTATAATCACCCCATTCGAATTAGGTTTATTAATTTTATTAAGTGGAGAATATATAGATGAAAAAATCATTATTAGTTTTAGCAATTGCCGCTACATTGGCTCCTGTGTTAGCACACGCTGAAGCGGGTGATTGGGTAGTGCGTGCACGTGCTGTTAATGTTGAGCCAAATGAGAGTAGCCGTTTAGGTTCAACTGCTAACAGAGGTAGTCTAGGTACAATTTTGACTCCAAGTGCAGATTTGAAGGTTGAT
>Ga0208396_100136_pt1 | contig 29310 bp, 28 predicted proteins | sample LakWasMet64_LOW9_2_FD_183896 | JGI IMG/M metagenome (GOLD analysis project Ga0208396, IMG submission 183896) | Freshwater sediment methanotrophic microbial communities from Lake Washington under simulated oxygen tension - Sediment Metagenome... | ecosystem: Environmental > Aquatic > Freshwater >... | reverse complement strand
AGCCATATTGCCAAAGCCAAGGCATTTTTGGCATGCGCTTCCATACGTACATGCAACGTTTCCAACCCTTTTAAAAACACCCATGCATTAAAAGCACTCATGGTCACACCAGCTGTGCGTAAAAATGCATAAACTGGCTCCATTAAGGTCTTAGAGCCGAGCACTGCACCACCCAAGCATCTGCCCTGCCCATCAATATATTTTGTTGCGGAGTGAATCACAATATCCGCACCCAACGCTAGTGGCCGCTGTATTGCTGGTGTGCAAAAGCAATTATCTACCACCAAATGTGCACCAGCTTGATGTGCAATATCAGCCAACAAACGAATATCACATACTTCAGTTAGTGGGTTAGAAGGCGTTTCTACAAAAAACAGTTTAGTTTTTGCTGTTGCAGCAACAGCCCACTCATCAGGCTCAGTAAGTGATACAAAGGTTACCTCCAAGCCCCAGCGCTTAAGTATATTGCCGAACAACTGCACGCTAGTACCAAATATACTGCGAGAGGCAACAACATGATCACCAGCCGAACACAAACCCATGACGCACGCCAAAATTGCAGACATCCCGCTAGATGTGGCTACACATTGCTCAGCACCTTCCAAAGCAGCCAGCTTATTTTGGAACATTGTGACCGTTGGGTTAGTAAAGCGCGAATAAATATTGCCAGGCTCTGTGCCACCGAATCGAGCAGCAGCTTGTGCTGCACTTTCAAATCTAAAGCTTGAGTTCAGAAACAAAGCTTCAGAGTTTTCTCCGTATTCAGTCGACTCGCCACCAGCACGTACACTCAGCGTTTCTGGGTGAAATTGTAAATTATTATTCATCATTTCCTCTAAGTTCTCGGGACATAAAAAAACCCGCTCAAGCATTGCGCTAAAACGGGTTCTTTTTTACTCGCTTTAGCTGTATTTATAATGCGCCCGCAAGCTGAGTGTGGCCTTGATTAATGTTGGCAAACTCAAATCAGCGCAACTTCATGTTAGTCTTAAGTCTAAACACAGTCAAGTATTTAACATGAGCAATTACGTATTTTAAATGACCTAATTTAAGCGCCCTCTTCAACCTCAAGTCCATTGGCGTTGATTAAATTCAAATCCAACTGGGTACTTGAATTTGCTGGTTTGGCGTTCTTTTGTCCATCACCACGTGCAGACTCAATTTTTGACAAATATGCTTCACTGATATCACCAGTCACATACTTACCATCAAAGCAAGAACAGTCAAAATCTTTGATTTTAGGATTGCTTTGCTTGATATCATCGACCAAAGCATCAAGATCTTGATAGATGAGTGCGTCAGCACCGATCTCTTTACAGATTTCCTCATCGCTACGTCCAGTTGCTAACAACTCGTCGCGACTTGGCATATCAATACCGTACACATTTGGGAAACGAACTGGAGGCGCTGCTGAAGCAAAATACACTTTAGTCGCGCCTGCATCACGTGCCATCTGCACAATTTGCTGTGAGGTTGTGCCACGCACGATAGAGTCATCCACCAGCAGAACATTCTTGCCTTTAAACTCAATCCCAATTGGATTTAGTTTTTGACGGACTGATTTTTTACGTAATGCTTGACCAGGCATAATAAACGTACGGCCGATATAACGGTTTTTAATAAAACCTTCACGATAATCTAAACCTAACGCCAACCCTACTTGAAGCGCACTTGGACGACTAGTATCAGGAATAGGAATCACGACATCAATCTTTTTGTCTGCCCATTCACGCTTGATTTTCTCAGCTAAGCTCTTTCCCATATCCAAACGCGTTTGATATACAGAGACACCATCAATCACTGAGTCTGGGCGTGCTAAATATACATACTCAAAAATACATGGATTGAGCTTCGCTTCATCAGAACATTGACGTGAGTAGAAATTACCTTCCATATCAATAAATACCGCCTCACCAGGCTCAACGTCACGTAAAACTTCAAAACCCAAGACATCCAAAGCCACACTCTCAGAAGCGACAATGTATTCTGTGCCTTTATCAGTTTCACTCTTACCAATCACTAGTGGACGAATACCATTTGGGTCACGGAATGCAAGTAAACCAAAGTTGGCAATCATCGCAACAACGGCGTATGCACCTTTACAACGCTTATGAACACCAGCAACCGCATCAAAAGCCATGTCAGTATTTAGTACGGCGTTGCGCGATGTTTTTTCAATCTCATGTGCAAGTACATTTAGCAACACTTCAGAATCTGAACTGGTATTAATGTGACGTAAGTCCTGACGGAACATTTCTGATTTTAATTGCTCAGAATTGGTCAAGTTACCGTTATGTCCTAACACTATGCCAAACGGAGAGTTTACATAAAACGGCTGAGCTTCAGCAGCATTGGAAGATCCGGCTGTTGGATAACGGACGTGAGCAATACCGGCATTACCAACAAGGCTGCGCATATGACGTGTTTGAAACACATCTTTTACCAGTCCGTTATTTTTATGCATAAAGAATGTGTTGCCATCACAGGTCACAATGCCGGCTGCATCCTGCCCCCTGTGCTGAAGTACCAGTAAACCATCATACAACAACTGATTAACTGGATTTTTACCTACAATGCCTATAATTCCACACATGTATCGAGCCTTAACTGATGAGTTCTATTTAAATGATGATTCTAGTCGTATTTAACGTGCTTAGCGATGCTCTCTGGAACCCAAGGCAATAAACTAAGCACTAGCGCTTCAATTGGGGCGCTAAACATAGCATTGCGCCATCTAGAATCTTTAGGTATATCGGTCAAACCTGCGAGAAAAACGATCACACACACAATCAGCAGACCACGGGCCACTCCAAATAAAGCGCCTAAGAAACGATTCAACCAGCCCAATCCAGCTTTTTTAAAAATTGCAGATAGGGCAATGCCCAATAACGTAGCAAGCAATAAAGTTGCTAAAAAAAGTACCAAAAAAGCTGCCAAGACGCGAAGTGCATCGTTAGGGATATCTATCGGCATCATAGGAAGGAGTTGGTTCGTATAAGTAACACCAACATAAAACGCAGCGACTAAACCAACAATCGCTAGCACTTCTCTAATCATGCCACGCATCACGCTTAATATTACAGACAATCCTATTATGATTAATACAATATAGTCAAAAATCGTCATTTTAAATCTTTATCAGTTCCATCAAAAAGCATCGTTGTTTCAGGCTAGCGCGAAGTAGTATCGAACTAATCATTACTAATAACGATACCAGGTAGTCCAATCTCTTTGATCTTCACCAGTGCATTCATCGCATCCTGGCGAGATGTAAACTTACCAGCCTTGAGGCGAAGTCCATCACCCTTAGGAGTCGTCGCTTTTTCGGTAGTGGTTGCAAAACCTGCCTGCTTAAGTTGATCTTGCAAGCGTTTTACATTCGCAGCATCAGAATACACCCCCACCTGAACTGTAAAACTACCTTCAGACTTTGTTGGCACTTTATCTTCAACAGCTTTAACAACAGCAGTGACTTCGGTCGGTATTTTTTCAACAGGTTTAATCGTTTTGACAGGTTCCGCCTTCTTGACCTCGTCTTTTGGCACAGCCACTGGCTTTGGAATATCTACTGGCTCGGCTTTGGTTTCAGTGACTTTCGCTAAAGACTTTCTGCGCTCAGCCTCTTTTGCTTCTGCTGCTTTTAGCGCTGCAATACTTTCCGCACTTGGTGTATCAACGGACTCAACCTCAGTTGCATATTCAGCCTGAGCCGCGGGCAGCTCATGCTCTGAAGGCACTGGCATTTGTTGATCATTTTGCACATAAGCTTGCTCGTGCTTCACCTCAGGCATTGTAATTTTAATAGAATCTGGCTTTGTCTGCCCTGAACGGTCTTGAAGTATCTGCGGCAAAATAATTAGCATTAAAAGCACAAGCGCAATGGCACCGACTAAGCGCCTACGTGCCCTCTTTTTAAGTATTAATGCTTGATCCACTGGCAAATCTACAGACATTACTGCTTCCTTAAGGATGTGTTGACATGTTCATTTAAATATTGCATCACACCAGACACAGTAAAAAACGAACCGAACGCTACAATTTTATCATTTTCATTCGGTTCTATACAGCTTTCTCTATCGAGATAGGCTTGATAATATGCATCACCCAAATTATTAAAAACTTTTACTGGCGCGTTAGGAGCTGCTTTGTTAATGGCCTCTAACAATACAGCAACGCTCGCACCTCTACTATGCTCAATAGGAGCAACGTACCATGCGTTAACCTCCCCCTTCAATGCATCAACCACACCCTTAATATCTTTATCTGCCAGCATAGAAAAAACTGAAAAAACACGAGGATTCTGATTGGAATGGCTAATAGCTGTTACGCTGTTTTCCTTTAGCACTTTCAGATTTTCTGCTAAAGCTATTGCTGCATGTGGGTTGTGTGCAACATCTAAAATCAACCAAGGAAAGCGGGAGTCGGTATAGAATCTTCCAACCAGCTTAATTTCTTGCATTGCTTTTGCAATCGCCACCTCAGAGACAGGTAACGCTGACTGCAACGCTATTACCGCAGTAACTGCACACGCTGCATTATTTAACTGATAACGCCCCTTTAAAGCAGGAATAGGCAAATGGTGTATTCGTTGCTGGTTGCTTAGGTAATACCAACCAGTTTTAGTTAGCTCGTATCCAAATTCATGCTGTATGCATTTGAAATCAGCATTCACTTTTTTAGCATATGCAATTAAGGATTCAGGAGGATCATTATCACCGCATATTGCTGGAATTGCAGGTCTATAAACACCAGCTTTTTCATAAGCAATTAACTCTCTTGTGTGCCCCAAAATATCTTGATGATCTAAATCTATGTTGGTGACAATCGTACAGTCAGGTTCAAAGGCATTCACAGCATCCAATCTGCCACCAAGCCCTATTTCCAAAATCGCGACATCAACCCCAGTTTGAACAAAATGCCAAACAGCTGCCAATGTGCCTATTTCAAAATACGTGAGTGATATTGCATCAGCGTTATGTGAACCACCTTGTCGTGCCTCTTCAACTGCAGCAAATGCATCGCATAAGGACTCATCACTGGCGTCTTGTCCATTGATGTTAACTCGCTCGTTATAACGTAAAATATGTGGCGATGTATAGCAGCCTACGCGATAACCAGCATGCTTGTAAATTTGTGACAACATCGTGCAGGTTGAGCCCTTACCGTTAGTACCTGCTACTGTAATAATCTTAAACGCTGGCCTTAACCCTAATCGGTCAATCACTACTTTAACTCGACCCAATCCCATTTCAATGGCATTTGGATGTAATTGCTCAATATATTTTAACCAAGTTAACAAGTCTCTAGGTGGCGCTTCATGCTTCAAGCTGTTAGACATGCAAAAAACCTTTATGCATTAATAGTCCACCCCAAGAATTAATCACTAAGTTTAAAATTTAACTAATCTCAAATATTAAGCCACTGCTGGCAAACGCATTAAATTAGCTAATAATGAGGCCAATCGGTTACGCATTTCACGGCGATCAACAATCAAATCAATTGCACCATGTTCTAATAAAAACTCTGCGCGCTGGAATCCATCCGGCAAAGTCTCACGTACGGTTTGCTCAATCACACGAGGTCCTGCGAAGCCAATCAAAGCTTGAGGCTCTGCCACAATCACATCACCTAACATTGCAAAGCTAGCAGACACCCCGCCCATCGTTGGGTCCGTCAGCACAGAAATGTATGGCAAACCAGCTTTGCTTAATTGTGTTAACGCAGCACTGGTTTTTGCCATTTGCATGAGCGATAACAAACCCTCTTGCATACGTGCACCACCACTGGCAGAAATACAGATAAATGCCATTTTGTTGTCAATCGCAGTTTGTACGCCACGCGCAAAACGCTCACCCACAACAGAGCCCATTGAACCACCCATGAATTTGAACTCAAATACCGCAACCACTGCAGGCACTGACTTGATACTGCCTTGCATCACAATCAAGGCGTCTTTTTCATTAACGGCTTTTTGTGACTCTTTAATACGCTCAGCATAGCTTTTGCTATCTTTAAACTTTAATGGGTCAATTGGTTGAACATTTGCACCAATCTCAAACTGTCCTTCCACATCTAGCAACTGTGCCAAACGTGCACGTGCACCTATACGATTATGGTAGCCACATTTTGGACAGACTTCCGCATTATCTTCTAAATCTTTACGATAAAGCACAGACTGGCAAGATGAACACTTACTCCATAGTCCTTCTGGCACTGTTTTCTTATCAGCACCAACAACACGTTGAATTTTTTGCGGTAATTTATTTAACCAACCCATTGCATATCCTTTTTAACAAATTACGCAGCGTCAACTGCGGTTTTTAATTCTTTCATCAATGCAGCGACATTCTCTAATAAATTATCATCATTAGAAGCTTCAATCTCCTGCACCATACGGCTACCTACAACAACCGCATCAGCAATCGCTGCTGTTGCCTTTGCTGTAGCTGCATCCCGTATACCAAAACCTACACCAACAGGTAGATTTGTTTGCTGACGGATAGAAGCTACGCGTGCAGAAACTTCTACAATATCTAAATTCGCAGCACCAGTAACTCCTTTAAGTGACACATAGTATACAAAGCCACTTGCCTGATTAACAATTAACTCAACACGCTTTGGTTCGGTGGTTGGTGACAACAAGAACACAGGATCGATATCACGTGCGCGTAACTCTTTAACAAACTCACCGCACTCTTCTGGCGGATAATCCACAGTAATGACACCATCAACATCTGCAGCTTTTGCTCTGTCAGCAAACACTGTCGGCCCAATCGCTTCAATCGGATTAGCATAACCCATTAATACAATCGGCGTTGTTTGATTGGTTTGACGAAACTCTTTTACCATATCCAACACTGCCGTTAACCCAACCTTATGTACCAAAGCGCGCTCACTAGCACGCTGAATGACTGGGCCATCGGCCATCGGATCTGAAAATGGCACGCCAAGCTCAATCATGTCTGCGCCATTTTTAACTAAAGTGTGCATTAGATTAACAGTATGCTTGGGATGCGGATCACCTGCCGTAATATAAGGGATCAAGGCTGTTTTACCTTGCTGTTTTAAAGTAGCAAAAGTTGTTTGAATTCGTGACATAGTTAGCTTATTGTTGTACTAGTTAATTTATCTAAAGCGAAGTTTTAATCAATTCACGCATGCTGCACAAAAATCATGATTAAGCTGTATTGTTTAAATAGAACTTAATCATGATGGATGTGAAGTTATCTGACTGAAAAAGCTATCACCTTAACGTTAAGGTTTATAAAGTAATATTTGCAAGCTTAGCAACAGTGTTGATATCTTTATCCCCACGGCCAGATAAGTTGACCAACACAATTTGGTCTTTACTCATGGTTTTAGCCATTTTCTGTGCATGCGCAAGCGCATGACTAGATTCCAATGCTGGGATAATACCTTCTGTTCGACATAAATTATGGAATGCAGACATTGCCTCGTCATCAGTGATCGCTACATACTCTGCACGCTTAATGTCTTTCAGCCAAGCATGTTCTGGTCCTACTCCGGGGTAATCTAAACCGGCTGAAACGGAGTGCGTCTCAATAATCTGCCCATCTGCATCTTGCATCAAGTATGTACGGTTACCATGTAAAACACCAACCGGACTATTCGCAGTAAGCGGTGCGGCATGCATTCCTGTCTCAATCCCATGTCCAGCAGCTTCTACACCAATTAATCTAACATTAGGCACGTCAATATAAGGATAAAATATACCCATCGCATTTGAGCCACCACCAACACAGGCAACAACAGCATCTGGCTGACGTCCAGCCATTTCCATCATTTGCTCTTTTGCTTCTACGCCAATCACTGCTTGAAAATCTCGTACCATCATTGGATATGGATGAGGGCCTGCGACGGTACCAATGATATAAAAAGTATTATGAACGTTAGTCACCCAATCACGCATCGCTTCATTGAGTGCATCTTTAAGTGTTTTAGATCCACTTTCAACAGGCACAACTGTAGCACCTAAGAGCTTCATCCTGAATACATTAGGTGCCTGACGCTTAACGTCTTCACTACCCATATATACCACACACTCTAACCCCAAACGAGCGGCAATAGTAGCCGTAGCAACGCCATGCTGCCCTGCGCCAGTCTCAGCAATTACTCTAGGTTTACCCATGCGCTTAGCTAGTAAAGCCTGACCGATTGTATTATTGATTTTGTGCGCACCAGTGTGGTTTAAATCCTCACGCTTCAAGAAGATTTGAGCACCACCAATTTGATCAGATAATCGTTTTGCATGGTAAATCGGGCTTGGACGGCCAACAAAGTGCTTTAAATCATACGCGTATTCAGCTAAGAACTCAGGATCATGACGGTACTTTTCGTACATCACACGCAACTCATCAAGTGCCTCAACCAATGTTTCCGCGACAAACGTACCACCGAACTGTCCAAAATGCCCACGTGCATCTGGCATATCATAAAGCTGCATATTTAATCTCCACTTAAACTCACCGCACTCTGTTTAAATTACAAATAGGTTTCAATTACAAATAGACTTGTTGCATAAATGCAGCAATTTTTGCCGCATCTTTAATTCCTTTTGACAATTCCACACCACCACTTACATCAACAGCATAAGGTCTAACTTGTTGAATGGCTGAACCAACATTCTCCGCTGTCAACCCGCCAGCTAAAACGACAGGCTTATTCAAATCCGAAGGGATTAAACCCCAATCAAATGTATGCCCTGTTCCTCCAGCAACACCTTCGGTATAGGTATCTAACAACAATGCTCTGGATGCAGAATAATCTTTCGCATATTGTACCAAATTTGTGTCTGACTTAACGCGAATTGCCTTCATAAAAGGTAAGCCATAGCTTGAGCATTCTTCAGGTGCTTCATCTCCATGAAACTGAAGTAAGTCTAACGCAACATTCGAAATTACATCACGAACGAAACGCTCTTCCGCATTTACAAACAAGCCAACGATACTGATAAACGCCGGGATTTGACTAACAATTTTAATAGCCTGCTCGACAGACACTGCTCGAGGGCTTGGCTCATAAAAAACCAAACCTATCGCATCGGCACCGTTTTCGACAGCTACCAAGGCATCTTCTGCCCTCGTAATTCCACAGATCTTAACTCTGACTCTCAAATCCATATCCTTTAACACGCGTAACAAAAGTCACTGAACATTAACCACTGCCAATAAAGACGGTGCAATTGTAACGCTAAACTAATATTTTCAAGCCCGGCTGAGTGCTTTTTGGCAATCCCCACCTCTCGTCATACCCAACATCTGTTAAATACAAACCGCTTGGAGAAAAAGTTGGTGGCGATAATGTACGATCCTTATTTTGCAATAGCACTTGCATATAACTGGGTGGGTATTTACCTTTTCCAATATAAATTAACGCGCCAACCATATTACGTACCTGATGCTGTAAAAATGCATTTGCTGAAAAATTGAACAGGAAGTATTGCCCAGCATTTAGAACATCTGCTTTAGATAAGGTTCTAACAGCTGTTTTTGCCTGACATTCAGATGCACGAAAAGCAGTAAAGTCATGCTCGCCAACCAAATACGTGGCAGCTTCTCGCATTGCTGCATAATCTAAAGGCAAATGAAACCAACCTGCTTTACTAGCCATTACCGCTGAAGCTACTGGTGCGTTGTATAGCAAATACTGATAACTCCTACTGAGTGCAGAAAATCTTGCATGGAAGTCTTCACCCACTTCATGCGCCCATTCTACTCGCACAGTTTCAGGCAAATGCGCATTAACTCCACGCACCCACGCAGATAATGGGCGATTTGCATCAGTTTCAAAATGTACAACTTGACCTAACCCATGAACACCCGTATCCGTTCGGCCTGCCGCATGTATTCTAACCTGATGTTGCGCAACACTTTGAATCGCAGCTTCTAATGCATCTTGCACTCCACAAGCTGACGGCTGACTCTGCCATCCGCAAAACAGCGAACCATCATAAGTTACCCCTAAAGCAATTTTCACAAAAACCTCATCGCAATCATTACTCCTAGAACAAACAACATAAGCACCATCACAACTTTATCTATTGAGTTGAAGTGTTTCTTTTCAAAATACACAATATCAACCATTGGTATTGCTTCTAGCTCACTATGAATATCATTAAAATGCCTAAAACTAAAATTTGCCTTACCTCTAACCGCAACTTCATCAACATAATTAAGTGTCAGTAATAAGCGAACTGAAAACCTCTCAACATCAAGACCAACGTACTTTAGCGGCTGTAGTAATATATACAACGCCAACATCAACTCATCTTTCTTTGTAGTGACTAGTAATATATTCAATGCCGCTAACGCAATTAGCAACCTAGATATTTGTAACAGAGCAAGATGCAACCCCTCAAAACTTGGCGCAACACTGACTGGAAAATGAGGAACCAACTCTCCCGGAGTGCCGAATGCATAGATCAAGAAAATTGAAAAGAAAAACCAGCGCGCTCGTCTTAATGTGGTCCAAAAAACCTTGAACTGCATTTTAACTGCCGCGATAAAAAGTATCAGCAGTATTGCTATTAGCAATTGAGAATCAGCAATCCCAGCAGCGATTAATATTAATAAAAACATTAACATCTTAACAAAAGGATGCATATTTAATAAATCCATCGTAAACAAATCATTGGTAGCAACGTATACTTTTAGAGTAACTAAACCTAAATAGCGGTAAAGAACAAAAAGGCCGAGCATTAAGCTCGGCCTTTTTGTGTAAACTAACCCTATAAACCTGCTAACAACTGCTCAGCTTTTAATTTCTGCTGTGGCCCACCCTCTTTTAGCACTTCCTCAAGTAGCTCGCGTGCACCCTCTTTGTCGTCCATATCGATATACGCAGCCACCAAGTCCAGCTTAATATCAACATCTTGATTTTCTGAACTAACAGCTTCAGAAGCAATAGGTGAATCAAGACCACTATCGTCAGCATCTTCAAGCAATGATTGCGTATCATCATCACCTAAATCTAAACTTATGGCAGAAAAGTCAAACTCATTGCTAGCAACATCGCTGACTGAGTCTTTAGTATCAATCGGCGCAGTATCTACTTCATCTAATGAAAAATCAAAGTTCACACTTTCATTTGAAGATTGCAAATTTGCATTATCAATCTCTGGATGATCAATGAGCGGCAGACTACCATCAAAGCTGTTACCCTCAATTTTATCTGATGGAACATCAAATGATATCTCCATGGGAGTGTCTGGAATTTCAAAAGCCACTGGTTCTGAATCTGAATCTGAAGTAGAGAAGTCTATTGCAGAATTATCCGCAATACTAAACTCTTCATTGAATGCTATCGGAGTACTACCCTCAGATTCGCTTGAAAACTCAATATTAGGTGCCGTATCAAGAAACGATGGCACTTCAAAAGAATCAGCACCACTTGCTATTGCCTCAGTCTGGGGATTAACAGGCGTCGCTTCAACCAACTCAGCATCAGAAGCGAATGTAAACTCTAAGGCATTATCGTCAACTGTTGCAGTTGACTCATCAGTCGCAGCAATATCAGCGAGCACCACTTCCTCAGCTTGTTTATCGTCTATCTCACTCGCTGAGGGAACATCTGGCACACCCAAATCAAACTCAAGCCCCTCGTCAACAGCCGGAGCTGAGCTAAAGCTTTCCATCACGACCGAACTTGGGCTAACCTCAGCTGTAGTCTCGCCAGCAAATAGCGCCGGCTTAACTTCTTCAGTAATTTGGAACTCATTCTTTGGTTCAGATGAAGTGTTAGGCTCATCATCTAAAGAGAAATCTAAACTAACGTCGTCTTGGTGTGATAACACCGCACTCGCTACTGCGCCAGCCTGAACAGCCATTACTGATGGCGCTGAGGCAGGAAGACTAGATATATCATAAAGCGGATTTTCAGGCTCTAACTTTTGACCCATTTCCGCAACTTTTGCCCATGTAGGATCATCCGCACCTAAAGTAGTGTACAACTCTCCCGCAACTGCCTCAAATGCAGAAACATCTTTACGGCCAGCATACATTTCCAAGAGTTTCAGATGTAACTCATACCGCTTTGGTTCTTTAACGATAGCATCTTTAAGTATTTCTTCAGCTTGAGCATCACGTCCATAAGCCATATAAACTTCAGCTTCAGCGATTGGGTCAACATCATTGGTGTCTATCATGCTGCCATCTGCACTCTGTGCAAAATCAGTCAGGAATGATGTATCTGAGGTGCTTGAGTTACCAGTGGTATTACCAAATACAGTATTTGCACGTAAGCCACCTGAGGTAAGAATACCACGCTCAAAGCTATCTAACTCTTTTCTACGCTTATTACGTAAAAACAACCAGCCAGCAGCTAACACTACTAAGGCAGATGTGCCGCCTAGCAATTTAATATCAAGACCTGACAGAAGGCTTTCAATGAAAGATGGCTCTTGAACAGGCTCAGATGGAGGAACTTTGGCTGCTTGTTTTTTTGGCTGAGCCTTGACCTCAGGTTTTGTTTCAGCAGGCTTCTCCACTGGCGGCTTTTCAGCAACAGGCTCAGAAGTTACTTCTGCGTTTTTCTGCAACTCAGTCATGGTCTGATTTTTCAGCGCCAACAACTTTTGCATATCCTCAATTTGTTTTTCTAATGCTGCAGCACGAGACAAGGACTCCTTAAGCGCGTTCTCACGTGCAGTCGCTTCTTCCTGTAATGCAATAATTTTTGCATCAGCTTCTGCAGTGCCTGATTTTTGGCTAGTAACGGCATTCTTTTCGCCTGCGGAAAGTTTTACAACATCTTGGACGCCTGCCTTAACAGCAGCAGACTTATCTTCTGTTGAAGCAATTTTCCCTGATGCTGATTGCTTAGGCTCACCCTCCTCCGAGGCTAACGCAGTTTTTACATTACCTGCAAGAGCGTTGCGGTAAGCGTTCCAGTTGGATGCATGCACTTTAAGTGCTTGTTTTGCCTGGTTAGGATCAATTGCAGATAATGCTTCAGTAGAAGGCGCTTTAATAATTTGCCCAACTTTAAGTTGGTTCATATTATTATTAGCAAAAGCTGACTTGTTGTTTTCAAACAATCCCACCAACATTTGGTCAAGACTTACACCATCAACCTGCATTTTTTGCGCTATTGCAGCTAATGTATCTCCACGTTTAGTGGTAAGTTCATCTACGTCAACTTCTTTTTGCGCCAAGTCTTCAGGCTTAGCCGTACTATTTTTTTTCTTTGAAGTTTTGCTTGTATTTGGCGTTAAAGTCTTCTGTGTATTAGAGTCAGCGAGTACACCTGAGGTAGCGCTTGGCTTGATAATTGGCACAAAATCAGAAGCAGCATTAGCCGCCTGCTTGTACTCAGGAGGATCGAGTAAAACCGTATACTCACGTAACAAACGTCCAGATGCCCAGTCTACTTGAATCAACATATCCAAATATGGATCATTGATTGGCGTACTAGAACGAATTCTTAGAATTGGGGCGCCAGTGTCACTTTTAGCGAGGTCAACCTTGATATTATTATGAACGCCAAGGCGGGTAATCCCTTGCACATTATATGCCTCTTCCGAAGCAATCGCAGCTGTCAAGGTGGATAGCTCTTCTGGAGTAACAGAGAGAAGCTCAACGTCTACTTTTAATGGCTCACCCAACCCTGAATTAACATTTAGTTTCCCTAAGCCTGCTGTGTAGCCAACGATTGGCATAAATGCCATGCAGACCGCTAACGAAATTTGCTTTATTTTTGATTTACGCACATCGCTACCTTTAAACGTACTAAATATTTGCAATATGAAAATAACATCAAATAGTTAGGTATGCAAGCTCATAATGCACATTATATTTAGCCATTATCTGGCAGCGGCATTTAATACGATGTTTTTATCATCCAGATTTCTCTGGATTAATTTATTTTTCTATTAGAATCCGCAACATACGACGTAACGGCTCTGCCGCACCCCATAGCAGCTGGTCACCCACTGTAAACGCTGACAAGTAGTCGTTACCCATATTAAGCTTACGCAACCTACCCACTGGGGTGATTAACGTGCCTGTCACGGCGGCTGGCGTTAACTCACGCATGCTCACTTCACGCTCATTGGGAATCACTTTTGCCCATTGATTGGCCTCAGCCAACATTTGGCTGATTTCATCTATTGGCACATCTTTTTTAAGCTTAATTGTTAAAGCTTGGCTATGACAACGCATTGCGCCGATACGCACACACAGACCATCAATCAGCACAGGGTTAGCTTCACGACCTAGAATCTTATTAGTTTCAACGCCGCCTTTCCACTCTTCTTTACTTTGGCCGTTGCCTAAGTCTTTATCAATCCAAGGAATAAGGCTTCCCGCCAAAGGCACGCCAAACTGTGCTGTAGGGAATCGTTCATCACGCAATGTACCAGCCACTTCTCTGTCAATATCTAAGATTGCAGATGCAGGATCTTTCAGGAAATCGCTTGCTACTCGGTGTGCCTCACCCATTTGATTAAGCAGTTCACGCATATTCTGTGCACCTGCACCAGAAGCTGCCTGATAAGTCATTGATGTTGCCCACTCGACCAAGTCAGCTTTGAACAAGCCATTTAAAGCCATTAGCATTAGCGACACTGTACAGTTACCACCTACCCAGTTTTTATTGCCATGAGCATAAGCGTCTTGTATCACATGCATATTGACTGGATCTAGCACAATCACAGCATCACTCTCCATACGCAATGTTGAGGCCGCATCAATCCAGTGTCCGCTCCAGCCAGCTGCACGTAATTTAGGGAAAATATCAGTGGTATAGTCGCCACCTTGGCAAGACACAATAACATCCATCGCCTTAAGCGCATTAACGTCTTTAGCATCTAGCAATGCTGGCGTTTCTTTGCCAACATTTGGCCCTTTACCGCCAACTTGAGAGGTTGTGAAAAATTGCGGCTCAATGAGTGCAAAGTCATTTTCTTCTAACATACGTTGCATCAGAACAGAACCAACCATGCCACGCCAGCCTACAAAACCTACTTTAAGCATTTTATTTTCCACTTTTAATAATTAACGATTGCTGACATATATCCAGCAGGGTATCAATAAAAACTCTACCTACACTAACGCCAAGCTAGCAAAGATTAAACTCAAACGAGCCAAACTCGCCTAGTGAGATTAGAGTGCCGCAACTACCGCATCGCCCATTGCACGACAGCCAACTTTAGTTGAACCTTCTGTCCAGATGTCAGCTGTTCTGTAGCCTTGCGCAAGCGCTTTTTTGACTGCATTTTCTACTCGCTGTGCATTTGCCTCATCGTTAAATGTATAACGTAGCATCATCGCAACTGAAAGAATTGTTGCTAATGGATTTGCAATATCTTTACCTGCAATATCTGGCGCTGAACCATGGCTCGGCTCATACATACCTTTGTTATTCTCATCTAAAGAGGCTGAAGGCAACATACCGATTGATCCTGTAAGCATAGATGCTTCGTCAGACAAGATGTCACCAAAAATATTACCTGTTACCATCACATCAAACTGCTTAGGTGCACGAATTAACTGCATGGCTGCATTATCTACATACATATGGCTCAATTCGACCTCAGGATAGTCAGCCGATAACTCAATCATGACTTGACGCCATAACTCAGTTGCTTCTAGCACGTTAGCCTTATCCACAGAGCACACTTTTTTATTACGCTTCATCGCAATATCAAAAGCCACACGCCCAATACGACGAATCTCAGATTCGTTATAGCGCATTGTATTTACGCCCTCACGCTCGCCATTCTCTAATTTAGAAATACCTCGTGGTTGGCCAAAGTAAATGTCACCAGTTAACTCACGAACAATCATGATGTCTAACCCTGAAACCACTTCTGGCTTCAATGTAGATGCAGAAGCTAGCTCTGGGTACAACAATGCGGGACGCAAGTTGGCAAACAAGTTAAGTTCTTTACGAATACGTAATAAACCACGTTCAGGGCGCAAGTGACGCTCAAGTTTATCGTACTTCCAGTCACCAACTGCGCCTAATAAAACAGCATCAGACTCCTTAGCCAACTTCAATGTTGCATCTGGCAAAGGATCGCCTGAAGCTTCATAACCGGCACCGCCAATTGGTGCCTCAGTCATGCTAATGCCCAAATTAAGCGCATTTAAAACTTTAACGGCTTGTGCAACGATTTCTGGACCAATACCATCACCTGGCAATACTGCAATTTTCATGAAATGACTTTCTTAAACTTTTAATTAACTTAACTAAATTTGAATGTGAAAAAGAGCGATGTTTCTGAGCTTTTTTCAACGAAACTTCAATGACTACAATTAGTAATGGCTTTAGTTAAATAGCCATGGCTGTGCTTGTTGGTGCTTAAGCTCAAACGCCTTAATTTTATCCTGTTGTTGCATTGTTAAACCGATATCATCTAATCCGTTTAACAAGCAATGCTTACGGAAAGCATCTACTTCAAATGGATGAACTTCACCTGCAGGCGTTGTAATCGTTTGCGCACTTAAATCAATATTAAGTTTATAGCCCTCAGTCACGCTCACTTGATTAAACAACCCATCCACAACATCTGCTTTTAAAACAATAGGCAACATGCCATTTTTGAAGCAATTGTTAAAGAAAATATCAGCAAAGCTAGGTGCAATAATCACCTTGAAGCCGTAATCTTCCAACGCCCATGGCGCATGTTCTCTGCTAGAGCCGCATCCAAAGTTCTCACGTGTAAGCAATACACTAGCGCCTTGATAGCGCGACTGATTTAACACAAAATCAGGGTTTATCGGACGCTTGCTATTATCCATACCTGGCTCACCTTGGTCTAAATAACGCCACTCATCAAATGCGTTTGGACCGAAGCCACTACGTTTGATTGATTTTAAAAACTGCTTAGGAATAATAGCGTCCGTATCCACATTAGCGCGGTCCAACGGTGCTACCAATCCATTCAATTGCGTAAAAGCTTGCATGTTATTTTCTTAAGTATTAGTTAATAATCTAGTTTAAATCTTTGAGTGTTCCCAAACGGCTACCTCAAGCTAGCTAGGTTGTATTTAGTTCGCTGACTTCTGGATGGCTTCGCCACCTTTTTCTAAGTCTTTACCAATACCAGCCACAGTATTACAAGCTGACAATGCGACCGCGATCATGATAAGAAACAAGAATTTTTTCATAAACCATCCCTTTATTAAAGTTAACTTAAATCTCTCACATCAACAAAGTGACCAGCAACAGCGGCGGCGGCAGCCATTTCAGGGCTAACTAAATGCGTACGCCCTCCCTGCCCTTGACGACCCTCAAAGTTACGATTACTTGTTGATGCACAGCGTTCACCGGAAGCCAAGCGGTCAGCATTCATTGCCAAGCACATTGAGCAACCTGGCTCACGCCATTCAAAACCAGCTTCTGTGAATATCTTATCCAAGCCCTCTTGTTCAGCTTGTGCCTTCACTAAACCAGAGCCCGGTACAACCAGTGCAAGTTTGACGTTAGGTGCAATATGCTTGCCTTTTGCAATAGCAGCCGCTGCACGTAAGTCTTCGATACGTGAGTTAGTACATGACCCAATAAAAACTTTATCGATTTGAATATCACTAATGAGCGTATTGGGTGTTAAGCCCATGTAAGCATAAGCACGCTCCCAATCACCACGCTGCACTTCATTTTTAGCCATCTCCAAACTTGGCACTTTTCCATCAATACCCACCACCATCTCAGGGGATGTTCCCCAAGTCACTTGTGGCTGAATATCTTCAGCATTTAGTGTAACAGTTGCATCAAAGGTTGCACCTTCATCGCTATGTAAAGTATTCCAGTAAGCGACAGCAGCTTCCCATTGATCCGCTTTTGGTGAAAATGGGCGGCCTTTTACATAGTTGATGGTCGTATCATCAACGGCAATAATCCCAGCACGTGCACCAGCTTCAATCGCCATATTGCATAAAGTCATACGGCCTTCCATGCTCATATTGCGTATCACAGAACCTGCAAACTCAATTGCATAGCCATTGCCGCCAGCAGTGCCTGTTTTACCGATAATAGCCAGTGCTACATCTTTAGCAGTAACACCTTTGCCTAGGATGCCATTGACAAGCACTTGCATCGTTTTTGATTTCTTCTGCACCAAGCACTGCGTCGCCATGACATGCTCAACTTCTGACGTACCAATACCATGTGCCAATGCACCAAATGCACCGTGCGTACTTGTGTGAGAGTCACCGCAGACCACGGTCATACCTGGCAAGGTAGCACCCTGCTCAGGGCCAACCACATGCACAATCCCTTGGCGCGAGTCCATAAATGGAAAGTAAGCTTTTGCACCAAATTCACGGATATTGTCGCTTAAGGTTTCTATCTGTAAGCGAGCCACAGGGTCAGCAATGCCAGATAGCCCTTTATCCCAGCCATTCGTTGGTGTGTTATGGTCTGCCGTTGCCACGATAGATGAAATACGCCAAGGCTTACGCCCAGCTAAGCGCAGACCTTCAAAGGCTTGCGGACTTGTCACCTCGTGCACCAAATGACGGTCAATATAAATCAGCGCGGTGCCGTTTTCCTCGGTCACAACGTGGGAATCAAACAATTTGTCGTATAACGTTTTTGCCATATTTCTCTGCTTTTTAAGTGCGCTTAGTCAAATGCCACGCTTACTTAATCCCTAAAATTACCAAACTGCAACGGAAAATCCGTTACATTCTTTTTTACAAATGCTATTGCATCTTGCAAGATATCTCGTTTAGCACCATTCACGCGAACAGTATCACCTTGAATACTCGCTTGCACCTTCATGCCTGAGTCTTTAATGAGCTTAGTAATTCGTTTAGCTAAATCAGTATCGATACCCGCGCGAATCTTCATCTCTTGTTTTACTTTGTTGCCAGATACTTTTTGGACATCTTTATGATCCAGACGTTTAGACGAGTCAGGTTCTTTCTTTTCCATTGCTGGTAACAAAATATCCTTCACCTGATCAAGCTGAAAGTCATTGTCGCCAAACAAAGTAATCACACTGTCTTTTTCATTGAGCTCAACCTTAGCTGAACTACCTTTAAAATCATAACGATTGGTAATTTGCTTACCAGCAGTATCAATCGCATTCTTCAAAGCGACCATGTCGACTTCTGAAGAAATATCAAATGAAGGCATACATCACCCCTATATTATTTACGAAGAAGATTATCGTCTAAACTAGACTGTTCAATACTTAACGAGGTAGCCAATTAAGTATTGAGCAGCCTAATTATCATTACTCAAAATGACAAACGTAATCTAGTGTTTCTAAAGTTTCGATATCAAATGACGAATTGCCTGGCACAGTAAACTTTTCACCTTCACTATATGTTTTCCATTCAGCTTCACCTTGCAAGCGCACTTTACAAACACCTGCATTAATTTCCATTAACTCAGGCGCTGCTGTGTTAAATGTAAGGGTACTTGGGAAAATAACACCAATCGTACTACGTGTTCCATTAGGGAGCATTACAGTATGGCTAACACACTTACCATCAAAGTAAATATTAGCTTTCTTTTTCACACTGACATTATCAAATTGTGCCATTTACTTTAGCTTTCAGAAAAAATCAAAACCCTATTATCGCAGAAAAGGTTTATCTAACCAATAAATGACGAGCAAATGCTAATGAAATTAGCTGTTCTACTAACTTAACCAAAAAATATAAAGTATTCCATTTTGGTTGCACTGAAGAAAAAGATTATCGCCATTACGATTGTTCGTACCAGCTTTTGCTACTATTGACCACCTTGACCACCAACAACATGACGGGCACTTCTATTAGCACACCAACTACCGTTGCCAATGCTGCGCCTGAATTAAATCCGAATATGCCGATTGCTGCGGCTACCGCAAGCTCAAAAAAGTTACTTGCACCTATAAGTGCGGATGGGCAAGCAACATTGTGCTTCTCTCCAACCTTCTTGTTGAGCCAATAAGCTAAGGCTGAGTTAAAGAAAACCTGAATTAAAATAGGAACAGCCAACAAAGCAATGACCAGAGGTTGTTTTAAAATAGCTTGTCCTTGGAAAGCAAATAACAAGACCAATGTAATCAAAAGTGCAGTAATTGACCATGGCCCAATTTTCTCCATCATTACATCAAAGTGCTTTTGCCCGCGCTTCAGTAGAGCTTTACGCCATAGTTGAGCTAGCATCACTGGAATAACGATGTAAAGCATTACTGATGTGACCAATGTGGCCCAAGGCACAGTGATGGAAGACATACCCAGCAATAAGGCTACAATTGGCGCAAACGCAAAAATCATAATGGTGTCATTCAACGCCACCTGTGACAACGTGAACAATGGGTCACCATTAGTGAGCCTACTCCAGACGAACACCATCGCAGTACAAGGTGCTGCAGCCAGCAGAATTAAACCAGCAATGTAGCTGTCGATCTGATCTGGAGGTAGCATCGGAGCAAACAAGTTTCGGATAAATAACCACCCAAGAAAAGCCATTGAAAACGGCTTTACAAACCAATTAACGAACAAAGTCACACCAATACCTTTGATATGCATTCTAACTTCATGCAACGCACCAAAATCGACTTTCACTAACATTGGAATAATCATCACCCAAATTAAAAAGCCCACAGGCAGGTTAACTTGCGCAAATTCCATGCCGCCTATCAATTGGAATAGATTGGGAGAAAGTTGACCTAACGCGATTCCTACGACAATACATACCCCAACCCAAAGCGTGAGATAACGTTCAAAAATACTCATGGGTGCTACTGATTGATTTGATTTCATGTTGATATATCTGTGATGAATTGAGAATAATGAGATTACTTCATTTAAATTAATACACTAAATTCGAAGTGCCAACTAACCACAGCAAGATGCAAAAAACTATCATGCATTTTTCACATTAGGCCGAGAACTCAATGACTGCTTATCAATCGCTGGCGAGCTCATGAAGTCGCTCCACACCAACAGGCTCATCCTGAAGCATCGTTACTAATGCGTAGCGTTTTGCAAGTTGTTTGGCCACAGTGTTAATTTCCACCAACTCATTTAGTGCTCTTTGATGTAATAAGGCAGAGGTTGTCTTTGTGGCAGCAATGCTATTATTAATTACCCATGCCCATGGCTCGATACCGGCACGACGTAGGTCCTCTTGCAAATTAGCAGCTTCTAATACGGGTGTCTTTTCTGCGAGTGTAACGATCAGTATTTTAGTTTGCTTTGGATCTTGTAACTGCATCATTGGTGTTGTGTAATGCAAATGAGCCTTATCCATTTGACGAGCTACCTCACGGTGATACGCACCTGTTGCATCGAGCAATAACAAGGTGTGACCAGTTGGTGCTGTATCCATGACAACAAACTTTTTACCCGCTTCACGAATAATCCTTGAGAATGCTTGAAATACTGCGATCTCCTCAGTACATGGAGAGCGCAAATCTTCTTCTAACAGCGCACGTCCATGCGCATCCAATTGCGCGCCTTTGCTATCCATTACATTTTGACGGTAGCGCTCAGTTTCTTCATGTGGATCAATTCGGCTCACGGTTAAATTATCTAGGCTACCGCTCAACGTGCCTGATAAATGAGCAGCGGGGTCTGATGTAGTGAGGTGTACAGGCAAACCGCGACTAGCCAACTCAACAGCAACGGCTGCAGCTATCGTGGTTTTACCAACACCACCTTTGCCCATCGTCATTACTAAGCCATGACCTTCTTTTGCAATCCCATCAACAAGCTGAGATAGGCTTTGCTTGCTTACTTCAACAAGCAAATCGCTCACCTCATGCACTTGATAAGGGCTATCTATTAAAAGCTGTCGCAAGGCATCTAACCCAACCAAATCAAACGCTTTGAGTGCCACTAAATCTCTCGGGAGTTGTTTTAATACTTCTGGAATTGCGTTGAGACTAGACTGTTCGCGCTGATAAATTGCAGCTGCTAACCTATCAGTTTCAGCCTCAATTTTTGGCAAAATGCCATTAATGACTAAGTATTGTTGTTTTAAACCAATACCTGCCAGTTCTTCATGGGTACGCGCAACCTCTCGCAATGTAGACTGCTGCGCTCGCGCAACGAGAATCAACCTAGTACGCTTACCATCGGCAAGTGCATCAACTGCGGCCTTGTATTGTTCGCGTTGTTTTTCTAGGCCAGATAAAGGTCCCAGACATGACGCATCCCCTTTGCCCTCTTCTAAAAAACCACTCCATGCACCAGGCAACTGCAGTAAACGAATCGTATGCCCCGTTGGTGCGGTATCAAATATGATGTGATCATAATCATCCGTCACAGGTGAGTCGATTAAAAGTGCCGTGAATTCATCAAAAGCTGCAATTTCTGTGGTGCATGCGCCAGAGAGCTGCTCTTCAATCCCTCTAACAACATCGTCAGGTAAAATACCACGCACTGGCCCAACAATACGATCACGATAAACCTGTGCGGCAGCTTGCGGATCAATTTCCAGCGCCGCCAAGTTAGGTACGGCTGGCACGGCTGTAATATGATTACCTATGCTAATGCCAAAAACCTGACCAACGTTTGATGCAGGATCAGTACTGACCAGTAAAACGTGCTTACCATTTTCCGCTAGTTGGATTGCCGTTGCGCAGGCAATGGAGGTTTTACCCACACCACCCTTACCAGTAAAGAAAAGAAAACGTGGTGGTTGATCAAGAAATTGCATGAACTATCCTCAGCTGAGCATCAAATAAGCTAACATTAAACTAACAGCATTTACCGCCACTACAGCAACTGGTAAGAGGTTGAATTTCAACTACCGACGTCAGCCCAGCCCAGCGCGCCAGTTCGGTACGGCTTGGGTAACGACCAGCCAACGCAAACTCACCATCCACTAAAATAAGTGGCAAAGCATCTTGACCAGAGCGCTCAAGGAAATCTCTCACCACTTTATTATTAGCAAAATCCATCGGCTGTTGAGCAAGATTAAAACGTTCAATTTGCGCGCCATTAGTTTTCGCCCAATCTGCATCGGCAGAAAAGCTAACTAAACTCTGATCTACTTCTGTCCCACATACGCCACTACTACAGCACATTGCAGGATCAAACACTTGTATTGATTTAGTCATCATAATTCCTTAAATAATAGTCGTTGCGATGTTATCCATTTCAGCTTTGAGTGCTATTTTATCGTTTTTTAGTGTCGTTAATGGCAGCGCCAAAAATGCCTCGATACGCGCACGCAAAATGCTATACGCCTTAACAAAAGCCGCATCAATTTCCTCATCCGTCCCAGTAACATGCGCTGGATCTTCCACCCCCCAATGCGTCCTTACCACAGGACCAAGATAAGCTGGACATGTTTCACCCGCTGCACTACCGCATACGGTAATCACAATATCTGGTGTTGTTGGTAGGTTTTCCCAAGACTTACTATGGTAGCCATCTGTTGCAATACCCTCACGCGCTAACAAAGCTAACGAGCGTGGATGCACATACCCAGTAGGCTTACTCCCTGCACTCATTGCGTGCCAACCACTTGGTGCCAAATGGTTAAAAGTGGCCTCACCTAATATAGAGCGACAAGAGTTACCTGTACATAAAAAGAGAACATTCATTGTTTACACCTTAGATTTATCGGTTGTTATTGAAGGCAGCACACTTGGCAAACAAACAGAAGTCATTCGCATTTCTGCACACTTCTCTGGATGGCCTGCACAACACTCTTCAGTGAGATAAGCAATCACATCTAACATCAATGGGATATTGGCGCGATAACGCTGATAGCGCCCCTCCTGTTCAACTGACACCATATTGGCATAAGTCATCGCCTTAAGATGAAAAGACAAGTTGTTTGCAGGAATATTTAAAGTGGTTGCTATTTCACCTGCAACCATCCCGTTTAAACCTTGCTTAACCAAGAGTCTAAACACATCCAAACGCACACCAGATGATAAAGACTCGAAAATTGAAGTTGCTGTATTTTTATCCATAATGCAATATTACAACTATTGTTGAAATATTGCATTATATTTTTCAACACTGCTTTTAAGGCAACTTTAGAAGGTCGGATAAGTCGATGCTAAACAGAAAAAACCAAACGGTAGCAATAGTCGTAAAAAAAGCCTAGAAACGTTAATTAACTAGGCTTTTGATACTTTTTGATACTAGGCGAAACACTAAAATGGTGGGCAGGCGGGAATCGAACCCACGGTGATTTGTTTATATTCAGACATTTACAACATCCTTGTGACCAATTTGTGACCAAAACTCCATTACCTTACCCCCTGCCGAAGTGTCTACATCTGGGATCCAGCGACCATAACGTTTGCGAATCATGCCCCAATCTTTGTGCCCCATTTGCGAAGCAACCCATAATGGATTTTCCCCTGCCGAAAGCAAAGTGCTAGCGTATGTATGTCTTGTTTGGTAAGGATTACGATATAGCACACCAGCCTTCTTTAGAGCAGGCATCCAAAGGGTCTTTCTGATTTGACCATCAGTTTCCCAAGGAAAATTCGTTCTTGGATTGTTAAACACCCTACCACCAGCTAAGAACGTAAATTGCCTTTGATTCTTAAGCGCATCTAGAGCAGGTGGAAATAATTTCACATCACGCTCACCTGCTCTAGTTTTGGGTTGTTTGGTATGCTTATTGACAGTAGCGCGTCTAACCCTGACGACATTGGCTTTAAAGTCGATATCACCCCACTCCAGTGCAATTAATTCAGATGTTCTTAAACCAGTCCATACAGCAAATTGAATGAGATTTGCGCCCTGCGGTGAAAGTACATCAAGAATCGATTTAATTTCATCAGGATTGAAGGGGTGAGGCTCTTCGGTTCTTACTGACAAATTGCTTATACGAGAAACTGGATTGCGCTCAACTAGGCCATCGGAATATGCATCATCAAAGATTGTTCTTAATGGTATTAATACATTATTGATTCTCTTATTCGAAATAGTTAACCCACCAATCCATGATTTAATTATTGATGAAGTAACATCATTCAAGCGCATCTCACCAAAATGTGGCTTTAGGTGATGCTCGATTGAACTTCGATAGTCTCGCCATGTGCTTTTTTCTAAGGTGCGCCTTGAAGCCTCAATGAACTCATCCAAAGCTTGTGATACAATTTTATTGGTGGTTTTTGAACCAAGGCGAGCATTTTTACTATTGGGGAAATGTTTCGAATAAGTGAAGGTTCCGATTGAGATTTCGTGCAGAATAGTAGATTTCATTCTCTGGGCAAAAGCTAAGTTTGCTTTGGTAGGCTCCAGCTTTAACGTTTCTCGGCAACGCTTGCCTAGATAGTAAAAATCTATCTGTATACTTAAACCTCTAGAGTTTACACCTTGCGTTCTGCCCATTTTTGAATAGCCTCAAGATTGAACATTAAGCGTCCATCGGGCGCCTTAATCCAATGAATACCCGCGAGCCAAACACCTTTTTTAATCTTAGCTCGAATTGCATCATCGGTATAACCGATTAAGTCAGTAACTTTATTGATAAGCACCCACTTTATCATTTTTCGGAATCTGTCTCAGGTAGTTTAAATTTAGTAGGGTTGCCAGCTTCGTCAAATTCAATGCCAACAACTCCATACTGATTTTCCAAGTTTTTATAATGAGCTTTGAGATAGTTATCTAACCACCCCTCTTTTTCAATCTTGACATACGCCTCTCTCGCACAACTCTCAAGCATCTCGGTTACAAGCTTTGCCTTTGAAACGCCCATAAAATCAGCCAGAACTTCAATTCTAGAAATAAGATCTACTTTTGTTCGAACATTCAAATTTCTATTCATATTCAGTTGCTCGAGTAGATGGTCACTTAAGTTTTCACTCATACCATTACTTTCCATTCGGCGCTGTTCAATAATTTTCATTGTTAAGTAATCTGAAAAGTCGCTCATTACAAACCCTTGTTAATAATTTATAGATTTCATTATGATGCAGATAATTATATAATGTCAACACTTATAGAATAAATGCATTATTACTGATTTGAGATATGGGATTTATTATTCATGTATTAGTCTCATATTGAGACAAAAGTGCAGTATCACATATACGCACTTTCAAGATCGAGGGACGCTGGATTCGCGCTCTCCCCTACTTTTTGTGGGCGGGCGCTTGCGCTTCCGTCCTCAAAAGCAGGTACCCTTCGCGCCGCGGTGTCGCGTCCATCTAAATTACAATCGATATGTTTTAATGTATAGTCTTTAGAAAAATAATAAGGGGTTAGATGTGTCTGATATTAGATTTTTATTAAATACGCATTATTCAAAAAATAGTGCATTAATTATCGGAATTAATAATTATAAAAATGTAACTCCACTAGGATATGCAGTGAGTGATGCTAAAGAAATTAAAGATATTTTGATAGATGAATTGGATTTTCCAACAGAGAATGTCACTTATCTAGTTGATGAAGATGCAACCAAAACGAATATTTTAAAAGCGTTTATGAGCTTTAGTAATGCGGATTTGGACGAAAAGATTTTTATTTTCTTTGCCGGGCATGGGCACACCGTAGAAGGATTTCGAGGCGATGTCGGCTTTCTAGTCCCATATGATGCAGAAATGAATGATTTGTCTACATTAATTAGATGGGAGGAACTAACGCATAACTCAGAAATAATCAAAGCAAAGCATATGTTTTTCATTATGGATGCCTGTTATGGAGGATTGGCACTTACAAGAAGTCCAAGTTCTGGAAGTACTAGATTTCTGAAGGATATGATGAAGCGTTATTCACGTCAGGTTCTTACCGCAGGTAAAGCTAACGAAGTTGTTGCCGATTCTGGTGGGCCAATACCAAATCACTCAGTTTTTACTGGACATCTAATTGAAGGCATTCGTGGAAAAGCAGCTAATCAAGATGGTGTAATTACTGCAAATGGTTTAATGGCATATGTTGGCAATAAGGTGGCTAATGATAAAAATTCAAATCAAACTCCACACTATGGGTATTTTGATGGAGATGGTGATTTCATAATTAAAACTCCTAATCTGGAAGATTTAGAGGGAGAAACAGTTGATTTAGACAAGTTAATAATAATTCCCTTTGCTGAACAAGAACAAGTACGAGACTCAACCGAATTTAAAATCAAAAGTATTAAATCACTGCTTTCTAATGATTCATTATCGATCGAGCTTCATGACTTTTCAATAAAAGAGGTTCAGAAATTCTTAAGTAAAAGTAGCGAAGATTACTTTAAGCCACATGGCAACGTTACTAAAGAGTTGGTTCTTGAAAGGATAAGCAAGTACGAGGAAATAAGTCACGATCTATTATGTTCACTTGCTTGTATTGCATATTGGGCAAAACCAATACACAAGTCTTTACTACAGAAGATCATTTCTAGATCAAGCGATCGATTGGAAATGGAAGGTGGGTCAGTAGTTCTAATTAATTTACGTTGGTACCCACTCATTTTAGAAGCATACTATGCTGGAATTTCTGCTGTAGAAAGTAAGAATTATGATGCTTTAGCAGCAATATTTATGACAGAAGGGTTGTCAAATACAGATAGTAGAGAAGATAAATATTTTATCGAAAAAATAGCAAGGTCAATTTCAAATCTTCATGATGCGTTTAAAGCGCTGCCAGGTTACGAGCGTAATTATGTACCTATGAGTGAGTATCTTTATAAAATTATCCAGCCAAAATTAGACGACACTCTTTATATAGGTAAAGGATATGAAAGATCTTACGACGAATTTGAAATTTTATTGGCATTAGTTCATGCTGATATTCAGTCAAAAGATAATGGACATGTTTGGGGCCCTATTGGAAGATTTGGTTGGAAACATAAGCGACATAGTTCGCCATTTAACGAATTAATTGAAAAAGCTAAGCTGGAAAAAGAAAATTGGGGGCCAGTTAAAAGTGGCTTATTTGAGGGTAAAGTGGAACGATTTCTTGAGGTGGCAGAAAAATACAAAGCAAATCTAGATGGGCTGCATTGGTATTAGTTGTGGCTAGATATTGGATCATAATATAACGGTGTATCAATAGCCCATTCAGGGATTTGTGCAATTGCTTCAGGCCGGAGAACCCGAACAAGGGGAATCACATTATCTGGTTTAGACGGCTGACGAATTGCAATATCAATTCCAAGTTTTAAGAATTCAGAACGGTAGCGATAAAATGAAGCTTTAGGATATAGGGCGCGTAAGTCCTCGCCTTCTTTCCATAGCTTATAGACAGCAATTAAACGCGCAGGAAGCCCATCTAAATCAACTGGCGTGATACTGAACTGTTCAGACATATTAAGGCTTTCTATGTATGTAATCAGCTGTTCTATTGGTGTTGATTCATTCCATTGGCTTGCAATAGAAAGATTCTTCTCTTTTAGCTGAATGCTTCTTAGGGTTAATTCACCACGAAGCTTATTATCAGCGTAATCAATCAAGTTGTCACGTAGCTCGATATCATTAGGTAGTTTGTGACCTCTTGCTTCTATTTCATCGCCTTTACAGTAAAACTTGATAGACCAGCGTCTTGAGTTTTTTCCAAAGTAAAGCGTTCCACCTGTTGTGACAGGGCGACCATGACGGCTTTTAGATTGCATTTCAGCCGCTCTTAACCAAGCTCTTACATCAGCTCTACGTGGTAAGTCCCACATGGCGGTACAATCAACACGCTTTAAATCATACGTGCCAATTTTCCATGACTGAAAGTCTAAATCAGTGGGTGTTAGGTTGAGTATTGGAATGAGTTTATGCATTACAGACTCAACCAATCCAATAAGATTGTCAGAGCCGAAAACATTATGACCTTGTAGCCATTTAGCTGGATTGCCATCAAAAAGAATATGACGGTCATCTAATGATTTGATGTTTAGATTTGATTCATGCGAGCCAGGGACTTGTTGTTTCTTCTCGACACGCCATTCAATTTCACCGTCAAGCGTGACAGAAGCGATAGAGCCACCATAAATTTTTTCATCATGATGACAGGGAATAATTGCCGTTATCCAGTCAATCATAATTAGCCACCAATTCTTGTGACCAATTTGTGACCAAAATGTGGCTAAATACAGACAAAAAAAGACCACCCCAGACGGAGTGGTCTTTTTTCAAGATACTCTCAAAGCCCTTATTTACAAGGGTTTTGAGTTGTCTAGAGTGGTCTAGATTAAATCTAAGTTTGGTGGAGCAGGCGGGAATCGAACCCGCGTCCGCAAGCCCTCCACAGACAGTTCTACATACTTAGCCTTGTTGTTTAATTTAACATGCAACACACCAACAGACAAGCAGTTTGCACGCGAGCTACCTTAAGGTTAATGAAGTGCTAAGTAACCCAACACAACACGTATCCCGTGTATATGACACTACGTATGGGTTACCCCAATCCACCCCACGGGAGAGATGGTGCAGCGTCCAGCCGGGATTAAGCGGCTAGA
>Ga0208396_100131_pt1 | contig 30198 bp, 18 predicted proteins | sample LakWasMet64_LOW9_2_FD_183896 | JGI IMG/M metagenome (GOLD analysis project Ga0208396, IMG submission 183896) | Freshwater sediment methanotrophic microbial communities from Lake Washington under simulated oxygen tension - Sediment Metagenome... | ecosystem: Environmental > Aquatic > Freshwater >... | reverse complement strand
TCGAGTGATTGTGTCACGCGTTTTGCATCGGCTAGTTCAAAGTTTGGTGCTGTTTGGCCTACTTGTGGCAGGTTACCGCCTACGTTAACTGGGCCGCCTTTGAGGGTCACTGTTGCCATGCTTAATTCTCCTTTGTTATAAAGTGGCTAACTTTATCGTTTATAGTTAAAGCAATCAACCATAAGTGCATTGTGGGTTAGTAGTATACTGCCCATTTACACACCTGATTCATTGATTGTATGGGTTTACTTATGCCAGTAGATCTTCGCTCAAGTAACCAATCGTCATTGTTTGGTTATGCAATACGCTATCGTTAGTGTCCGGTCTTGGTGCAAATTCACCGTATGAATAAAAGCCAGTGATAGCTGTTTGATTACCTAAAATTTGCTGCACTAATTTAACTTCGTCAGCTACTAGGTCTGCCATGACACCTTTACGGCCAACACAGCTTACACAGATGGCTAAGCCGGTTTGGTTTACATTGGCATGGCTAGATACTAAATGCGCAGCATCGCCAGCGCCTTCTACTAAGCGGTCATGCGTAGATTGGCATAAACGCACGGTTTCACCTTCATCTACGTTACCGGCAAAGGTCAGGCTGTTGGTTTTAGGGTCAATGGCGAGCAAGGTACGAATCTTCTCAATATCGCGCTTGCCTTCTTCAATTACCGCAAATGGGAATTTTAAGCCGCTGCCTGGCAGCCCTTTAGCTGAGTGTGCGCCTATATACATATTGTAAAGCGGCAGCGCCGGTTTGCCATCAAGTTCCAGCACCACGTTCTTTTCAGACTTAGTCACTTTGCGTGGTGGGCCGTAAGGTTTCCAACCTCGGCCAACGCCAGTGGCCGCAATTAAACTGTTGCCATATAGGCCCACGGCAATCACCAGGCCATCAGACGCGGTGTCGTTAAATAGCTGTACGGTTTTGGTAAAATTAAAGCCATCGCCCGCCATGCCGCCCATAATTGGCGTTTCACCGAGTTCACTTTTAAAGCCTTCTAGTAACTCTGAGCCATTCACATTTAAACCATCAGAGTACACAAGCACGGCTTTTAAGCTGTCTGATTTTAATTGTTTTGCTAGCGTGACTGCGGTTTCAAATGAGTTTTGCATGCCGGTCATTTTGGTGTGGGTGACGCGCTGTACTGCCTTTTCCCATAAAATCGCGGTGATTTGCAAGCTATCATCATAAACGCCAGTAGCGGTTATTTCGCCAGAGGTAGAGCAGCCAATGATTTGTGCTGTCGGGTAACGTGCTTTTAATGTGCTTTGAAGTTTTGCTTCACTAAAGCGCTTTACTGATCCAAATACCAATACCAAGTTAGCGGATGGTAGAGGTGAAGTGGCAGCTAAATCTTTGAGCGACATTTTAGCTGTTAATGATTCTTGTCTAATTATCATGCTTATCCCTTGATGACCTGCATTGACCTTTAAAAATATTTATTACTGCGTCAAGTTTTTATTGTATTCTGACAATTGTAATGAATTGTAATAAATTGTAACTTTGTTGATTATAGATTACCCTTTAGAGTGATTGAAATAAATATTATTATTTTTTTGATTAATGTAAATAATGGTATTGCTTATTAAGACAGACTGTATATAAAATGAAATATAACAAGTGCAGAATTGATACTATAGTAGCGATGCATACAAAATAAGGAGCTTACTGGTGAGCCAGGAAAAGCCGTTTCAAGAAAAGTTGACATTAGATCAGCTCTCAACAATCAAAGTCATGGTGATAGATGATAGCAATACGATTCGTCGTAGTGCGGAGATATTTCTCAAGGCATCTGGCTGCGAAGTGATACTCGCAGAAGATGGTTTTGATGCATTGGCTAAAATATCTAACGAGCATCCCGATTTGATTTTTGTTGATATTATGATGCCCAGGCTTGATGGGTATCAGACTTGTTCTCTCATTAAAAGAAACGCCCGTTACAAGGCCACGCCTGTCATTATGCTATCTAGCAAAGATGGCTTGTTTGACCGGGCACGCGGTCGCATGGTCGGATCAGACCAATACCTTACCAAACCCTTTACCCAAGAAACACTGATAGAAGCAGTACAAATCTATGCTGCAAAGGCTAAAAGTAATCAAAAAGAGGTGGATTGAATATGGCAATACAAACTATTTTAGTCGTTGATGATTCTGCAACAGACCGTTTTTTTCTAACCGAAATGTTAGAAACAGCAGGCTACCGTGTCGTAGGGGCTGAAAGCGGCGAAGAGTGCTTAACTAAAGTGGGTGCTAATCCGCCCGATCTTGTGTTGTGTGATGTAGTGATGCCTGGCTTAACCGGTTTTCAGGTGACGCGCACGCTGACAAAAAACCCTGCAACTGCACATATTCCCGTTGTGTTGTGTACGGGTAAATCGCAGGCAACTGATTTGGCTTGGGCATTAAAAATGGGTGCTAAAGCCTGTGTTACTAAGCCTGTGGTAGAGGCGGACTTGCTGGCTATTATTAAAACGATAGAGTAATCAACTTTAAGTGGATGAGTTTAAGTTGTTAGTCATGTGTTTTCTTTATATTTTTAATGGTACTGATTAGGATTAATAATTAATCGTGGCACAAACTTCTAATTTACGTGAGTTTCAAGAGGCGATTCTTTCTAAACTGAAAGATGCTGCTAACCAAGTTGGAGGGGAGTCATCGTCCCGTTTAGGCGTTACTGTTGGCAATAAAAGATTTTTAATCAACTTGCAGGACGTGAAAGAAGTGTTGCCAGTGTCTCCAATGCAGTTGGTGCCATTTACACAGCCATGGTTTTTGGGCGTTGCTAACGTCCGTGGTAATTTATATAGCATTTCAGATTTAGCGCAGTTTATGGGGATGCCACCAACGTCTAAATCTATTAATAATCGCATTTTGTTGCTCAGTACAGAATCCACCGCGCAAGTAGCGTTACTGGTAGATAGTTTGATTGGTCTACGTAGCATTCAAGGTATGCAGCTTCAGCCTGCAGAAGGTGAGGCTGATTTTTTTAGCATGAACGTGTATAAAGATGCTGAGAGTGGAGATTGGCTGGAGCTTGATGTTGAGGCGCTGGTTCAAAATAAAAACTTTGTACAGCCAATATAATTGGTTAAGCATGAGTAAAGTATTAGGTATTGATATCTTAGTGGTTGAATAGTGGTTAAGTAAGCAAATAAATTTAGAAATCGGGGTTAACAATGGCATTAAATCTTGCAGCTATAAAAGGCCTGCCACCACAAATAGGCTCGTTGATGGGTGGGTTCTTGACGAACGTTAAGGAGAAAATTTCTAACTCGACCATCGCCAAAAAAACTAACTCTGATAGTGGTAGCATGAGTGCTGGTTACCGCCAGCTTTTCTTACAGATTGTTGCGTTTATTTTGTTTGCCTTACTGAGCTTTTGGGTAATTAATCAGGTGCGTGTGAATGGCCCTATTTATAATATTCTAGATACTTATGACCGACTAACGGCAGATACTAATCCGCCGCCAATGTTCCCGTTAGATGCTTTTGCGTCATACAACGAGGCATATGTTGCTTCTACCAGTTTTAATAACCAGAAACGTGACAATGCCTTAGCAAATGCGGCTAAAAGTGAAGCCATGTTCAAGGAGCGTTCTGAATACTGGCGTAAGAATTTAAGTAATAAAAAATTGGCTGCACCTTTGGAAGAGGTGATTAGTGCTGGTGCTAACTTTTTTGAGGTGGCAAATAAACGCTATGTTCCGGCACTACCATTAGGAACCGTAGCAGCTTCTGCGCCATTGCTAGAGCTAACAGCTGCTTTTGAAGCTTCTAAGCAGGCAGGTAATACGTTTACCCAGATGATTGCTAAAGAAAATAAATCATTGATTGAGTCGCAAACCAGTTTTATTCGATTGGTATTGGTTGGTTTGTTGTTACTAGGTTTAGTGTTGCTTGGCTTGATGTATTTTTACGGTAAGAAGCAGGCAGTGCAATCGATTACTTTAACCAGCCAGCTTGCAAAAGAAGGCCAAGAAAACCAAGAAGCGGTGCTGCAACTACTAGACGAGATGGGTGACTTGGCGGATGGCGACTTAACGGTAAAAGCGGAAGTACGCGATAATATTGCAGGGGCGATTGCTGACTCTATTAACTATACGATTGATAGTTTGCGAGACCTTGTAGTTGAGATTAACCGTGCAACTGAGCAGGTGACTTCTGCGACCTCTGTGGCGCAAGGTACTTCTGAGCAGTTGCTAACTGCCGCTGAAACACAAGCGGCACAGATTACACAAACTACACAAGCGGTTAACGACATGACCCGCTCTATTTTGCAAGTGTCTAGCAATGCGGAGCAGGCTTCTCAGGTGGCGCAGCGCTCACTAGAGGCGGCGATTCAAGGTTCACAAGCGGTACAGAACACTATTTCAGGGATGAATGAGATTCGTACCCAGATTCAGGAAACCTCTAAACGCATTAAACGCTTGGGCGAAAGCTCGCAAGAGATTAGTGAGATCGTTGAGCTGATTTCTGACATTACCGAACAAACTAACATTCTGGCGTTGAACGCGGCAATTCAAGCGGCTTCAGCTGGTGAGGCAGGACGAGGCTTTACGGTGGTTGCAGAGGAGGTTCAGCGACTTGCGGAACGTTCATCTGAGGCGACTAAACAAATTAGTGCGATTGTGAAGACGATTCAGACCGATACCCACGGTGCGGTGGCCGCGATGGAAAAATCAACCGAGGGTGTAGTTGAGGGTGCACGCGTTGCGGATGCTGCAGGACAAGCACTGAATGAGATTGAGTCTGTTACCACTAATCTTGCGCGATTGATTCAATCGATTTCTACCGCGACCAATGCACAAACAGAGTCAGCCACCACCGTGGCAAATAACATGCAGATGATTCAAGAGATTACAACACAGACCACAGAAGGTACAAAACTGACTGCTGAGTCTGTAGGTCAGCTCACATCGTTGGCGGAAGAGTTACGTGATTCAGTAGCTGGTTTTAAACTTTAAGACATGGAATATTTTGCGTAGAAGTTTAATTTTTAGCATAAGACACATAAAACGCCATGAAAAACTACACACCGAAAATGGAAGTAAATAATGCCTGAAGCATTTGATACTGGCCCATTGTCTTGGGTTAAAGATGAGATTGATCAGTCACTGAAAAAGGTGCTGGAAAGCTTTAGTGAGGTCAATCAAAACCCTAGTGAGTTCGCGAACTTGAGGTTTACCATTGCGCATCTGTATCAGGTGAGCGGTGCGCTTGATATGGTTGGCTTAGAAGGCTGCAAACGTTATTGCCACGAGCTAGAAAAACTAGCCGATAGTTTGGCAAAGCAGCAAACCGCTGTGAGCCCAGAGGTAATGGAGCATTTGATTGGCGCTGTAGAGGCGTTGTCTAAATATCTGCAAGATTTGCTAAATGGCCAGCCAGACCAACCCACTAAGCTCTATAAAACCTTAAAGCCTATCGTTGAAGCGCAAGGCGAGACCTTGGATGAGAGTGAGTTATTCTTTCCTGATGTAGATAATAGCGCACCTAAAGATTTACCTAGCAACCCGATTGAAGAGTCTTCAATCCCGATTTTTGTCTCAGAACAAAGAGCTGCTTTTCAAAAGTCTTTACTAGATTGGTTGCGCACTAAGGATGCGGTGGCACTGGATGGTATGCGCGTTGCGGTTGCTAAAGTTCAGCAGGTGCAATCTAAAAGTGCACCAAGAACACTGTGGTGGACTGCCTCCGCCTTTACTGATGCGCTGGCTCAAGAAAAAGTAGCAGATAACCCTGGTGCAAAAAAACTGTGTAGCAAGCTAGATCGTCAATTACGTAATGTAGCGATGGGGGACGGCAAAGTCCCATCTCGTTTGTTGCGAGATTTACTTTATTACGTTGCGATTAGCGACAGAAGCACAGACACTATTTCAGCAGTTAAAAATACATTTGAGTTAGATGCGGCTTTACCGTCAGAAACACAAGCAGTGGAGGCTACGAGCTCTAATGCGGCAGAGCAGGCGGCATTAGCGCAGTTGATTGCAGATATCCCAACGCTTAAAGATTTATGGTCGAGCATTAGTGTTAATGATGAGCTAGCTAGCGCGCTTGATTTGGCTACATTGGTCAATAAATTTGAACATATTCTGAATACCGTCCAGCAAGGCCTCAATCATGAGGGTGTCGTTAATTTATTTAAGGTTACGTATCAAACTGCAGAAGGCTTGCAGCATGATGATGCTAAATTAAATGATGTTGCATTTATCGAAGTTGCTGCTTCGTTGAATTTGCTGGAGTCTAGTTGCGATTATTACCAGCAGTTAGATGCAGAAGCTAATCAGAAAATTAATACACAAATCTCACGCCTGCATGCTGTCATGCGTGGCGAGACATTGGCGCCAGCTGTGGATGCATTTGCGCAGGCTCAGCATGATGCCACCTTGGTGGAAGCTGTTGCCAAACAAGTGTTGGCAGCTCTGGCGATTGTTGAAAAAGCATTAGATAGTTTCTTCAGAAACCCAGAAAACACTGCTGAGTTAGAAGAGGCCAGCAAGCCATTACAACAAATTGCCGCAGCATTTGATATGTTAGAAATGCCTGTGCCAAAATCAATTGCACAATTGAGCGTCAATTTTGTTGAGCACTTTAGAGAGCACGATAGCACAGGTCACTTATCAGTATTTGAACTGATTGCTGAAAACCTAAGTATGTTAGGTTTGTATGCGGAAGAGTTGCCAAATGTACATAGCGAGGCTGAACGTGCGTTGGCAGATGCATTGTTACGTTTAGAACAGGCAGCGGATACACTGGGGCTTACTTCGACTGGGCTTGTTTCACCAGATCTAGCCCTAACAGAGCTTAGCTCAACTGAGGATGTGTTAGCAGTCGATCTGTCAGCTATCGACTTGAATTTAAGCGATGATGCTGAGGCTGAATCAGCTCAAGCTGAAACGCTACCAGCTAGCGCGGTGGTAAATGTTGCAGATGAGGTGTTGGATCAGGCATTTGATGCTGAGCTGCTGGATATTTTCTTGGCAGAGGCTGAAGAAGTGCTTGCTGCATTAGCGCAAAACTTACAGGCATTACGCGTTAATGCAACAGATAGCGAGGCCTTTGTTGAGGTGCGCCGTTCTTACCATACGCTCAAAGGTAGCGGGCGCACGGTTGGCCTGTTAGGCATGGGCGAAGTGGCTTGGGCTGTGGAGCATTTGCTTAATGTGGTGCTAGAGCGCAAAACCTTTCCAACGCCGGCTATTTTGGCTTTTGTAGAGAAAGTCAGTGCCGCATTTGCAAATTGGGTAGCGGAATTGCAGCAGGCGCAAAAAGTTGCCCTCAATCCAGTGCCATTTCAGCAACAAGCTGCAGCATTAATCAATGAGCTTGAGCAGGATGCTGCAACGGCGAAACCTGCCGTACAAAAAGAAGAAGTGCTGATAGGTGGTACTCGCAAGTTAAGTAAAGCATTCTTCAATATATTCCTAGGTGAGGCGCAGCAGCATTTAGAGGCATTGCTTGATGCACAGGCGGCTCTGGTGGAGAACTCTACCGATTTACCTACACCGGAAAGTTGTCGTGCTGCACATACTTTGGGCAGTAATGCGCTTACCGCCGGATTTAAAGCGATTGGTGACTTGGCTCGTGCTTTAGAGCATTGGTTGGATGAGCATCATAGTACCTGGACTGCGCAGCACATTGCGCTGTATGGCAATGTGGTTAAAGCGCTGAAAGATGGTTTGGAAAAAGCTAAAGCGCTTAAAAATCCAAGATCATCACGTGCATTAATTTTAGCGCTGAGTGAATCTACTGCAGTAATGCAGGCTTCTGCTGCGCAAGAAGCGGAAGCTGCCGTACTCGAAATTGAACGTGCAGAGAAGTCTAAGAAAAAATCCAAGTCAAAAGCTAAGGCAACAGAAGTGCCGGTGGAAGCTGCACAAGAGGATGAGCTTGCCCAAGTTGAGCTTGCAGCAGCTAACCTTGCTCTAGTAGAGCTTCTCCAAGATGATGTTGTGCAGGCTGAGCCTGTGGCTGAGTTGCCAGTGGAACCGAGCGCATTGCTGGCAGCAGAGCAAGCGTTGCAGCGAAAAGATGCCATCGTCAACGATGAACTGTTGGCTTTGTTTGTGGAAGAGGCGCGTGAGCTTATTCCGCAAATTGGTAAGGATTTAAGAGGTTGGCGCATTAATCCTAAAGAGGCTGAGTATCCAGACTCCCTACAGCGTGCATTACACACGCTGAAGGGTAGTGCGCGTATGGCCGGGCAGGCTTCCATTGGCGACAGCGTGCATGGGATGGAAGATCACGTGATTCGTGCGTTAAGGCATCAAGTAACCGTCGATGATTTTGATGCGATGTTTGTCGAGTTTGACCGTATCGGTTACATGTTAGAGGACGTGGTAGGTGATATGAGTAGCGCCGTAGTGAGCGATACTCCAGCACAAGCCAAAGTAAAAGCGGCTACCCCAAAATCAACCAGACAGAGTGAGCGTAAAACGCAGTTCCTGCGTATGCGTGCCGATGTGCTAGATAGATTGATTAATGAGGCAGGTGAAGTTTCTATTATGCGTTCTCGTATGGACAGAGAAATGCAGAACTTCAAACAGTCTTCTACTGATTTGACGGATAGTATTAGCCGGTTGCGTACTTATCTGCGTGAGTTGGAAATTGAGGCAGAAACACAGCTGCAATCTCGTATGAGCTTGCTGCAAGAAGCTAATGAAACGTTTGACCCGCTAGAGTTTGACCGATTTACCCGCTTGCAAGAGCTGACCCGTATGATGGCCGAGAGCGTAAACGACGTGGCCACTATTCAACATGGTTTGTTACTGAACCTTGATCAGACCGATGCGGCATTGCAGCAGCAAAACAGGATGAACCGTGAGTTGCAGCAAGGCTTGATGACGGTGCGTATGTTGCCGTTCTCGACCATATCTGAGCGTTTGCAACGTATCGTACGCCAAACTGCCAGAGAGTTGAATAAGCGCGTAGAAATGACCATTGAAGGCGAAAGCATAGAGCTGGATCGTGGTGTGCTGGATAAAATGGGTGCGCCGTTAGAGCATTTGCTGCGTAATGCAGTTGCACACGGGCTTGAGTCTGCCAGTGAGCGCGTGAAGTTAGGTAAGTCTGAAGTTGGCCATATCAAGCTAAAAGTTAGCTTAGAAAATGACGAAATTACATTGGTGATTACCGATGATGGTGCAGGTGTTAATTTAGCTAAAGTCAAACAGAAAGCTGTTGAGAAAGGTTTGTTTGGCGCAGATCAAGAAGTTTCCGACCAGGCGCTAATGACGATTATTTTTGAACCAGGGTTCTCAACTGCGGATACCGTTTCTCAAATTGCAGGGCGCGGTGTAGGCTTGGATGCAGTGCGTAGCGATATTGCCGCGCTGGGCGGCCGTATTGATGTAAGTAATGCATCTGGTTTAGGCGCAATGTTTAATATTTACTTGCCAGTGACGCTATCTGTTGCGCAAGTGGTGCTTGCACGTGTTGGTACGCAAACTTATGCAATTCCATCTGTGATGGTGGAGCAGGTGCAAAAGCTTAAATCATTAGATTTAAGCGATGCCTATAATGCAAACAAAATCAGCTGGGCCGGCAGGGAGTACCCATTACACTTCTTGTCTAAATTGGTGGGCGATGTTGACCATATGGCGCAGGCGCACACTTATACCCCTGTGGTCTTGCTACGTAGCGGTGCCTACCGTACGGCACTGCATGTAGATGAGTTGATCGGTAACCAAGAGGTGGTGATGAAGCCTATGGGTACCCAGCTGTCGCATGTGCCGGGCATGATTGGCGCAACCGTGATGGGCGATGGTGCAATTATTTTGGTAATTAACCCTGTATTGCTCGCCAATAGAGAAGAGCTATCAAGTGGCGCAATCAAGGTCACCAATGTGGCGCCTGTGGTAGAGAAGCTGAAGAGGGTTGCCTTGGTTGTGGATGACTCCCTCACGATGCGTAAAGTGCTGTCACGCGTATTAGAGCGTGATGGGTTTGAGGTGGTGACAGCTAACGATGGTATGGACGCGATTCAGAAGTTACAGCTAATATCGCCAGCGATTATTCTGACCGATATCGAAATGCCACGCATGGATGGCTTTGAGTTCTCACGTTACGTGCGGGATAACGTACAAACCTCGCATACGCCATTAATTATCATTAGCTCACGTACCGCAGAGAAGCATCGTAACGTGGCCACTGAAATTGGCGTAAATGCTTTCTTGGGTAAACCAGTGCAAGATGAGGTGCTGATCGAGCAAGTGCATGCCTTACTTAATCATTAATGGGATGTGCGCTTAAGCGCAAGTGCTGGCATGGGGCAAGGTTGTTGCGCTATGCTGTCGCCGCGCTTGTGTTGATTGTCCACCATTAAAAAGTATGATTTAGCAAGCTTTAAATCATGGGAAATATGATGCATTAAGTAATATATTTGTAGTGTTTAACATCTACATTGCCTACAACGATACTCGTCAATAAGGTAAAATTACCTTATGCTACAAACGACACCAACCCCCTCAGTTTCTCCTAGTTTTGTCCATTTGCGCTGCCATAGCGAGTATTCCATTGTGGATGGTATCGTGCGCATAGACGACTACGTCAAGCAGGCGGTGAGTGACCAAATGCCAGCACTGGCATTGACTGATTTGAGCAACTTATTCGGTGCAATCAAATTCTACAAGACCGCACGTGGTAAGGGTGTTAAGCCTATTGTCGGCTGTGATATCTGGCTAGAAAATACCGATAACCGAGAGCAACCTTCGCGTTTGCTATTACTGTGCCAGTCTCATGCCGGATACTTAACGTTATGTCATTTATTAAGTCGTGCATATCTAACCAACCAATACCGTGGCCGAGCTGAATTTAAGCGAGCTTGGTTCTCTGAAGTGGGTACTGAAGGTTTATTGCTGCTGTCTGGCGGACTTGCTGGTGATGTAGGGCATGCCTGTACGCAGGGCAATTTAGTATTGGCTAAAAAGCTAGCAAATGAATGGCATCAGTTATTTCCTGAGCGCTTTTATTTAGAAGTGCAGCGCATCGCTACTGATGCAAGCAAAGCAGGGGAAGAGCAGTATATTCAGCATGCTCGCCGTATTGCGCATGAGTTAAGTCTGCCTATTGTTGCTACGCACCCTATACAGTTCACCACGCCAGATGATTATCGTGCGCATGAAGCACGAACTTGTATTGCAGAGGGCTATGTCCTTGCAGATAAAAGGCGCCCGCAGAACTTTACCACTGAGCAATATTTTAAAACGCAGGCAGATATTGCCGTGCTATTTGCCGATATGCCAGAAGCACTCACCAATAGTGTGGAAATCGCGAAGCGTTGCAATTTAAACCTCACGCTGGGTAAAAACTATTTACCGCAGTTTCCTACCCCTAATAATGAAAGCCTGAATGATTATTTAATCTCAGAGGCACGCTTAGGTTTGGCTAAACGCTTGGAGGTGTTGTTCCCAGACGAGCAGGTACGTAGCAGTAAACAAGATGCGTATGCCGCACGCTTGGACTTTGAAACCAACGTGATTAACCAGATGGGTTTTGCAGGCTACTTCCTGATCGTGGCCGACTTTATTAACTGGGCAAAAAATAACGGCGTACCAGTAGGCCCTGGGCGGGGCTCTGGTGCGGGTTCTGTCGTTGCTTACAGTTTAGGCATTACGGATTTGGATCCGCTGGAATATAACTTGCTGTTTGAGCGTTTCTTAAACCCAGACCGCGTATCCATGCCTGACTTCGACATTGACTTCTGTCAGGAAGGGCGCGATCGGGTCATTGATTATGTGAAGCAAAAGTACGGGATTGATGCTGTTTCACAGATCGCCACCTTCGGTACCATGGCGGCAAAGGCCGTGATTCGAGATGTTGGCCGTGTGCTGGATTTGCCATTTAACTTTGTGGATAGCATTGCAAAACTTATTCCGCTAGAGCTGGGTATTACCTTATCTGATGCGCTAGAAAAAGAACCGCAACTGGCCGAGCGTCGTGCAAATGAAGAGGAAGTAAATGAGCTACTAGAGCTTGCACTGCGCTTAGAGGGTTTGGTGCGGAATATCGGTATGCATGCGGGCGGTGTGTTGATTTCTCCTAGCAAGATTGCTGACTTTTCACCCGTATACTGCCAGCCAGACGGTGCGAGCTTGGTAAGTCAGTACGACAAGGATGATGTTGAAGCAGTAGGGTTGGTGAAGTTCGACTTTTTGGGCTTGCGTACTCTGACGATTTTAGACATGGCATTGGAAAATGCGAATAAGCAACGTGCCGAGCGTGAGTTAGCGCCACTATCGTTTGAAACCCTGCCGATTGATGACAAGCCCACCTTTCAGCTATTAAAAACGGCCAATACCACCGCTGTGTTCCAGCTAGAGTCGCGTGGTATGAAGGATATGCTTAAGCAGGCGATGCCAGATTGCTTTGAGGATATTATTGCTCTGGTGGCATTGTACCGCCCAGGCCCAATGGATTTGATTCCAGATTATTGCCGCCGTAAGCATGGTAAGCAGCGCGTAGAGTACCCACATCCGCTTACTGAGCCAATTTTAAAAGAAACCTACGGGATTGCGGTTTACCAAGAGCAGGTGATGCAGATTGCGCAGGTAGTGGCTGGCTATAGCCTAGGCGGTGCTGACTTACTACGTCGCGCGATGGGTAAAAAGAAAAAAGAAGAGATGGATGCCCAGCGTAAGATATTTACCGAGGGTGCGACTAAAAACAACATGACTGAGCAGCAAGCCAGTGATTTGTTTGACTTGCTGGAAAAGTTTGCAGGCTATGGTTTTAATAAATCTCACGCTGCAGCTTATGCGCTGGTTGCTTATCATACGGCGTACCTTAAAACGCATTACCCAGCGGCGTTCTTGGCGGCCACCATGTCTGCTGATATGAATAACACAGACAGTGTGCATATCTTTTATGATGATTGTGCACCGAATCAGGTTGAGGTATTGCCGCCTGACGTGAATGAAAGTGAATTCAAATTTAAACCCGTGAGTAAAAACCAAATCTTGTATGGTTTGGGCGCAATTAAGGGAACGGGCTCAGCCGCGATTGATGTGATTTTGCAAGCACGTGCCAAAGATGGCCCGTTTACTGGCTTATTTGATTTCTGCAGTCGTTTAGATTTGCGTAAGGTGAATAGACGCGTCATTGAATCGCTGATTCGCGCAGGCGCGTTTGATAAGCTTGAGCCTAATCGACATGCTTTATTGGCAGGGGTTGCCTTGGCAATTAGTGCCGCTGAGCAAACTAATGCTAACAGCAATCAAAATAGTTTGTTTGGTGAGGCGTCTGATCAATCTGTGCATGTGCTGCCTAGTGTTACGCCTTGGCCGGAACAGCAGCGCTTGCAAGAAGAAAAAATCGCATTAGGCTTTTATTTTAGCGGCCATCCATATTGGTCATACCAAAAGGATCTAAGTCAGTTTATTAGTACCACGTTGGCTAACTTAGCGCCTAAAGAGCAACCGCAGCTACTGGCCGGCATTGTTTCTGGTGTTCGTAACCGGATGACCGCGCGCGGAAAAATGGCGATTGTTGGTTTGGATGATGGCACAACCAGAATTGAAGTAGTGGTTGGCAATGATTTGTTAAATCAATCTCAGCAACTGCTGAAAGATGACCAATTGGTGATTGTAGAAGGGCGTGTGAGTCACGATGAGTTCTCTGGCGGGGTGCGTGTCAATGCGCGCAAACTATATGACCTTTCCGCATTAAGAAATAACCGTGCTAGCTTTTTGAAAATCATGTGCAATGGCCAGTCCGACGCGCTTAAATTAAAAACATTATTAAAACCTTACTGCGTCAGTGCATCAGATGAGGCACGTGGATGCCCGATTAAAATTGAGTACCATAATCAAACCAGCAAAGTTGAGCTGATGCTGGGGAATGATTGGCGCGTGGATTTGCATGATGAGCTGATTGCGAGTTTAAGCGAATGGTTGAGTAAGAATAATGTAAAAATCCTATATAATTAGCGCATTGTGGATATAGCTATATAAGTGGTCACGCCGCTAATAATGACGGATTTATGCAAACTGAATGCTTCTTTAATGGGCTTGCGGTTAGCGCAAACCTGCACCTGATAGCAAATTAGGCATTATAGAATCAGATTATTTGAGACAAAACATAACGATATGAAAATTACTTATTTAGATTTTGAACAGCCAATCGCTCAATTAGAAGCGAAAATTGAGAGCCTGCGTTCATCACATGATGACCACGATAATTTGGATATCTCAAAAGAATTGACAGCATTAGAGAAAAAGAACAAAAAACTGTCTGAAGATATTTATGGCAATTTAACTGCTTGGCAGATATCTCAAGTAGCGCGTCATCCACAGCGCCCATATACATTAGATTATATTCAGGCGTTATTTACAGACTTTGAAGAGCTGCACGGCGACCGTGCATATGCAGACGACCCGGCAATTGTAGGTGGTATCGCTAGGTTTGAAGGCCAGCCAGTGATGGTGATTGGCCATCAAAAAGGCCGTGATATCAAAGAGCGCCAGTATCGTAATTTCGGTATGCCACGCCCTGAAGGCTACCGCAAAGCTTTGCGTTTATTCCGTCTGGCTGAAAAATTTAATATACCAATTATTACGCTGATTGATACCCCGGGTGCATATCCTGGCATTGGCGCAGAAGAGCGTGGTCAATCTGAAGCAATTGCACGTAATTTATATGTGATGGCTGAGCTTAAAACACCTATTATCGGGGTGATTATCGGTGAGGGCGGCTCTGGTGGTGCATTAGCATTAGGCGTTGTAGATCAGTTGTTGATGTTGCAATACGGCACATATTCAGTGATTTCACCAGAAGGCTGCGCTTCTATTTTATATAAGAGTGCAGATAAAGCCTCTGTGGCGGCTGAGGCTTTAGGCATCACGGCAGATAAACTCAAAACACTAGGCTTAATTGATAAGATTGTTCCAGAGCCTATGGGCGGCGCACACCGTGCACCAGAAGAGATGATGGCCTCATTAAAAGTGGCGTTAAAAGAAGAGTTAACTCGCTTTAAAGCTAAATCAATTAAAACATTATTAGTGAGCCGTTATGAGCGCTTAATGAGCTATGGCAAGTTCAAAGAAGTTGCTGAAAAGTAACGCTTCTGTCAAAAGGGCTGGTAAGCAAGCTTTAGCAAACCAGCCTGTTTCTGCTGAACTTCACCCAGTCTTATCTGAACTACGTTCTTTTTTAAGCCGCCACTTATTTTTAAGTAATCGCTTAGACTCTGCTACACAGCCATCAACCCAACGATTGGCTCAAACACCCAAACTTTTGCTCGCATTAAGTGGCGGCTTAGATTCCTCTGTACTGCTACATTTATTAGCTACGCTCAAACCGCTACTCGGCTTTGAGTTGTATGCTTTACACGTGCATCATGGTTTAAGCCCTAATGCCGATGCCTGGGCTACCTTATGTGAGCAACAGTGCCAATCGCTTCATGTACCTGTCACGGTTACCCAAGTCAGTGTAGATACAACCAGCAAATTAGGCATTGAGGCAGCAGCGCGTTTATTGCGTTATCAAGCGTTGTTTGATGCGCGGCGTGTAATCCAAGCGGACTTTGTTGTTACCGCGCATCATCAGGATGATCAGGCGGAAACTTTGCTCTTGCAACTATTAAGAGGCGCTGGAGTAAAGGGTCTTAGCAGTATGGCTGCCGTGGACCAGACACGTAACCTGATGCGGCCGTTGCTAGGTGTGTCTAGGCAGTCACTTTATGATTATGCGATGCAGCATGGGCTTGCATGGTGTGATGACGAGAGTAATGACAATACTAGATATGAGCGTAACTTTATACGTCACGATGTAATGCCTATTTTACAGGAGCGTTATCCTAGCGTGCAGTCTGTCATCGCCAGAACAGCCTCGCACCTTGCGGAGGCGAGTGAGTTATTAGCGCAGTTAGCTGAAATTGATGCACAACACTTAGTCGCTAACGACAGCATTTGTTTGCGTGGTTTAGAGCAGTTGGGTATAGCTCGTGCTAAGAACTTATTGAGATGGTGGTTTGCACAGCATAAGCTTGCGATGCCCACATCAGATCATCTTAGCGAGATGTTGCAGCAATTTCTTAACGCTAAGCCTGATGCAGAGTTAAGCATCAATATTCAGCATTACATCCTAAAGCGTTACCAGCAACGGGCTTATCTTTGTATTGACCAAGTAAACGTACCGTTTGACTTAGTGTGGAATGGCGAAGAAACTTTAACGGTGCCTAATGGTGGCTTGCTTACCTTTAAGCAAGTGCTAGGTGCTGGCTTAGCGCTTAAATTTGGCATGGCTAGGCTCAGAATTACTAACCGTAGCGGTGGCGAGCGTTTTAAACCAGATGCTTCCAGACCAACCCGAACATTGAAGCATCTGTTGCAAGCTGCCGATATCCCGCCTTGGCAACGTGACCATTTGCCGTTGATATACTGGCAGGACAGTTTGGCATGCGTGCCTGGGGTTGGCATTGCACATGAGTTAAAAGCCGCTGAAGATGAGTTAGGGATAGAGGTTACTTGGCAACCTGCCACATTTGAAGTGCATCAATCAATGGCTTAGTGCCAATACCTTTTACTGATTCTGTGCCTATAAGCTAAGATTATTTTTTCAGTAATTGCTTTAGGTACGGCCAGATATTATCTAAAACCAATGGCTGCGCAATGGCGTTGGGGTGTAGTCCATCATCTTGAATCAGGTTAGCTTTTGCCGCGATGTTTTCTAGCATAAATGGTACGAGTGGAATGCTATGCTCCTGACTCAGTTGTACGTAACTTTGACTAAAGCGCTTTGTGTATTGCGGCCCATAATTTGGCGGAATTCTCATTCCTACTAATAATATTTTGGCGCCAGATTTTTTGCTGTGTTCAATGATAGTGTTGAGGTTGGCAGTCATTTCCTGAATAGGTAAACCACGCAGTCCGTCATTTGCCCCAAGCTCAAGAATAATAATCTTGGGTTTGGTTTGTTCAAGCGTGTGTTGAATGCGGCTAACCCCGCCACTGGTGGTTTCACCGCTGATGCTGGTATTAACGACTTTGTATTGATAGCGCTCAGCATCTAACTTTTTTTGTAGTAATGATGTCCAGCCTTGTTGTTGTGGGATGCCATACGCTGCAGATAAACTATCTCCATACACCATAATTTTTGCGTTTTCTGCAGAAACCGGGCTAGACCATGCAACGAAATTCAAAAAGAACAAACTAAGCAATACGGTTTTAAATACTAACAATAAACGGAACAACATGAATGCAACAACCTCCTATGATTCAAGCGCAAGATTTACATTACGAAATTACTAACCATGATAACCAAATTCGCATACTCAGTGGCCTAAATCTCAGCGTGGCAAAGGGCGACCAAGTCGCCATCATCGGTAGCTCCGGCTCAGGTAAATCAACATTACTCAGCATGCTTGCAGGGTTGGATATCCCAACTAGTGGAAGCGTTCAAATTAGAGGTGAGGCATTTAGCACCTTAAATGAAGACGGCCGCGCGGCAGTGCGCGCTGCAGATATGGGGTTCGTGTTTCAGTCATTCCAATTGTTGCCTGCATTGACCGCGCTTGAAAACGTTATGCTACCTCTGCAATTAAAAAGCCATCTAGCGGCAAAAAAATTAAGCTTAGAGGCTTTGGATAAAGTAGGTCTTAGTCACCGCGTAGAGCATTACCCTAAGCAACTATCTGGTGGTGAGCAGCAACGCGTGGCAATCGCGCGTGCTTTTGCAACGCAGCCGAGTATTTTGTTTGCAGATGAACCTACCGGTAATTTAGATAGCGCCACTGGGCAAATGATTATCGATTTGCTGTTTAATATGAACCAAGAGGCTGGTACTACATTGGTGTTGGTGACCCATGACATACAGCTTGCAAACCGCTGTAAGCGTCTGTTTAAGTTGGATGGTGGCGTTCTACGTGAAGTGACGCAATCATGATGCTTGCGACTAAATTAGCTTGGTCGCAGACCATTAGTCTGTGGCGAGCTGGGGCGTTAAGAGTGTTGGTGTTTGCGCTAGTATTAGCGGTTGCAGCCATCACTGCAGTGAGTTTCTTTACGCAGCGTATTGAGTCTGCCCTTAATCAGCAGGGTAGCTTGCTGATAGGTGGCGACTTGGCTGTCATTGCAGACCATCCTATCCCGCAGGCGCTAAGTGAGCCTGCAGTAATACAGAAAATTCCAACAACGCGCACCTATGAGTTTGCTAGTATGGTGATGCACGCAGAATCTAGTCAATTAGTTGAAATTAAGGCAATTGAAGCTAATTTCCCGTTACGTGGCCATTTAACGATTGGTCAACATAGCGGTGAGGTCGGGCAATCTGTGCAATCTGCCCCGCAATCCGGTGAGGTCTGGATAGAGCCACGCTTAGCCACCTTGTTGGATGTTCGGGTGGGTGACCAGCTAGAGGTAGGGGAGCGTAGCTTAGTCGTGGCGGCGATATTGTTACGTGAGCCTTCGCGCGGCGGCAATATGTTTAGCTTTGCACCTCGTCTGATGATGAACGCCTCGGATTTAGCCACTACCAAGCTGATTCAATATGGCAGCCGTGTGAAATACCAGCTGTTGCTAGCATCTACGCCAGAAAAAATTAATGATTATTCTATACAAGCTAAACCTAAATTGAGCCGAGGTGAGCGTATAGATGATGTGCGTAACGCACGACCGGAGATTAAAACAGCGTTAGATAAAGCACAGCAGTTTTTAGGTTTATCTGCCATGGTGAGCGTGGTGTTGGCGATGGTGGCTATGTTGCTGTCTAGCATGCCTTATATCAAGCAAAGCCTAAATACGTTTGCGTTGATGCGCTGCTTTGGCGCCCAACAAAATACGGTGTTGCAAATACTGACCATTCAAACCCTAATCATTGCGTTGCTCAGTGCATTGGTTGGCGCGTTGCTAGGCTTTTTTGCGCAGTTGGGCTTAGCGCAATTGGCGGGCAGTCTGTTTGTGGAAACGCTGCCGCCCACCTCTTTAGCGCCGGTGTTAATAGGCATTTGTGCGAGCATAGGCATGATGGTTGCCGTAGTGTTGCCGCATGCCTGGCAAATGAGAAACCTGTCCGCAATGAATATACTGAGGCTAGATACCTTGATGCAACCATTGACTGCGCAGGCTAAGTATCTACCTGCTGCGTTGATGATGACGCTGATGATTTTCTGGCAGGCGCATGACGTGAATATTGCGCTATCTACTATTGCGGCAATGCTGGCACTGAGCCTAGTGGTGTTGGGTTTTGTTTATGTACTGACTTTTTTAGTACAGCGCTCTTTGTTGGTGACGCCCAAAACTCAGGTATTGGCATCAGTGAATCTTGGCATACAAGGCTTAAGGCGGCGACTGGGGTTATCTACTGTGCAAATGATAGGCTTTTGCATGGGTTTGATGGTGATTATGTTGCTCACGCTCATACGTGGTGATCTAATCCGTAATTGGCAAGCTTCTTTGCCTGAAGGTGCGCCGAATCGATTTGTGATTAACATTCAACCAAGCCAGATTGCTCAAGTAGATCAGTTTTTTACTGCGCAGCACATTAAAGATGCAGCTATTTTCCCAATGGTACGGGCGCGCTTGGTGAGTAAAAATAAACACCTGATTCAAACAGTGGAGTGGCAAGACGAACGTGCCAAAAGGCTTGCTGAGCGGGAGTTTAATTTATCTTGGGCGGCAGAAATGCAGAGCGATAATAAGCTGATAGCTGGGCGTTGGTGGTCAAGCCAGGATGATGGCAAGTCATTGATATCGTTAGAGGAAGGTTTGGCAAAAAGTCTGAATATTAAACTTGGCGATGAGCTGCAGTTTGATGTCGCGGGAAGCCCGCTTACATTAACGGTAAGTAGCCTCAGAAAAGTAGAGTGGGATACCATGCGCGCTAACTTCTTTGCTGTGACACCACCGGGCGTGCTGGATAAATTTACTGCCAGCCATATCAGTAGTTTTCATTTGCCGATTGGCGCGGAGCAGTCACTCAATCAACTGATTAAGCAGTACCCTAATTTAACGGTGATTGATATTGCTGCCTTGATGCAGCAAGTGCGTGGCATTATGCAAAGAATGAGTCAGGCGGTTGAATACGTATTTGCTTTTAGCCTGCTTGTGGGTGTTGCAGTGTTGTATGCGGCCTTAGTTGCAACCAGAGAAGAGCGCGTGAGGGAAGCAACGCTGATGCGCGTGTTTGGCGCATCACGCCAACAGGTGAGTATCGCTTATATGACTGAGTTTGCCTGTATTGGTTTTATCTCGGCACTGGTGGCATCGATTGCAGCAAACTTTTTAGCTTATTACATTAGCGTGCGTGTGCTTAATATTCCATTTCAGTTTAATTTGAGCGTGATGCTGGTAGGCACGCTTGTTGCTGCGGTCATCATTCCAACGGCAGCATGGCTGGGCTTGCGTAGTTTTTTGAATATACCACCAAGGCAATTGCTCAATAGTATTTAGTCGGTTGCTGGTAGGGTGTGTAGTTAATAGCACTTAACGCAAGCAGATATAAAAAAGGGGTTGCAGCATGCTGTAACCCCTTTTTATTAAGCGGTCATTCGTTAAAATGACCTAGCTTATTTTTACTGCTGTTTATTTACTTGCAGATGTTTTTGGGCCGCCAAATTCATAGCGAGCACCAATCCAGGCTGCACGTGGCGCACCTGGTAATAAGCCAAGTTGTTTTGACTCAGTGCCATATGTGCCATCAGCCGCAAACATGGTTTCAGCTAAACGGCCGCTCACATTGTATTCACGGTCAAAAATGTTAGTGGCTTTAGCAAATGCTTTCCAGCCATTACCAATGTTGTACTGTGTATCTAAGTTAACAATGAAATAGCCGCTTACTTTACCGTTACCAGTTGCGCACTCTTGGTTATCTGCTACACAAGTTGCGCTATTAGCTTGGTGTTGGTTATTTTCATTGCCCCAAACATAAGCATTGGAGAAGCCAACCACGCTGCTGCCAATCGTCCATGCTGGTGTTACCGTATATTGACCGCGCAGTTTTAACTGATGCGCAGGAATCGACGGAATACGATCGCCAGGTTTTGCATAAATCATAGAGTTGCTATCTTCTGATGAGTTTGAACCGCTTACAAACGATACGTCAGAGTCGTAAGTGGCACGTACATAGCTGTATGAAGCGCTCCATTTGAATTTATCTGCATCACCAGATAGACCCATATCCAAACCTTGGCGTTTAGTGCGGCCTACGTTTTTGTAGTAGCCTGCACCGTTTGATGAGCCAGCAGCCGTAAATTGAATATCATCGTGGTTAACGGCTTGATATACACCAGCATTCCAACGAACATTTTCAGTGAGTAAGCCACGTGCACCAAACTCATAAGTTTTTGCTACTACTTGGTTTAATGGAGGATCATCCGCCATTGCTGAAGGCAGTAAGCATGGCGCTGCTGGGTTAGAACAGCCAAGCTCAATAGCTGTTGGTGCACGGCTAGATTCGCTGTAAGAGGTATAGAACGTTAAATTGTCATTAGGTGTATGAGTCAGGCCTACACTTGGGTTTAAACGTGTATAGCTATCTCTTGCCGTCAAGCTGTTTGGATTACTTAACGAGCGGTCACCTCTTAAGGTGTCTACGTTATCAACACGGGTGAAGTTCCAGCTTGCACCACCAGTTAAATGCCATTTATCGTTGAGTGATAATGTATCTGTGGCAAATAAACGAGCAGTAAATTGTTTACCAGTGAGACCAGTAGTTTGTCTTTGTGGAAGCAAACCATCGCCAACCATGATCGGTGCTCTGGAGCCGTCAAATACTGAGTCACTTTGTCCTGCTCCATTTAATGTATCACCTACATCTGAGAGATTGACGTGCTCTGATTGCTTGAATCGCATTAACGTGTAATCGTAACCTGCACCGACTACGAATTGATTCTTCTTACCTAGCCAATCTTGATTAAATGCCACTTGACCAGTAGCACCATAGGTATCTTGCGTGGTTTTTGATGTGTTAAGAGTGGAGCCTGTTACCTCGCAATCGCCACCTGAAGGACATGAAATACCTGGATAGCCAGCAAAGTCTTCACCATCCTCAATCTCAGCTTCGTATAAATCACCGTTTTTAGTATGGCGATTAGATTTCCTGTAGTAAACGTTACCAGAAAGCATCGTATCTTCGTTAACCCAGTGCGAACCGTTTAATGCCAAGAAGTGCGAGTAGTTGTTAGTAAGATCTGGGCGCGTATGGATTTGATCGCGATCGCCGCTCAACAGGTTTTGAGGGGCGAAACCATTACCAATCAGGCTGTTATCTGTGCCGATATAGGTAAGGTCTAATTTCGTGGTTTCATTTTGCCAGCCAAATTTACCAAATAATTGATTCAGGTGGGACGGTGAGCTTTTTCTCCAGCCATCTTCTGTTGTGTGTTGATAGCCTAGCATGTAGTCAACTGAACCATCTTTTGATACGCCACCAGCCTCGATTAAAGCACGCTGGCGCCCCCATGAGCCAGCCTCATACTCTAAAGCCATGCCTTGATTGTCACGTCCGCTTTTTGTGTGAACTACAATCGCACCGCCTAATGTGTTTAGGCCAAATAAAGGGTTTGAACCCGGTACCATTTGCATATTGCCAATAGCAAAACTAGGAATCTTGTCCCAAAGTGTCACGTCACCAAACGGCTCGTTAACGCGTACGCCATCTACATAGGTAGATAAACCCTGAGCGTTGCCAAGTAACGATGAGGCAGAGTAGCCGCGGAAGTTGATTTCCGGCTGCCATGGGTTGCCTGACATGTCAGATACAGTAACGCCCTGCATGTTGTTTGTCATGTAATCGGCAATCGACACGCCAGATTGATTCTTAACGTCTTTTGGTGATGCCATTTGAATATTAGCTGGCACTCTGTTTAACGGTAATCCAATGCCAGGCAGTGGTGTTGTTCCATATACCTCAACTTTTTTAAGGGTCATTGGCGTATCGTCTGCAAATGCTGATGTGTTTGCGAATGCAAGCATCACGGCAACAGCGCTTAGTTTCATTACTGGTTTCTTCATTTTGCTACTTTCAATAAAAAATTACATTTATCGTCATGTGATAGTGGCCCAAATATATGCAATTAATATTCCATTTCGTGTCTATTTCTGTGTTATTTATTTAACTATTTGAATTTTATAGGGTATGTTGAATAGCTTGTAGTAGTTGATTGGTTTTACGCATGTCCATTAGTGGTTGTAAATAGCCTTGATTGGTTGTTTATAACCATAATATGGTTGTAATAAACCATATTATGGTTGAATATGTCGTGATGGGATTGGTGAATTATTAAGTAAAAATAACCTGAACACATTTTAAGCTTGGCTAGCCTTGCGCCCTGTAGGTAATGCACAGCGCATAGTTTTTATTTAAATTGGCATAGTGCGGTCTTGGTTAGCGATTAATTGAATTTCATATTAAAACTGTTTGGAATGTTTCTTGCTAACGTTGACTGATAAATAACAAACTCACATTCGCATTTCAGGAGTAAGCATTGCAATTAGCGTACCTCGGCACCAACGATAACTTAGTAACAGGAAAGCAGCAGTCAAAAGTACTGATTGTTGAAGACGAAGCACTGTTTGCACGTGCAGTGGTGCGCCGCCTGCAAAAGTCCGGCTATGAGTGTGCACACGTAGAGAGCCTGCAGGATGCGCGTAATATCGTGAGGCAGTTTACGCCGGATGTGGTGTTGCTCGATATGCGCCTGCCAGATGGTAATGGCTTGGATTTGCTACCGGAGTTTGTAGCAAAAGGTGCGGTGGTGATTGTGATGACTGCGCATGGTGAAATTAGCGATGCGGTCAATGCCATGAAGCAGGGGGCGGTTGATTACCTTAAAAAGCCGATTGATCTCGAAGAGTTGCTATTGTCGATTCAAAAAGCCGAAACTGCGGCAAACCAGAGCAAGAGTTTGGATTATTCACGTCAGCGTAATGCGCATGCATCAGAAGGTGTTGAGTTATTGGGTGATAGCCCTGCGATGCAGAATGTGAAAATGCAGATTAAACGCATCGCACAGCTGGTTTCACATGATAGCGTGCCTCCAACGGTACTGATTGGTGGTGAAACCGGTACCGGTAAAGATGTAGCTGCACGTTTATTGCATTTATCCTGCGCCAATAGTGAAAAACCGTTCGTGCAGGTTGATTGCGCTTCACTACCTGCTGAGTTGATGGAAAGTGAACTGTTTGGGCATGAGAAGGGCGCATTTACCGGCGCAGTTGGCGCTAGGCCTGGTTTGATTGAGGCTGCTGAAGACGGTACTCTATTCTTAGACGAGATTGGTGAATTGCCGTTAGCGCTACAAGCCAAATTACTCAATGTGCTGGAGCGTCGCGTAGTTCGGCGCATTGGTTCAACCAAAGAGCGCGCTGTGCCTGCTAGGTTTGTGGCCGCGACCAATCGCAATTTGCATGAAATGTCGCAGAGCGGGCGTTTTCGGCAGGACTTATACTACAGGTTGAATATGATGAGTATCTCTATGCCGCCGTTGCGTGATCGCGGACAGGATGTCATGTTGCTAGCGCAGCATTTCGCTGCTCAAACTGCAAGGCGTTATGGCCTAACCAGCCCGCATTTTACACGTGAGGCGATTAGCACTGTACAAGCTTACAGATGGCCAGGTAATGTGCGAGAGTTAAAGCATCAAGTAACGCGCGCCATGTTGCTTTGTCATAATGGTGAGTTAACGGATATAGATTTGGCATTGCCAAATACTCGTCCGGCAGAGCCAGCGCCGTTGATGTCTTTAGATTCGCATCAATCTGCTTTAGATTCAGCAGAGCGCGCGATATTGTTACAGGTGTTGGCAGAAACTAAATTTAATGTTTCTGAAGCAGCTAGAAAGCTCGGCATTACGCGCATGACGATGCGCTACCGTATGGATAAGCACCAAATCAAACCCTAGCTTATTCTAGGCTTGGCGCGCGTCAAACTTAGCATCAAAAGTTTAGTGCATATAAGGTCTGCATTATAGGTCTGATCATTGATGATGGTCGTGACTTACACAGGTAGCTACTACCCGCTGATTTGCTTCTATTTCTGATTTTCTTGTGAATTAACCCGCATCTGCAATTTTCTTAAAAATAGCTGCGTGGTATGATTCGAGCAATCATCAAACGAAAGAATCCCTATGCGAATCGGAACTCCCTTAAGTCCTAATGCAACCCGTGTCATGCTCTTGGGTAGTGGTGAGCTTGGCAAAGAAGTGATTATTGCTTTGCAGCGCTTAGGTGTTGAAGTGATCGCGGTTGACCGCTACGAAAATGCGCCGGGTCATCAGGTTGCACATCGTGCGCATGTCATCGATATGACAGATGATCAGGCATTGCGTCAGCTCATTGCGCTTGAACAACCGCATTTAATTGTGCCTGAAATTGAAGCTTTAAACACGGCTACCCTTGCAGATATTGAAAAATCAGGAATTGCAACCGTGATTCCTACCGTTAAAGCTGTGCAACTGACCATGAACCGCGAGGGAATTCGCCGACTTGCTGCTGAGGAGCTTAATTTACCGACATCTCCTTACGCATTTGCGCGTAGCGAGGCGGAACTTCAGGCCGCTATCGATGCAGGCATCGGCTACCCATGTTTTATTAAACCAACCATGTCATCCTCAGGTAAGGGCCAATCGCGCCTTACACAGGCAAGTGAAGTATCGGCCGCATGGAGCTACGCAGCATCAGCCGGCCGTGTTAATCAAGGCGTGGTGATTGTTGAAGGCCAGATTGATTTTGACTACGAGATTACCTTATTAACCGTGCGTGCCAAAAATGCACAAGGTGAAATTAATACTTATTTCTGTGATCCAATTGGTCATCTGCAAGAAAAGGGTGATTATGTAGAGAGTTGGCAGCCACAACCCATGGCAACTAAAGCGCTGGAAGAGTCTAAGCGTATCGCCAAAGCTGTGACTGATAGCCTAGGCGGATTGGGCTTGTTTGGTGTAGAGCTGTTTGTGAAGGGTGACCACGTGTGGTTTAGTGAAGTGAGCCCACGCCCGCATGATACAGGCATGGTGACCATGGCTACACAACGTTTTAGTGAGTTTGATTTACATGCACGTGCAATTTTAGGGTTGCCGGTCGATGTGAGTTTACGTGAAGCTGGCGCAAGCGCTGTGATTTACGGTGGGCATAATACCAAGCAGCTAGCGTTTGAAGGCGTGGAAAAAGCCTTGGCGGTAGCCAACGCAGATATTCGTTTGTTCGGTAAACCGGAGTCGTTTACTAAAAGACGTATGGGTGTTGCGTTGGCGTCAGGAAAAGATATTACCGAAGCTAGAGCTAGTGCAAAATTAGCGGCCAGCTTGGTAACACCGGTCGACATGTAACAACTGCCAGTATGTAAATATTAAGTGCAAAATTGACTGCCTTGATCATCATGATTGAGGCAGTTGATACCCTGCAATGAAGGTTTTAAGACAATGTTGAATGAAATAGAAGAAGCAGGCAGTGATAAACGCACATTTTTTGAACTGCTTGGCGGTGCTGAAAATGGAACACAAAATATACGCCTGTTAGTTGAAACGTTTTACGACATCATGGATAGCGACCCTAAGGCGAAGCCTCTACGTGATATGCATCAGCCGGATTTAACTTCTGCACGCGAGAAGCTCTTTATGTTTCTCACCGGATGGACAGGTGGGCCGCAGCTATATATCGAGCGCTATGGCCATCCTATGCTGCGTAAACGGCATATGCCTTTTGAAATTGGTGAATCAGCACGTGATCAATGGATGTATTGCATGATTAAGGCCATGCATCAGTTGGAGTATGACGACGATTTGATGAAAAAGTTAGCCAACCAGCTCTATGGTGTTGCTGACTTTATGCGCAATAAGCAGGGGTAGTAAATAAATAGGGGCACATCAGTGCCCCTATTTATTTTGTAGACTACGCTGTGCTTTAGATTATTTTCTAGATAAGCCACCAAGCAGTGCTGCTACTGGTGCTTTCTTGGCGTTAGTTTGTCTGGTAGCAACAACATTTTTGTCTTGCTGTGTGTTTGGTTCGTATGGCTTATCAAACCATGGGTCCGCATTTTTCTTCTTAGCAGGGATGCGTCTAGCGGTTGATGCTTCTCGGTCTTTCACTTGACTAGCGCCGTGGCTGCGTGCGCGTGAACTTGGTTTGTCTAAAGCAACGGTCTCTTTAGTAATTTGACGTTTGATTAATTTTTCAATCTCAACCAAGTATTTTTCTTCATCATCACTGACAAATGAAATTGCAACGCCACTTGCACCGGCACGTCCGGTACGGCCAATGCGATGCACATAGTCCTCTGGAGCGCTAGGGATTTCATAGTTAATCACCATCGGTAGTTCACTAATATCTAAACCGCGTGCAGCAACGTCGGTAGCGATAAGCGCAGAAACTGTACCAGCTTTAAATGCATCTAAGGCTTTAATACGTTCTTGTTGGTTTTTATCGCCATGAATCGCGTCTGCGGCAATACCTTCACGTACTAGGCTGCGGCTTAAACGGCTAGCCGTTAATTTTGTTTTGGTGAATACGATAACTTGTTTTGCATCGGCTTCTTTTAATAGTTGAATCAGCAAAGCTTCTTTATCTGATTGCGCAACTTGATATACTTTTTGCGTCACATTGTCATTGGTTGCATTGCTGCGCGCAACCTCAATCAATTGAGGCTTGGTTAAAAAGTCATCTGCTAACTTCTTAATCTCGTTGGAGAATGTTGCTGAGAACATTAAGTTCTGACGCTGTTTTGGCAATAATGCCAAAATGCGTTTCAAATCAGGCATAAAGCCCATGTCCAGCATTCTGTCTGCTTCATCAAGCACTAACATTTGCACTTGATTAAGTTGTAGCGTTTTTTGTTCAATATGATCCAACAAACGGCCAGGCGTCGCTACCAGTACTTCAACCCCAGTTTTAAGGTGAGGTGTCTGTGTTTTGATATCTACGCCGCCATAGACCACCAGTGAGCGTAATTGCGTATGCTTGGCATAGGCTTTCACGCTTTCTTCCACTTGAATCGCAAGCTCTCGTGTGGGCGTTAAAATCAACGCGCGCACAGGGTGCTTAGCTGGTGAAGTGCTGTTATTGGCTAGCGGTAGTAACTTCTGTAGCAGGGGCAGTGAAAAAGCCGCAGTTTTACCTGTGCCGGTTTGTGCACCTGCCATTAAATCCCCGCCAGCTAAGGCAACAGGAATAGCCTGTGCCTGAATTGGGGTTGGGGTAGTGTAACCAGATTCAGTTAATGCACGTAAGAGCTCAGGTGCGAGTCCTAATGTGCTGAAACTTGGGCTGTCAGTCGTTACGATGTCTGTCATTTGTTGGGTACTGTTCAATTAAAGTCTTTACTTAAATTATACAAAACTACGTGAGCGACGTGGTGCGCCATTGCCTGCACCTGCATTTGCACCGCCAAAGCCACTACGTGCTGGGCTGCGGCTGTCATTGCGAGCACCATCACGACGTGCAGCAGGTGCTGCGCCACGATCATTACGGCCTTCGCTACGTTGACCGTCGCGTGCATATGGTTTTTTACCAAAAGCTACGCTATCACCAAAGCTACGGTTAGGTGCGCCAGCGTTGTTGCCACGGCTACGGTCACCAGAGTTTTTATCAAACGCTGGGCGGTCACCAAAGCTACGTGGGCGGTCGCTTGCTGGTCTTTCTGAGCGGTTAGCATCAGATCTGCCAGCATAACCAGCTGAGTTGCCATTGATTTCACGCGGAGCTGAGTCACGGTTACCGCGGTTTTCAAAACGGTTTTCGCTACGAGGAGCGCTGTCACGGCTAGCGCCATTGCGATCATCACGACCTTTGTAACCACCACGGTCATCACGTGGTTTAAAGCCACCGCGACCACCTGGTTTATGACCATCACGACGGCTGCCGCTTGGGCCATCCATCTTCATGGCACGTTTTGGTTCAAAACCTTCAATCACAGCTGGCGACATGGTGTTACCAGTGAATTGTTCGATTTTACGCAAAATGTGTCTATCCATGTTCGATGCGAATGAAATAGCGATACCAGTGTTGCCAGCACGACCGGTACGGCCGATACGGTGTACATAGTCTTCTGCAAATTTTGGTAAGTCGTAATTGATTACGTGTGTAATGCCATGTACGTCAATGCCACGTGCAGCAACGTCAGTCGCTACTAAGATTTTTACATCACCATGACGTAGTTTAGTCAATGTACGGTTACGCGCGCCTTGTGTCATATCACCGTGTAGTGCCGCTGTTTTATGGCCAGCTGCGTACAAATCTTCAGCTAAAACATCGGCATGACGTTTAGTGCTGGTGAAAATGATCGCTTGGTTAACTTCTGGCGCAATCAATAAATGCTCAAGTAGTTTGTTTTTGTGTGTCATGTCATCAACAAAGTGCAAGCGTTGCTCAATGTTGGCATGTTTTTCACGTTGCGCAGCAACTTGAACCGTTTTAGGGTTTTTAAGAATCTTGTTTGCAATGCGTGCGATGTCGCCATCTAATGTTGCTGAGAACAATAGTGTTTGACGCTCAGCAGAAAGTTGCTCACAAATACGTTCAACATCAGGTAAGAAACCCATGTCCAGCATGCGGTCAGCTTCGTCCAAAATCAACATTTGTAAACGTGATAAGTCAATGCGACCACGTTCCATGTGATCTAATAAACGGCCTGGTGTAGCAACTAGAATGTCTAGAGGTTGTGATAGCAATTTGTTTTGTAGTGGGTAAGGCATGCCGCCTACGATACTTACAGTACGTGCGCGTAAGAATTTGCCGTATTTACGTGCAGCTTCGTTCACTTGTGTTGCAAGTTCACGTGTCGGTGTTAACACCAAAATACGTGGGCCACGGCTTTTTGACTCATGTGGTGTCGCAAGTAAGTTAAGTGCTGGCAGCATGAAGCCCGCTGTTTTACCTGTACCTGTTTGAGCTGAGGCCATCAAGTCATGGCCTTCCATTATCACAGGAATAGCCTGTGCTTGGATAGGTGTAGGGGTGGTGTAGCCTGTTTCTTCAATAGCGCGAAGGATAGCAGGGTTCAGATTTAATGATTCAAAAGACAAGGTAGTCCCTTTCAAAAGCAGTTTTATAAAAACAATAAAAAGGGCGCAAGCAAATACATGTATGTTTACAGTGATGTTGTAAAAACAACATAACGCAAAAAGCAAGTTTCAAATATATAGTTTCGAGATGCTTTATTTACCAGCGCACGGGCATAGCCGCTAACCAGTAAAGATAGATTTAATATTAAATCTAAAGATAGTCACTTCAAAAGTTCACGAGTGACTGAGGGTCAGGGCGATGAAT
>Ga0208396_100121_pt1 | contig 31665 bp, 49 predicted proteins | sample LakWasMet64_LOW9_2_FD_183896 | JGI IMG/M metagenome (GOLD analysis project Ga0208396, IMG submission 183896) | Freshwater sediment methanotrophic microbial communities from Lake Washington under simulated oxygen tension - Sediment Metagenome... | ecosystem: Environmental > Aquatic > Freshwater >... | reverse complement strand
AGGCGACAACGTATCAATCACTGTTACATTGATTGCCCCAATCGCGATGGAAGAAGGCTTACGCTTCGCTATCCGTGAAGGTGGCCGTACTGTTGGTGCTGGTGTTGTAGCTAAGATTATCGAGTAATTTTTGTAGTTAAATCAAACGGCAGGGTGAACCCTGCCGTTTCGCTCTTTTGAAAGGCAGTAAAATGACAAACCAAAAAATCCGTATCCGTCTAAAAGCATTTGATTATCGTTTGATTGATCAATCAGCTCAAGAAATCGTAGAAACTGCCAAACGTACCGGCGCTGTTGTTAAAGGTCCAGTACCATTACCAACACGTATCGAGCGCTTTGATATTTTGCGTTCACCACACGTAAATAAAACTTCACGTGACCAATTCGAAATTCGTACCCATCAACGTTTAATGGACATTGTGGATCCTACTGATAAAACAGTGGATGCATTAATGAAATTAGATTTGCCTGCTGGTGTGGATGTTGAAATTAAGTTGTAAAAAACTTAAGTAGTAAAATCTAGTTGTAAAAAAAACTGAGGTTCGGTATAATCCGGCCTCTTTCACAGAAGTCGGTCAATTGTAATCGACTTTTTAACTAAAATATAAGGAAACGATCATGAGCTTAGGGCTTATTGGTCGCAAAGTGGGTATGACCCGCGTGTTTACTGAGGATGGCGCAAGCGTTCCGGTAACCGTGTTGGAAGTTGTACCTAACCGCGTGACACAGATCAAGACGACCGCAAGCGATGGCTATACTGGCCTTCAAGTAGCTTACGGTACACGTCGTGCCAGCCGTATCAACAAAGCATTGACTGGGCATTATGCTAAGTCAGGTTCTGCTGCAGGTGCTGGTATTCATGAATTCTCAGTTGGTAGCGACGTTTTAGCTAATTACACGCCTGGTGCAAATATCACTGTTGATATTTTCCAAGCGGGTCAAAAAGTTGACGTTACTGGCACATCATTAGGTAAGGGCTTTGCTGGCGCCATTAAACGCCATCATTTTAGTTCTAACCGTGCTTCTCATGGTAACTCACGTTCACATAACGTACCTGGTTCTATCGGTATGGCGCAAGATCCTGGTCGTGTTTTCCCGGGTAAGCGTATGCCTGGTCATTTGGGTGCTGTTAAAGTGACTACGCAGAATCTAGAAATCGTTCGCGTTGATGTAGAGCGTAACTTGCTATTGATTAAAGGTGCAATCCCTGGCTCTAAAGGTGGTGACGTTGTTGTACGTCCAGCCATTAAAGAGAAGGCTACTAAAGCACAGGGAGGTTCTAAATAATGGAACTTAAGCTAATAGATAAAAATGGTAAGCCAGCTAAAAAAGGCGTGACTGTATCTGAAGATACATTTGGTCGCGAATTTAATGAAGCGTTGGTTCATCAAGTTGTGGTTGGTTACATGGCTAATGCTCGTACTGCTACACGTGCTCAAAAGGGCCGTGACACAGTTGCGCATACGACACACAAACCTTATGCACAAAAAGGTACTGGTAATGCTCGTGCAGGTATGAGCTCAAGTCCTATTTGGCGCGGAGGTGGTCGTGCATTCCCTAATTCACCTAATGAAAACTTCAGCCATAAAGTAAACCGTAAGGCTTACCGTGCCGGTATGCAAACAATCTTGTCTGAGCTAGTTCGTCAAGAGCGTTTAAGCGTAGTTGAAGAGTTTTCTGTTGATACCCCTAAAACCAAGGCGTTGGCAGAAAAAATCAAGGGTATGGGTTATGCAGGTGGCGTTTTAGTGCTAACTGATAGCTTTAATGAGAACTTATATTTATCTTCACGTAACTTAACTAACGTAATGGTGGTTGAAGCACAATTTGCTGACCCAGTTAGTTTGGTTCGCTTCCCTAATGTAGTTGCTACAGAAGCTGCAGTGAAGAAACTTGAGGAGATGCTAGCATGATGAGCGCTATTACTAAAACTCAAGACCGTTTATTGCAAGTTATTTTAGCTCCGCAAATTACCGAAAAGGCAACTTACATTGCTGACAAACATCAGCAAATCGCATTTAAGGTGCGTACTGATGCTACTAAACCAGAAATCAAAGCAGCAGTTGAGCTTGTTTTCAAAGTTGAAGTGGCTAGTGTTGCTGTTATTAATGTTGGCGGTAAAACTAAACGCGCTGGCAAAAATATGGGCAAGCGTAAAGACTGGAAAAAAGCTTATGTTAGCTTGAAACCAGGCCAAGAAATTAACTTCGCAGCGGGCGAATAAGGAGAGAAGATATGGCATTAGTTAAAGTCAAACCAACTTCCCCCGGCCGTCGTGGTGTACTAAAGGTGGTTACACCTGATTTGTACAAGGGTAAACCTCACGCACCGCTGTTGGAAAGTCAAAGTAAAAACGCAGGCCGTAATAACAACGGTCATATTACAACGCGTCATCAAGGTGGTGGTCATAAACAGCATTATCGTTTAATTGACTTCCGTCGTAATAAAGATGGCATTCCAGCGAAAGTGGAGCATATTGAATATGATCCAAATCGCACAGCACACATTGCTTTGCTTTGTTATGCTGATGGTGAGCGTCGTTATATTATTGCACCACGTGGCATTGCTGCAGGTGCGCAATTAATCAGTGGTTCAGATGCACCTATTAAAGTAGGTAATGCAATGCCATTGCGTAACATTCCAGTTGGTAGCACGATCCATTGTATCGAGTTGCAACCTGGTAAAGGTGCTCAATTAGCGCGCTCAGCTGGTACTTCAGTACAGTTGTTAGCTCGTGAGGGCAGTTACGCTCAATTACGTTTACGTTCTGGTGAAGTTCGCCGCGTACACGTAGATTGCAAAGCAACTTTAGGTGAAGTCGGTAATGAAGAGCATTCACTACGTTCAATTGGTAAAGCTGGTGCTATGCGCTGGCGTGGTGTTCGCCCAACCGTTCGCGGTGTGGTGATGAACCCGGTTGATCACCCTCACGGTGGTGGTGAAGGTAAAACAGCTGCTGGTATGAATCCAGTGAGCCCATGGGGTGTTAAAACTAAGGGTTATCGTACACGTAGTAGCAAGCGTACGGATAATATGCGCGTTAGTCGTCGTCCAAGGAATGTAAGGTAATCATATGGCACGTTCACTTAAAAAAGGTCCATTTATTGATGGTCATTTGGCGAAAAAAGTAGAGGTTGCTGCGGCAACTCGCGATCGTAAACCAATTAAAACTTGGTCACGTCGTTCTACAATTTTCCCGGATTTTATCGGTCTTACTATTGCAATTCATAATGGTAAGCAACACATTCCAGTGTTGATTTCTGAAAACATGGTAGGTCACAAGCTTGGTGAGTTTGCGTTAACACGTACATTCAAAGGGCATGCAGCCGACAAGAAAGCTAAGAAGTAGGAGCTGAATTATGCAAGTATCTGCAATATTAAAAGGTGTGCATCTCTCTCCGCAAAAAGCTAGATTGGTGGCAGACCTTGTTCGTGGCAAGAAAGTAGATCACGCACTTAACATTTTGAACTTCACACCTAAAAAAGGTGCTGAGATTATCAAGAAAGTTGTTGAGTCTGCAATCGCTAACGCTGAACATAACAATGGGGCTGATATCGACGAATTGAAAGTAACTTCAATTTACGTAGATAAAGGCATTGTGCTTAAACGTATTCGTCCACGCGCAAAAGGTCGTGCGGGTCGCATTACTAAACCAACCTGTCACATTCATGTGACTGTCGGTAACTAAGGGATAATCATGGGTCAGAAAATTAATCCAATTGGTTTCCGTCTGAGCGTTCAAAAGAACTGGGCCTCACGTTGGTATGCCAATAGTAAGAACTTCCCTGCGATGTTGCAAAGCGACATCAAAGTGCGTGAGTTCCTGAATAAGAAACTAGCAAGTGCTGCAGTTAGTCGTATTATGATTGAGCGCCCAGCTAAAAATGCAAAGATCACTATTTACAGTGCACGCCCAGGCGTTGTTATTGGTAAAAAAGGTGAGGACATTGAGTCATTGCGTGCTTCATTACAAGGTTTGATGGGCGTTCCAGTTCATTTGAACATTGAAGAAGTTCGTAAGCCAGAGCTTGATGCTACTTTGATTGCACAATCAATTGCGCAACAACTTGAAAAGCGTGTGATGTTCCGTCGTGCAATGAAGCGTGCTATGCAAAATGCAATGCGCTTAGGTGCGCAAGGTATCAAGATCATGAGTTCAGGTCGTTTGAATGGTATCGAAATCGCACGTACTGAATGGTACCGTGAAGGTCGTGTGCCATTACATACATTGCGTGCTGACATTGATTACGGTGTAGCTGAAGCTTCAACAACATACGGCATCATTGGTATCAAAGTTTGGGTATTCAAAGGTGAAATTTTTGCAGGTAATGCTCAAGCTGCGCAAGCTGCTGTAGCACCAGCTGCGGAACCTGAAAAAAGAGTAAGAAAGGCGAGGGCTAAAGATGCTACAACCGTCTAGACAAAAATACCGTAAGATGCAAAAAGGCCGTAATAAAGGCATTGCAACGACGGGTAATAAAGTAAGTTTTGGTGACTTCGGTTTAAAAGCGATTGGCCGCGGCCGTTTGACAGCTCGTCAAATTGAAGCAGCACGTCGTGTAATGACTCGTCACATTAAACGTGGTGGTCGTGTATGGATTCGTATTTTCCCGGACCAACCAATTTCTAAAAAACCTGCAGAAGTACGTATGGGTAACGGTAAAGGTAGTACAGAGTACTACGTAGCTCAAATCCAACCAGGTAAAATGTTATACGAGATGGACGGTGTTAGCGAAGAGCTAGCGCGTGAAGCGTTCCGTTTGGCAGCTGCTAAGCTACCAATCGAGACGACATTCATGACACGCCAACTTGGTAGTTAAGGACAAGGAAGCTAATATGAAAGCAACCGATTTAAGAGCAAAAAGCGTTGAAGAGCTGAATGCAGAGTTGATTGAGTTACGCCGTGCGCAATTCTCTCTACGTATGCAAGTAGCTACTCAGCAATTAAATAAAGTAGATCAGCTAGGTAAAGTACGCAAAGATGTAGCGCGTGTTAAGACTGTGTTAGCTGAGAAAGCAAAGCAGGCATAATATGACCGATACAACAAAAGTAGTGCGTAGTCTTACTGGCCGTGTAGTTAGCGACAAGATGGACAAAACTGTTACTGTTTTAGTTGAGCGTAAAGTTAAACATCCTTTGATTGGTAAAGTGGTTCGTCAATCTAAGAAGTTTCACGCACACGATGAAACAAACAGTTGTAAAGAAGGTGATTTGGTGACTATCGTTGAAAGTCGTCCATTATCAAAAACTAAAACTTGGGTTGTTAAACAGGCCTAAGTAGATAAATGCGCAATTACCGTTAAAAGTAATTGCGCAAATGTTTTAAGTTGTATATAATGTTTTGTTTTTCGGCGAGCGACTTTTATTAAGTCACAAAGCTCTCGCCCCAATACTGACCGTGGTCTGTCGGCCTACATAGTTTTTAACTATAAATGGCCGGTGTTGGTTTTTACGGATTAAGTTGGAGATTACTCTCATGATTCAAATGCAATCTCGGCTAGAAGTTGCCGACAACACTGGTGCGCGCTCTGTGCAATGCATCAAGGTGTTAGGTGGTTCTAAACGTCGTTACGCTGGTATTGGCGATATCATTAAGGTGAGCATTAAAGATGCTGCGCCTCGTGGTCGCGTTAAAAAAGGCGAAGTGTACAGTGCGGTTGTTGTGCGTACTGCTAAAGGTGTTCGTCGTCCAGACGGCTCTTTGGTTAAGTTCGACGGTAATGCAGCTGTGTTGTTAAATAACAAGCTCGAACCGATTGGCACACGTATTTTTGGGCCAGTGACTCGTGAATTACGTTCAGAAAAATTCATGAAAATCGTTTCATTAGCGCCAGAAGTTTTGTAGGAGCCCACATGAATAAAATTCGCAAGGGTGATCAAGTCATCCTGAATACAGGTAAAGATAAAGGCAAGCAAGGTACAGTGTTAAGTATTCTTGAGTCAGGTCATGTTGTTGTAGAGGGTCTTAACTTAGTTAAGAAACATGCAAAACCTAACCCGATGAAGGGTATCGCTGGTGGCATTATTGCTAAAGAGATGCCAGTTGACATCTCAAACGTTGCTTTATTTAACAGTGCGACACAAAAAGGTGATCGCGTAGGCTTTAAGACATTAGAAGATGGTCGCAAAATTCGCGTATTCAAATCTAATGGCGAAGCAGTTGACGCATAGGAAGAATAATGGCGCGTTTAAAACAATATTATAAAGACTCAGTTGTTAAGTCATTGACTGAGCAATTCGGTTACAGCTCTGTGATGCAAGTGCCTCGCATTGAAAAAATCACACTTAACATGGGTGTTGGTGAGGCTGTTGCTGATAAAAAAGTGATGGAGCATGCTGTTGGTGATATGGAGAAGATTGCTGGTCAAAAAGCAATCGTAACCAAAGCTAAAAAATCAGTGGCTTCATTTAAGATTCGTGATGATTATCCTGTTGGATGTAAAGTTACTTTGCGTCGTGAGCGCATGTACGAGTTTTTGGATCGCTTAGTAACAGTGGCTATTCCTCGTATCCGTGACTTCCGTGGTATTTCTGCTAAGTCTTTTGATGGCCGTGGAAACTATAACATGGGCGTTAAAGAGCAGATAATTTTCCCTGAAATTGAATACGATAAAATCGATGCAATTCGTGGGATGAATATCACTATTACTACTACTGCGAAAACTGATGAAGAAGCAAAAGCGTTACTTGCTGCATTCAGTTTCCCTTTCAGAGGTTAAGATATGGCTAAAACCTGTATGACAGAGCGCGAAATCAAACGCCGCGCAACTGTAAGTAAATTTGCTGCAAAACGTGCGGCACTTGAAGCTGCAATGAATGATGTTAATGCTACTGCTGAGAGCCGTTTCGAAGCGCGTTTGAAATTTCAAGCGCTTCCACGTAATTCAAGCCCAGTGCGTCTTCGCAATCGTTGTGCTTTAACTGGTCGCCCACGTGGTGTGTTTAGTAAATTTGGTATTGCGCGTAGTAAATTGCGTGATTTAATGATGAGTGGCCAAGTGCCAGGCGTCACCAAAGCTAGCTGGTAATAGGGGAATAGATCTATGAGTATGAGTGATCCAATTGCCGATATGTTGACGCGTATTCGTAATGCGCAGATGGTCAATAAAGCGGTTGTAACTATGCCTTCTTCTAATGTTAAGTCAGCTATTGCTAGCGTTCTTAAAGATGAAGGTTATATTGAAGACTTTGCTGTGCAAGCAGAAGGTAATAAAGCAACGTTAAACATTAGTCTTAAATATTACGCAGGTCGTCCAGTAATTGAACGAATCCAGCGTATCAGTAAGCCTGGTTTACGTGTGTACAAAGGAAGCCAAGAGATTCCTAAAGTGATGAATGGCCTTGGTGTGACAATTATGTCTACATCTAAGGGTGTAATGACAGATCGTAAAGCTCAAGCTGCCGGTATCGGTGGTGAAGTGCTGTGCGTAGTGGCTTAAGGAGAAGCAAATGTCACGTGTTGCTAAAAATCCAGTAGCTATTCCTGCTAAAGTTGAAGTTGTACTTAGCGCTGATGCAATTAATGTTAGCGGTCCATTAGGTAAATTGACACAGTCTTTGACTGGTGCAGTTTTACTAAAACGCGAAGGTGAAACTATCACTTTTGCAGCTGCTAACGATGCTCAGCATTCTCAAGCAATGTCAGGTACCTTACGTGCCTTAGTTGCTAACATGGTTAAAGGTGTTTCAGAAGGCTTTACACGTAAATTGACGTTAGTTGGCGTTGGTTACAAAGCTGCTGCACAAGGTGCTATGTTGAATTTGGAATTGGGCTATTCACATCCGATCAACCACAAAATGCCAGAAGGCGTTACTGTTGCTACACCTACACCAACTGAAGTTGTGTTAACTGGTGTTGATAAACAGGTTATTGGTCAAGTTGCGGCACAGATTCGCGCTTACCGTGCTCCAGAGCCTTATAAAGGCAAGGGTGTTCGTTATGCGGATGAAGTTGTTGTAATTAAAGAAACCAAAAAGAAATAAGGCTTAAAAAATGAACAACGTAAATAATCGCTTGCGTCGCGCACGTAAAACCCGTGCCAAAATTGCAGAGCTAAAAGTTACTCGTTTGAGTGTGCACCGTACTAATACGCACATTTATGCGCAAATTATTGCCGGTACTGGTGATAAAGTGATCGTTAGCGCTTCTACAGTAGAAGCTGAAGTTCGCAAAAACATCAAAAATGGTGGCAACGTTGAAGCTGCTACAGCAATTGGTAAATTAATTGCTGAAAAAGCGATCAAAGCTGGTGTAACTACTGTTGCTTTTGATCGTTCTGGTTACAAATATCATGGTCGTATTAAAGCGTTGGCTGATGCCGCACGTGAAAACGGCTTGTCCTTCTAATTGGTCTGATTGCTAAAGAGGTTAATGATGGCAAAAGAAATTGAACAGCAACAGCAGCAGACTGATGGTTTGCGCGAAAAAATGATTGCAGTTAATCGTGTAAGTAAAACGGTTAAAGGTGGTCGTATTATGAGTTTTGCCGCACTTACAGTGGTAGGTGATGGTGACGGTGCTGTAGGTATGGGTAAAGGTAAAGCACGTGAAGTTCCAGTTGCTGTGCAAAAAGCAATGGACGAAGCGCGCCGCGGTATGTTGAAAATTAATTTAACAAACGGTACTTTGCATCATGCAGTTACAGGTGTTCACGGCGCTGCTAAAGTGTTTATTCAACCTGCTTCTGAAGGTACTGGTATTATCGCCGGTGGTGCAATGCGCGCTATTTTCGAAGTAATGGGTGTGACTAACGTTGTAGCAAAATGTATTGGTTCAACCAATCCTTACAACTTGGTTCGCGCTACATTGAACGGTTTAGAGTCAATGAATACACCAGCGGAAATCGCAGCTAAACGCGGTAAATCAGTTGAAGAAATTAGAGGCTAATGATGGCTAAAGCAAAAAAAGATGCATCAGGCATTAAAGTAACTCTTGTTAAAAGTGTTATTGGTCGTATTGAAGCGCACAAAGCTACCGTTAGAGGTTTAGGCTTGCGTCGCATGCACCATACAGTTGAATTACAAGATACTCCGGCAATTCGCGGTATGATCAATACCGTTGGCTATCTATTAAAGGTAGAGGGATAATGCAATTAAATACGATTAAGCCTGCAGAAGGCTCGAAAAAAGAACGTCGCCGTGTTGGTCGTGGTATTGGTTCTGGTTTAGGTAAAACAGCTGGTCGTGGTCATAAAGGTCAAAAATCACGTACTGGTGGTTTTCATAAAGTTGGCTTTGAAGGCGGTCAAATGCCTATTCAACGTCGTCTACCAAAACGTGGCTTTAAATCATTAACTAAAGCGAATACAGCACATGTTCGTACTAGCGAACTTGCTTTGATTCCTAACGAAGTGATTGACTTGTTGGCTTTGAAAGCAGCAAATATCGTTTCTGGTACAGTAACAAATGCTAAGATCTTTTTGTCTGGTGATGTAACTGCTAAGTACAATATCCAAGGTTTGCTATTGACTAAAGGCGCTCGCGCTGCAGTTGAAGCAGCTGGCGGTAAAGTTTTAGAAGCTGCTTAAGAGTATATATCTTGGCACAAGAAGGTATTTTAAAAACAGCGGCAAAAATGGGCGAACTTAAAAGTCGCCTATTGTTTGTCTTGGGTGCGTTAATTGTTTATCGCTTAGGTGCTCATATTCCTGTTCCAGGGATTAATCCTGACGAGCTGGCTAAGCTATTTGCTTCACAAAGCGGCGGTATCTTGGGCATGTTTAACATGTTCTCTGGCGGCGCTTTGTCTAGGTTCACTGTTTTTGCCTTGGGTATCATGCCGTACATTTCTGCATCTATTATTATGCAGTTGATGACGGCTGTGTCACCAAGACTAGAACAGTTGAAAAAAGAGGGTGAAGCAGGTCGTAGAGCAATCACCAAATATACACGATACGGTACTGTTGTGCTGGCTATGTTCCAAGCGCTAGGTATCGCGATTATGTTAGAAGGTCAGCCTAATTTAGTATTTGATCCAGGCATGGCATTTAGACTGACAGCTGTGATTACTTTAGTGTCAGGTACGATGTTCTTGATGTGGCTTGGTGAGCAAATTACAGAGCGTGGTATTGGTAATGGTATCTCTATCATTATTTTTGCTGGTATCGTTGCTGGTTTACCACATGCAATTGGATCTACGGCTGAAATGGTGAATACTGGTGCGTTTAGTATTCCACTAGCATTCTTCTTGCTAGTAGCAACAGTGTTAGTGACTGCTTTGGTAGTGTTCGTAGAGCGCGGCCAACGTAAGATTACAGTTAACTACGCTAAACGTCAGGTAGGAAATAAAGTTTATGGTGGACAAACAACGCACTTGCCGATGAAGTTGAATATGGCTGGCGTTATTCCTCCAATTTTTGCTTCTAGTATCATTCTGTTCCCAGCTACTTTAGCGGGTTGGTTTGGTAGTAGTGAAAGCACTTTCTGGTTGAAAGATGTTGCTGCTGCATTATCACCAGGGCAGCCTATTTATATACTGTTATTTGCTGCTGCTATTTTCTTCTTCTGCTTCTTTTATACAGCATTGCAGTTTAATCCTAAGGATACAGCTGACAACTTGAAGAAGAGCGGTGCTTTTGTTCCAGGAATTAGACCTGGTGATCAAACAGCGAAGTATATTGATCGTATTATGGGTCGTTTGACTTTAGTTGGTGCTGCTTATATTACGTTGGTATGTTTGTTACCTGAGTTTTTGATTTTAAAATTTAATACGCCTTTCTATTTTGGTGGTACTTCTTTGTTGATTATTGTCGTTGTTACTATGGACTTTATGACACAGGTGCAGTCTCATTTGATGTCACATCAATACGAGGGATTGCTTAGAAAAGCTAATTTTAAAGGTAACGCACCTAGCGTTAAGTAATTGCAAGATGGCTAAGGAAGATAGAATTGAAATGCAAGGTGAGATTTTAGAAAATCTCCCCAATGCTACTTTCAGAGTTAAGTTAGAAAATGGTCATATTGTTTTAGGCTATATTTCAGGAAAAATGCGTATGCACTATATTCGTATTTTGCCTGGTGATAAAGTCACCGTTGAGATGACGCCTTATGATTTATCTCGCGCGCGAATTACATTCCGTGCAAAATAAATAATTAGCGTTGTAAGCATACAGTTTAGTTGTATTGGAGTGAAATATGAGAGTTCGTGCATCAGTAAAGGCTTTATGCCGTCATTGTAAAGTTGTTCGTCGTCGCGGCGTTGTGCGTATTATCTGCACAGACCCACGTCATAAACAACGTCAAGGTTAATTGATTAACTTCAATTAACCCAAATTAATAAAGGCTTAGGCTGCATATTAATTTAAGTTGGTCAATAATTTGATTGATCAGAAGATTAGCTATTTGATAAAAAATGGTTTTCCTGTTAAAATCATCGGCTTTTTTGAAGCAAGTGAATCAGTAAGGCCTAATTTGGAGTAAAGTATGGCGCGTATTGCAGGGGTAAATATCCCGAATAACAAACACACTGAAATTGCTTTAACAGCAATTTACGGTATTGGACGTAACACTGCACAAAAGATTTGCGTTGCTGCAGGTGTTTTAGCAACTGCGAAAATTAAAGATCTGAATGATGCAGATGTTGAAAAGTTACGTGATGAAGTAGCGAAGTTTAAAGTTGAAGGTGACTTACGTCGTGAAGTGTCAATGAATATTAAACGCTTGATGGATTTAGGATGCTACAGAGGTGTCCGTCATCGTCGTGGATTGCCAGTTCGTGGTCAGCGCACTAAGACAAATGCGCGTACTCGTAAAGGCCCGATTAAGGCAATTAAGCAGTCTAAGTAATCCGTGGCTATAAAGCGCTTTGTTAATTAAGCGCTTTAGTATACTAAACGATTAGAAGTTTACAATTTAAGTTAGATTTATTGGTAAGGAAAATGCAACATGGCAAAAGCTAATGTACGCGTAAGAAAAAAAGTTAAAAAGAATATTGCAGAGGGTATCGCCCACGTGCATGCATCTTTTAACAATACCATCATCACCATTACAGACCGTCAAGGCAATGCTTTGTCATGGGCTACTTCTGGTGGTCAAGGTTTTAAAGGTTCACGTAAAAGTACCCCTTTTGCAGCACAGGTTGCAGCTGAAGTTGCTGGTAAATCAGCGCAAGAGAATGGTGTAAAGAATTTAGAAGTGCGTATTAAAGGCCCAGGTCCAGGTCGTGAATCTGCTGTGCGCGCACTTAATGCAGCTGGTTTTAAAATTACCAGCATTACTGATGTGACGCCAGTGCCGCATAACGGTTGCCGTCCACCTAAAAAACGTCGCATCTAAGCGAAAAAGATTACTGGAGAACTATCTTGGCTAGAAATTTAGATCCTAAATGCCGTCAGTGCCGTCGCGAAGGCGAAAAGTTGTTTTTAAAAGCTGAAAAATGCTTTACTGATAAATGTGCAATTGAAAAACGTAACTTCCCACCAGGTCAGCACGGTCAACGTCGTAACCAACGTTTGTCTGACTACGGTGTTCAATTGCGTGAAAAACAAAAAGTCCGTCGTATTTACGGCGTATTAGAAGCTCAATTCCGTAGCTACTACGCTGAAGCTGATCGCCTAAAAGGCATTACAGGTGAAAACTTGTTACAACTGTTAGAGTGCCGTTTAGATAACGTTACTTACAGAATGGGTCTAGGTGGTTCACGTACTGAAGCACGTCAAATCGTTCGTCATAACAGCATTTTGGTAAATGGCAAGCGCGTTAACATACCTTCATACCAAGTTAAAGCTGGTGACGTTATCAGCGTGGCTGAAGCATCAAAAACGCAATTGCGTATTAAAGGTGCATTAGAAGCTGCTGAGCAACGTGGTTTCCCAGAGTGGCTAGAAGTTGATGTGAAAGCTTTGAAAGGTACTTTTAAAGCTAAACCACAACGTGATGAATTGCCACCAACCATCAATGAATCATTGGTAGTTGAGCTTTACTCTAAGTAATTAAGTTCTGATTAGATTAATTAGTTAGCCCTGGGGTTAGCTAATTAATCACTCGTTGTTCATAGCAGTAACGAGCATATTAAAAAATTAAAGGTATAACTATGCAAAACAGTCCTACCGAGTATTTAAAGCCTCGCGTTGTTGATGTTGAGGTGTTATCTCCATTACGCGCACGTGTTACTTTAGAGCCAATGGAGCGTGGTTTTGGTTACACGCTTGGTAATGCATTACGTCGCGTTTTGCTTTCATCAATTCCAGGCTTCGCAATTACTGAAGTTAAAATTGATGGTGTAGTGCATGAGTACTCTACTTTAGATGGCGTTCAAGAAGATGTTGTTGATATCTTGCTTAACCTTAAAGGTGTAGCTCTGAAATTGAACTCAAAATCAGAGACTATCCTGAAATTGAATAAATCTGTTGAAGGTGTTGTTACTGCAGCTGATTTTGAAACTGGTCATGATGCTGAAATTGTTAACCCTGATCATGTGATTGCTCACTTGACTAAAGGCGGCAAATTGAACTTGGAAGTTAAAGTTGAAATCGGTCGCGGTTATCAACCTGTTCCAGTTCGTCAGAAATCTAATAATGAAGACCGTGTTCTAGGTTTTATCATGGTTGATGCATCATTTAGCCCGATCAATAAAGTTAGTTACTATGTTGATAGTGCTCGTGTTGAGCAACGTACTGACTTAGACAAGTTGGTTATGGATGTAGAAACAAATGGTGTTATTGAGCCTGAACAAGCAATTCGTGATGCTGCTCGTATCTTAATGGGTCAGTTATCTGTATTTGCTGATTTAGAAGGTGCACCTAGTGAAGTTGAAGTTAAATCAGCTCCACAAGTTGATCCTGTGTTATTGCGCCCAGTTGATGATTTAGAGTTGACTGTACGTTCAGCTAACTGCCTAAAAGCAGAAAATATATTTTACATCGGTGATTTGATTCAACGTACAGAGAATGAGTTGTTAAAGGCTCCTAATCTTGGCCGTAAATCATTGAATGAAATTAAAGATGTTTTGGCTACTCGTGGCCTGACATTGGGTATGAAATTAGAAAACTGGCCACCGGTTGGTTTAGAAAAAGCTTAATACAAGCTGATATTGAAGATATAGAAAACTTAAGGAATTACTATGCGTCACGGTAATAGCAATCGTAAATTAAATCGTACAAGCAGTCATCGTGCTGCAATGTTCCGTAACATGACAACATCTTTGTTGCGTCATGAAATCATCAAAACTACTTTGCCAAAGGCAAAAGAGTTGCGTAAGTTTGCAGAGCCGTTAATTACGCTTAGTAAAACTGCAACTTTGGCTAACCGCCGTCTTGCTTTCGATCGTTTACGTGATCGTGACATCGTAGGTAAATTGTTTGCTGAGTTAGGTCCACGTTACCTCACACGTAATGGTGGTTACTTACGTATCTTGAAATGTGGTTTCCGTAATGGTGATAATGCACCTATGGCACTTGTTGAGTTGGTTGATCGTCCAGATCCATCAACGGAAGCAGTAGTAACTGAGTAGGTCGTTTCAGTTGTTATAAAAACTAAAAAACCAGCTAGATTGCTGGTTTTTTAGTTTTAAGCGTATGTGTTGTATTGATGCTGTGTAGCCTCTATTTTGATAGTGTGCCTGCTTGAATTAACGCTAATATCTGTTCTGCACCAAATGGCCATTTAATCTCAGTGTTTGAACCATTTACTTGGATTACCGGAATCGTTGTGCCATAAGATTCTAGTAATTGATTATTCTCTGCAATTTCAATCGAGCGCCAAGTAATGTCATGATCATTTGCTATGCTGATTAGCATCGCTTCAGCTTCTTCACATAGATGACAGTGTGATGTGGTGTAAAGTGTGAGCGTTAACATGTTGGGTGTGGTTCCTATTGTGATGTTGTTTACAGCATTGTGCAATGCGGTCTAACGCAGATTTTTTGCTGAATGATTCTATTTTTAATAAAAAATAAATCATAATGGCGTAGTAACTAAATGAAAATAGTATTGGGTCATTATGGCAGACATTCAAGAAACCAAAGAGAGTTTAAGCGAGAGCCTGCAACAGGTTATTTCGCTTCTTGAAAAGCATCGCTTAATTGAAAATATGGTGCATAACCAAGAGATGTCTAATCATGAGCTGATAGAGTCTTTGGTCCATAAACAAAATCTGAACGAACTCCAGAAGAAACTAGAGCTGTTACACCCGGCAGATGTTGCTTATATTCTTGAGGCTTTACCTTTAGAGCAACGTTTAGATGTCTGGGAGTTGGTAAAGGCTGACCGAGACGGTGAAATCTTGCTTGAAGTGTCTGACGCAGTACGGCAAACGCTGATTGCAGACATGGACTCTGATGAGTTGCTAGCAGCCGCTGAACAGCTTGATACCGATGAGTTGGCTGACCTAGCTCCAGACTTGCCTAAGGACGTGTTACAGGACTTGCTAGATAGCCTAGACGCGCAGAATCGTGCCCGCTTGCAATCTGCTTTGTCTTATTCTGATGATGCTGTTGGTTCAATCATGGACTTTGATATCGTCACGATCCGTGAGGATATTACTTTAGAGGTCGCATTGCGCTATATGCGTCGTTTAGGTACCTTGCCTGATCATACCGATAAATTGTTTGTGGTGGATCGGCATGATGTGCTGCACGGGGTGTTGCCATTGAAGCGCTTAGTGGTGAGCGATTTAGACGCAAAAGTAGCTGATGTCATGTCTGAAGATGCTGTGATATTTCATCCGGAAGATATTGCAGATGACGCAGCAAAGGCGTTTGAACGTTACGACCTGGTGACTGCGCCTGTAGTGGATGAAAGTGGCAAGCTAGTTGGGCGTGTGACTGTGGATGCGGTGATGGACTTGATCCGTGAAGAGGCTGAGAGCGATATGCTTTCTATGGCCGGCTTGCGCGAAGAGGAAGACTTCTTTGCTTCTGTATGGAAATCTGTGCAAAACAGGTGGGCTTGGCTAGCGATTAATTTAATTACTGCATTAATTGCATCACGCGTAATTGGTTTATTTGAAGGGTCAATTGAGAAGATAGTTGCTTTGGCTGCACTGATGCCTATTGTGGCTGGTGTGGGCGGAAATTCCGGGAATCAAACCACGACCATGATAGTGCGTGGTTTGGCTTTGGGTCAGGTTGCCTCGCATAATATGAAATCACTGATTACTAAAGAGCTAGGCGTTGCCTTATTAAATGGCTTGCTCTGGGGTGGTGTGATTGGCGCAGTAGCATACGCACTGTATGGCAGTTATCCATTAGGTTTGGTCATGATGTCTGCAATGACGCTAAATCTGTTATTGGCTGCACTGATGGGCGTTGTGATCCCATTAATGATGAATAAGATAGGCCGTGACCCTGCGGTAGGTTCCAGCGTGCTGATTACCGCGATGACGGATAGTGGCGGTTTCTTTATCTTTTTAGGATTGGCCACTATATTCTTGATATAGATTTTTGATTTAATTTCTAGGTTTAGCAAACATGAGTAATCGCATCGATTTGATATGGCAAGAAATATTGGCTGATATTGGAACGCCTGTCGCAGGCTGGCAAATTGGTGTGATTGTGATGGCTTGTGCGATTGCCTGGATGATTAATGGTGCTATACGTGCCTATGTGATGAGTCATGCGCCTGAGAGTTGGAAAATAGGCATAGGCACATTCAATCGCCTGCTGTTTCCGTTATCCACCCTTAGTATCGTTTTATTCTCAAAATGGGTATTAGGACACTGGCAACATACGACTATGCTTCACCTTGCCAGTAATTTGCTTTTGGCGATGGCTGCGGTGCGCCTAGTGGTGTATGCCATGCGCTATATTATCGCGCCGGGTGGCGTGCTTAAGACGATAGAGCACACGCTTGCCACGATGATTTGGCTGGTGTTGGCATTGCATTTAAGTGGTATCTTGCCTGAGATGTTGGAGACACTAGAGGCAGTCAAATTCAAGATCGGTAAAAACCCCGTTAATTTATTACTTTTACTGCAGGGCTTGCTCACCATATTGATTACAGTTTTTGTAGCAATGTGGCTAAGTCGCGTTATTGAAAATAAACTGATGCAGGTGGCGCAGCTCAATGCTAATACCCGTGTGATGTTGGCTAAAGTGGTGCGCATTTGCTTGCTGTTTATTGCCGTACTGATTGGGCTTTCTGCTGTTGGCTTAGATTTAACTTTAATTTCCGTATTTGGCGGTGCATTAGGCGTGGGGCTGGGCTTTGGTTTGCAGCGTATCGCCAGTAATTATGTAAGTGGCTTTATTTTGCTGATGGATAAATCTATTAGCATTGGCGACATTGTGACTATTGACGTGCATTATGGAATTATTAAAGATTTACGTACACGCTATCTGGTACTGAAGAAGTTGGATGGTACTGAGGTGATTATTCCTAATGAAACCTTGATTATCAATCCTGTGATTAACCATTCCGGCATGGATAGAAATACCAGAGTGCAGGTGGCTGTGCAGGTCGGCTATGAGAGTGATTTGGAATTAGTGTTGCAGTTGCTGATTAAAGCGGCAGAAGATCACCCTAGGGTGCTGGTTACACCGGCGCCTGGCTCAGTTGTCACTGGTTTTGCTGAGAGCGGTATTGATGTGCGATTGACAGTATGGATTCATGATGCGGAAGAGGGCACCTCTAGCTTGCAGTCGGATCTGTTTATGGCGATTTGGCGCTTGTTTAAGGCGCATGATATATCTATCCCTTACCCACAGAGAGAAGTGCGCGTATTAGGTGGTTAGCGGTGGATTGGGTGCGTGGCTATGCACCATCCGCTGCCTAAAGTCTTGGAGTAAGGAAATATTCTTTAAGCAATAAAACATTAGGCAATAAAAAAGCTCACATATAGTGAGCTTTTTTATTGCTGAAATAACGAATTATTTCAATTTTGTTTCTTTGTACATAACGTGCTTGCGTACAACTGGGTCAAATTTTTTGATTTCTAATTTGCCTGGCATTGTACGTTTGTTTTTAGTAGTGGTATAGAAGTGACCTGTACCAGCACTTGACTCTAATTTGATTTTTTCGCGCATTTTACTTTCCTTTATTTGCTAAGTTAAGTTAGCAGCTTAAATCTTTTCGCCAGCAGCACGCATATCAGCTAAAACAGCATCAATACCGTTTTTGTCGATAGTACGTAGCGCAGCGTTAGTAATACGCATGCTTACCCAGCGATTTTCGCTCTCAACCCAGAATTTGCGGTTTTGCAAATTAGGTAAAAAACGACGTTTTGTTTTGTTTTGTGCGTGAGAAACATTGTTACCCACCATTGGCTTTTTGCCTGTTACCTGACATACACGTGCCATGGTTATCTCCAAGAACTCTATTTTTGAGAAAGAGCGTGATTATAGTACACATTCTTTATTTGTTTCAAGCTAAATATGTGTTTCTTTTCAGTAAATTCACATATTATTTTTTGTTAGTGTTTTCCGGTGCTACCAAAGCCACCTTCACCACGTTCTGAAGTATCAAAATCGTCTACTACATGGAACTCAGCCTGCATGACCGGTACGATGACCAATTGTGCGATTCGCTCCAACGGATTTAACTCAAACGCTGTATTGCCGCGATTCCAGCAGGATACCATCAGTTGCCCTTGATAGTCTGAATCAATTAGCCCAACCAGGTTGCCCAGTACAATGCCATGCTTATGGCCGAGCCCAGAGCGCGGTAAAATAAGTGCGGCATAATAGGTGTTGTCGATATGAATCGCCATGCCTGTAGGAATCAGCGTAGTTTCCCCTGGATTCAAAGTGATAGGTGATTCAATACAGGCGCGTAAATCCAGGCCTGCAGAGCCTGGCGTAGCGTAGGTAGGGAACTGGCTACGTAAACGGTCGTCTAGGATTTTTAGATCAATGAGTATGGACATAATGTTTGTATTTTTATAGTGATTGGCTCAGGTTTGTATTAAACACTAAATATGGTTAATAAAAAAGCCAGCATAATTAATATGGTTGCCGGCTTGAGTTGTTTGGTTACGTCTTTAGAATTTATACTGAGCGCTTAGGCCCAATAGGTAGTTTCTGCCTGCGGCAGGCTCGAAGAAGCGTAAGTTGCTATCGTTGACGCGAACGGAGCCAATATAGTCTTTGTCGGTGATATTTTCTACACGTAGGTATTCAGTTAAACGCCAATTTGCTAAGTTTTGCTCGAATCCTGCTCTGATGTTAAATATAGTGTATGAGGGAGCGGCGTCGGTGTTCGTGTCGTTGACATATACTTTACTGTTGTGACGCCCTTCAAGCGCTGTGCTGAAACCGAGAGGTTGATATTGCCATGCTATTTCACCGTAGATTTGGTTTTTGTATGTCCCAGCAATGCGATCCCCAGATTTTATAATCCCATTAGCCGAAGTAAATGCTGAGTCAAATTTTGCATTCAGTAAGGAATAGGATATATAAGTGGAGATGTTGTTAGAGAGTTGTGAGTCCACTGAAATTTCAGCGCCAGTGCGCTTGGTTTTATTGGCGTTGCTGTAAACTGATCTTCCGGAATCACTCGCACTCACAACAAGTTCATTATCAGTGGTGATATGAAAAATATTTAAATTGGCTTGGGAGTTGCTACTCAAGAATGTTTTTGCACCCAATTCGAAGTTGCGGCTCTCACTAGGTTTGAGGCTGAGATTAGGCGTGGCGCCTGTAAGCGTAGAATTGTAGGCAGCCTCAATAAATGTTGGTGTTTCAAATCCTTTACCATAATTGGCATACAGATTCAGTGTAGGGGTTAATTTCCATACAGTTCCTATTACGGGTGTGGTTTTTTGGTACTCTACGGAGCCACTATTGTTGCCATTATTACCAAGGCCGGTAATGAACTTGTCGTTAACCTCTAGCTTTACTTTGCTATGGCGCACACCTGCATGAATATCTAAATTGTCTAGAACTGATAGTTTCCCTTGCAGGTACTGGTCAAAATTAGTTGATATGTTTTCTTCATCTCGATTTAAATAGCGGGCGTTGCTGGTTGGACGTTTAACGCCGTTGTCTGCATTGATGTCTAGCCTATCGTCATTCATTTTTCCGTAGGTCAAGCCAAAACTAATGTTGTAAGGACGTGCAAAGATGCTTCCTTTGTTATCCCACCTCAAGTCGCTACCCCAAAAGTCTCTTGAAATTTGACTGGCGCGCCCGTTAGCATTTACAGGAGGGGATGATGCTAATCCAAGGTATTGTAAGTTCTCTCTTGTGCCAACATAGCTTACTAGATGTATTGTGTTATTTTCGTTAAAAGCGTGTTCAAGATTGAAGCCAGCTTGTGTGTGGCTCCGGCTTACTCTTGTGTTTGCATCAAGAGATTGTTTTGAAACACCTTTGGGGTCTGAGAATGCAGATGGCTCATTTGTGCTTGCAATACGCTTGAGTCCACCAGGGTCTTGTGCTTTTTGTTCAAACCAATTCACAAGAGCTGTCAGCTTAGTATCTTCGCTAATGTTAATTTTGAATTTTGCAGTTGCTTGCTTTTTATCACTAGCGCTATGGTCACGGTAGCCATTGGTTTCAAAATTAGAAACATTGAGTAGATATTCTATGTTTTCTGCGGTGCCTGCCGCATCTATAATTTGGCGTTTAGTGTCATAGCTACCAAACATGACGGTTGCACCCACTTCTGGTGTTTTTGGCGCATCTTTAGTCAGCATTTGGATTACGCCGCCAGAGGAGTTGCCGTATAGCGCAGAGAATGGGCCGCGCATCACTTCTATGCTTTTGATTGCGGATAAATCAACGACTCCAGGCTGACCTTGGCCATCTGGCATGGTGAGTGGAATGCCATCTACATAAACGCGTACGCCGCGTACACCAAAGCTTGAGCGGGAGCCAAAGCCACGGCTGGAGATTTGTGGATCTTGTGCCGATTGTGTTCTATTTTGTGCGGTGATGCCAGGAACGCGAATTAAGCTTTCGGAAAGCGTCATTTGCAGTTGGCCATTCTGAATGTCTTTGCTTTCTACTACATCAATCGCTACTGGTAGGTCGAAGCTATTTTGTTCTACGCGTGTTGCGGTAACGACTACTGGGGCTGTGACGATTTTTTCAGTTGTTTCTGCTTGCGCTTGTTGCGAGATGCTAAAGGTGCTGAGCACGGCAAGCGTGAGCGCGCTGTATTGAAATGTGGTGGTGTATGACATATGTTGCCTTAGAAGTTTTTTAAATCTGTTAGTAATTATTTGCTGCGATTTTAGTGCTTAAACCACGTCAAGGAATCAGGATTTTCATGAGTTGCCGGATGCTCTTAGCTATGTTTGATTTATATCAAACATAGCGGTGGGTTAGGGGTGATTAATCTTAGTTTTATTAAGGATGGTGTAATTTAGAGCATGGTTGCCACATGCACTAATATCGACCTGGCAACTTGAATTTTAGCCGCTGGATCAAGTGGGTGTGTGCCATCTTTATCTAGCAAGCATACTTTGTTGTTATCGCTACCCATGGCCTCGCTAGTAAGGTTAGCCACAATAAGCGGTAGTTTTTTCTTTAGCCGCTTTGCTTCTGCATATTCCAGCAGATTTTCAGTTTCAGCCGCAAAGCCTACACAGAAAGGTGGGTTGGGTAGGCTTGCCACTTCCGCGATAATATCCTTATTGCGCGATAATTCTAACGATAATGACTGTTCACTTTTTTTGATTTTCTGTTGCTGTACGTGGGTTGGGCTGTAATCAGCAACGGCGGCGACACCAATGAAAATGTCTTGGTTGGCGATGTTTTGCATCACGCTTTGGTACATTGCTGCTGCTGAGGTGGCCGGGATGTTGCGCACACCATTAGGCGGGTTTAGCGCAGTTGCGCCGCTTACCAGCGTGACATCTGCGCCCATTTCATAGGCGGCTTGTGCGATGGCGTAGCCCATTTTTCCGGAGCTTAAATTAGTGATGGCGCGCACTGGGTCTATCATTTCTAAGGTAGCGCCTGCAGTAATCAGTATTTTTTTACCTTTGAGCAGCTTGGGTTGAAAGTGCGCTTCAATTAAGGCAAGCAAATCTTCTGCTTCTAACATGCGGCCTAAGCCAACTTCACCACATGCTTGCTCGCCACTATCTGGCCCAAGGGTGCTGATACCGTCTTGTAGCAATTGCGTGATGTTGCGCTGAGTGGCGGGGTTCTCCCACATTTGTTTATTCATGGCCGGTGCAACTAATAAATCACAGTCTCTAGCTAGGCAGAGGGTGGAAAGTAAATCGTCCGCACGACCCTGCACGAGTTTAGCAATGAAGTCTGCACTCGCTGGGGCGATCACAATTGCGTCAGCTGCACGGCTCAATTCAATATGAGGCATGCCGTTAGGGATGGATGCATCCCACATGTCGGTAAATACCGGTTTGCCAGAAAGCGCCTGCATTGTGACCGGTGTAATAAATTGGCAGGCAGCCTGTGTCATCACAACCTGTACTTCAATATCATTCTTTACCAATAGGCGCACGAGCTCGGCCGCTTTATAAGCGGCGATTCCGCCGGTGATTCCCAATACGATAGATTTTTTATTTTGCATAATGCTGGTCATTCATGTAAGTCATTCATTCTAATACGAACATTGTTTTGTATAAAATATTCTTTATGCTTCATCTAAACTAAAGAAAATGTTTTATAGTGGATGTAACAAAAATCAATAATAATCATGCGGCTAATACACAATGTGGCGTAAATTCAGAATCATTATTCTGTTGTTAATTTTGGCAACAGCACTGCAAGAACTGTGGCTGGATAAAGCGGATTTGGCTTGGAAGCATAATCTTTATGTTGCTTTTTATCCAATTAATGCCGATGGCAGCGAGGAAGTTAGTGCTTACTTGCGGACTTTGAGTCGTGAAGATTTTGAGCCAATGGCTGAGTATTTTGCAGAAGAGGCCTCGTCTTATCAATTAGATTTGCGGCGCCCGATAGAGGTGCAACTAGGGGCGGTGGTGGATGAGCTGCCGCCAGAGCCACCTAGAAACGGCGGCATATTGAATACAATGCTATGGAGCTTAAAGTTCAGATGGTTTGCCTGGCAAAATAGCCCTAAGGTAAATATTAAGCCAGATATCCGCTTGTATTTGTTGTATCACGACCCTAACACCATCTCAATGTTAGGTCACTCTACCGCGCTTAATAAAGGGCGCATCGGACGTGTCAATTTGTTTGGTAGCGCTGCATATGCCAAAAAGAACTTGGTAGTCACTGCCCATGAGTTGTTGCATACATTGAATGCGACAGATAAATACGATTTACATAATAACTTGCCTATTTATCCTGATGGTTATGCTGAGCCACATAAGATGCCGCTATATCCGCAGAATTTTGCTGAGCTAATGGGTGGGCGTGTGCCACAAAGTACAGCCGAAGCTTATATTCCTAAAAGTTTGAGGCACACATTGATAGGTGAGCAAACTGCACGTGAAATTGGCTGGCTTAAATAGGCTTTATTAGCAATGTGCCAGGCGACCATGCTGATTGAAGATAGGTGCATAACTGAGGTTGGGCTGTAGCGCCAGTGTGGAAATATTGAAAGGGGTATGGAGTGGCAATTACTGATTGGCCTGCAAGCGAGCGCCCAAGGGAGAAGTTAATCGAGCTAGGTGCGGAAGCGTTATCAGACGCTGAGTTGCTGGCAATTTTCTTGCGCGTAGGTGTGGTTGGCAAGAGTGCGGTGGATTTAGCGCGTGATTTGCTGAGTCAGTTTGGTAGCCTGAACGGTATATTTGCGGCAAGTGAGCAGGCCCTAAGCCAAGTGCATGGCATTGGCATCAGCAAGTATGTGCAATTGCAGGCAATTTTTGAAATGAGCCGTCGTGCATTAAATGAGCAATTGCAACAGCGCGATGTGTTTCAATCACCGCAACAGGTGCGCGATTATTTAGTGCTTAAATTAGGCGCGCTGACACGTGAGGTGTTTATGGTGCTGTTCTTGGATGCGCAAAATCGTCTGCATGCAGCAGAAGAGCTATTTAGCGGTACACTGACTCAAACTAGCGTCTATCCTAGAGAGGTTGTCAAGCGTGCGATTCATCATAATGCTGCCAGTGTTATTTTGGCGCATAATCATCCATCAGGTGCTGTACAGCAAAGCGCGGCAGACGAGTTGTTAACGCAGCAATTGAAGCAAGCCTTGGCTTTGGTAGATGTCCGCGTGCTAGATCATTTTATTGTGGCGGGCAATCAAACGCTGTCGTTCGCTGAGCGTGGTTTGTTGTAAATAAAAGCTAAAAATAGTAAATAGGAAAAGTGTATGTTGATTAATGCTGCGCACTGGTTAAATTTAGCGGTTGCTTTGGGCATAGGCTTGCTGATTGGCGCCGAGCGTGAGCGTAGTAAGGGCAGCGGTGGTGATAGCACGATTGCCGGTGTGCGTACCTTTACCATTGCATCTTTGCTTGGTGCGGTGAGCACTTCGATCAATTTCTGGTTACTCGTTGTCTCCATTATTTGTGTCACCATTTTTGTCGCAACCGCTTATTACTCAAGAAAAGATGACGACCCTGGGCTAACCACAGAAATCAGTCTTATTTTTACTGTGATTTTGGGCGGATTAGCCATGACTAGCGCTTCTATGGCTGCTAGTTTGGCCGTGGCTGCCGCGATATTGCTTGCTGCAAAACAGCCGATACATGGCTTTGTGCGGGGTGTGGTGACCAAGGATGAGATGATTGATTTCTTGATTCTGGCTGCCGCTACCTTGATTGTATTGCCGCTGGTGCCCAATGAGCTGATAGGCCCTTTTGATGCGATTAACCCCCGTAACTTATGGTTGATCGTGATATTGGTCATGTTTATTGGCGCACTGGGGCATTTAGCGCTAAGGTTACTTGGCAGCCGCACTGGCCTGCCGCTGGTGGGGTTAGTCTCTGGGTTTATTTCCAGTATCGCCACGATTGGCGCGATGGGCGCACGTGTAAAAAAAACACCAGAGCTAATGGGGACGGCGGTAGCTGGTGCAACGTTATCCAGTTTATCAACAGTATTGCAGCTGGTGATGTTGTTGACAGCAATTCACCCATTAACCTTGCATGCATTAAAAATACCTTTGTTGTTTGGTGGCTTGTCCATCGGGATATATGGGCTGGTGGTGACATTAAATTCATTTCATCATCACACGCCTGAGCTAGGTAAGCCTAGCAGATCATTTAGTGTCAAAACAGCGCTGACTTTAGCTTTGGTGATTGCGGTGGTGCTGGTCGCTTCGGCTGCGCTTAAGGTGTGGTTTGGTCAAGCGGGTCTGGTGGTGGCTTCTGGCGTTGCTGGCTTGGCAGATGTACACGCCTCTACAATTTCAGTCGCCTCTTTAGCTTCCACAATTAAAATCACGCCTGCCAATGCCGCAGTGGCAATCCTAGTGGCTATTTCAACTAATGCTATCTCTAAAGCAATTACAGCGTTGGTGACAGGTGGAAAAGCATTTTTTCAGCAGGTGACATTGGGTCTTGTGCTTCAGGTGTCGGTGATGTGGATGGGTTGGTGGTTGTTTTAATTTTTTGCGTATTACATGCCGATAAGTAAAATCGACATTGCGGTTATATGCATCGCTCGCTTGTAGCCAAAGCACTTTGATACGCAACTTATTGTTGATAAAACTCAGTTAAAACAACCAGTTCCAAAATTTCAGATAGTAGGGATGTATCTGTGTGATTTATACTATGGGCAATTTCTATCATTTAACTCAAAACGCATAAATTACATGAACAAAAATATCAAAACCATGCTTTGGATTGCCGTTGCATCGCTGGGTGCATTTGCTGTCGCTGGCATAGCGCTGAACCGCGGCGAAAGCATTAATGCATTATGGTTAATTACCGCTGCTGTATGTGTATACGCGATTGCTTATCGTTTTTATGCAGCATGGATTGCCGCCAAGGTGTTGGTCATAGACGAAACCCGTGCCACGCCAGCAGAGCGGCTGGATAATGGTCGAGATTTTGTGCCTACTAATAAATGGGTGGTGTTTGGCCATCACTTTGCCGCAATTGCAGGCCCCGGGCCTTTGATTGGGCCCACGCTGGCGGCGCAGTTTGGTTATTTGCCAGGCACATTATGGATTTTAATTGGCGCGGTATTGGGCGGTGCAGTGCAGGATATGGTCACGCTGTTTTTCTCTACGCGTCGCAATGGACGTAGCCTAGGGCAGATGGCGCGAGATGAAATAGGCGTGGTTGGCGGTAGTGCCGCACTCATTGGCACTTTTCTCATCATGATTATCTTAATTGCAGTGTTGGGGCTAGTGGTGGTTAACGCCATGAAGCACAGTCCTTGGGCAACCTCAACCGTGGCTGCAACAATCCCGATTGCGATGATTGTCGGGGTTTATATGCGCAATATTCGTCCCGGCCGCGTATTAGAAGCTTCTATTATTGGCGTGGTTTTATTATTGCTCTCAGTTGTGTTGGGTGGCTGGGTGGATCATCACGAAACCTTGCGTTCGCTATTTGATCATGATGGATTGCCTTTAGCTTACGGCATTATTCTGTATGGTTTTGCGGCGGCAGTTTTGCCTGTATGGCTGCTCTTGGCACCGCGTGATTATCTTTCTACCTTCATGAAACTCGGCACCATTATGCTACTGGCGATTGCCATCGTGATTCTGCGTCCAGATATGCATATGCCTGCTGTGACACAATTTGTGGATGGTACAGGGCCGATTTTTGGCGGCAAGCTGTTCCCTTTTGTTTTTATTACCATTGCTTGTGGTGCTATTTCAGGTTTTCATGCCTTAATTGCATCTGGCACCACGCCCAAATTATTAGGTAATGAACGCGATATCCGCATGATAGGGTATGGCGGCATGTTGCTAGAAAGCTTCGTTGCCATTATGGCGATGATTGCCGCAACGGTGCTGGAGCCTGGCGTGTTCTTTGCCATCAACAGTCCTGCGGGTGTGGTGGGTAAAGAAGCAGTCGATGCCATTGCAAAAATTAACAGCTGGGGCTTTGCGGTGACGGTAGAACAAATGCAGCAGCTTGCCAATGATATGGGTGAGTCCACCTTGTTCTCGCGTACTGGCGGTGCACCTAGCTTGGCGGTGGGTATGGCAAGTATTTTTGGCAGTGCTTTCGGCAAAGAGTTATTGGCGCTTTGGTACCACTTTGCCATTATGTTTGAAGCGATATTTATATTGACCACGCTGGATGCAGGCACACGGGTCGGCCGTTTTATGTTGCAAGACTTATTGGGCAACTTTAACAAAAAACTGGGTGAAACTTCATATACGCCTTCGGTAATATTAACTAGCAGTATTGTAGTGGCAGGCTGGGGTTACTTCTTGTATATTGGCGTGATAGACCCGAATGGTGGCGTTAATATTTTATGGCCGCTATTTGGCATTGCGAACCAAATGCTTGCGGCCATTGCCTTATGTGTAGCAACAGGCATTCTAGTGAAGTCTGGTAAGTTGAAATATGCGTGGGTAACAGGTTTGCCGCTGGTCTGGTTGGTAACCATTACCACCTCAGCGGCTTATGAAAAGATTTTTAGTGCTGATGCGCGGGTGGGCTTTTTTGCCGCGGCGAATGACATGGCCGCAAAGTTGGCGGCAGGAACATTGCCAGCTGATAAAGTAAGCGTTGCACCGCAATTGATATTTAACCAGCACTTAGATGCTTACCTCACCATGTTTTTTGTGGTGGTGCTGTGGGTGGTAATACTGGATATGGTGCGATTATGCCTGCGCTACTTGAGTGGCAAGCCGGTATTGCAGTTATCAGAAGTGCCGCATGAACCAAGTCGCTTAGTAGAAAACTGGGTGCGCGATTAGTAGGGGATTGGTATGTTAAAGATGTTAAAGAAATTATGGTGCTATGTGCGCCATGTTTCAGGTGACGATGCTTATGAGCAATACTTGAAACATCATGCCGAGTTTCACCAAGCCACGGTAGATGCGCCGCCAGCACTGTCGCGCAAAGAGTTCTTTAAGCTATGGCAAGATAGCAAATGGAAAGGTATTAACCGATGCTGTTAAGCTCGGTTAGTGCGCAGCCGTTAGATGAAGCGCAAGTTTTCCGTGTGATAGAAATGGCGTGGGAAGACCGTACCCCGTTTGAAGCAATCGCTTATCAGTTCGGCCTGAATCAAGATGGTGTGATTAAGTTGATGCGCGCTCACTTAAAGCTCAGCTCATTTAAGTTGTGGCGTGCTCGCACCCACGGGCAAACGACCAAGCACGCAAAACTAAGGCCTAGTGCAGTCACTAGGCATAAAGCAAATCACCGAATAAAACAGTTTTAAAAGCGTTAAGCCTATGGGCTAGGCTAAGTGAGCACTCACTGAACTCGCCTGCGCTCCTCATGTACCTCTGCCATCACCACTCTGCGTTCTGGGCCTGCATATTCCACATACTCATCATAGCTTAACTCAGTCACTTCAAAGTCAGACTTTGAATGGCTGTTGTGGGTACTGATAAACGCTGGATTTGCCTGACGTGACTTAGCCGTTTGATGGTTTCTAAAAAACACAAGCTTTAGAAGTTTCTTAATCATAGGGCTCCTTACATTAACAGATCAATAACCCGTCAGATAATAAGCCTAATGATTCGCTGCGCCAAGTTAACAATTGTTAACTGAAGGTTGGGAGAGGGGGCTAGCCAGTAGGTGTACCTAGAAACAGATTGTAGGTACACCATACAGCTAAGATAGTTGAATCAGGTTGCTATACTGTGCCGCCTGTACTAAAAACCACGTTTTTTATTGCACAAGGCAAACATCACCACGCCAATTAAAATCATCGGCAAGCTTAGCCATTGGCCCATACTTAAGCCCATAGAGAGTAAACCTAAGTAATCATCTGGCTCACGTGTGTATTCCACAATAAATCTGAAGCTACCGTAACCGATTAAGAATAAAGCCGAAATAGTGCCTGTTGCACGTGGCTTTGCGGCATATATCCAAAGGATTAAGAACAGCAGCACGCCTTCAAGTGCAAATTCATATAACTGTGATGGGTGGCGTAATGCAGTGTCCACTTTAGGGAAAATCATGCCAAATGACGCGTTGGTGACTCTGCCCCACAATTCTGCATTGATGAAATTACCCATACGGCCAGCACCCAAACCAATTGGGACTAATGGCGCAACAAAATCCATGGTTTTTAGCCAGTTTTGCGGATATTTTCTGCCAAAAAGCCACATGGCCACAAGCACCCCTAAGAAACCACCATGAAAGCTCATGCCGCCTTGCCACACTGCAAAAATCTCTGTGGGATGGCTAGAAAAATAGCTGAATTGATAAAACAGCACATAGCCTAGTCGCCCACCAATGATCACACCTAATGCACCAAAAAATAGTGCGTCATCAAGCATTTGCATGGTCCAGCCATGCCATTTTCTATGGTTGATTTGGTATCTGCCTAAAGCTAAGAATGCTAGGAAACCAAGCAAATACATTAAGCCATACCAATGGATGCCAAAAGTACCAAGGTGAATCGCAATAGGGTCAAACTGGGGGTGAACAAACATGAGCGCTAACATCAATTGAATAGAAGTGAGATTCTACCTAAGTTTTGTGAGTTCACAATGACTTAGTTGCGCTGATGTGGTTTTATGCAACCCACTAAGCGAGTCACTAATGCTCTCTTAATGGGTAAGTTGGTGATAAAAATTACACTTGTGCAATATTCAGGCTTGCTCTGGCTTCAGCCATTGTTTGCTCAGAATCTTTTAACACATAGCCTTTTTCTAACATTCTCGTCATGTACTGTTTATTGTACAAAAAGGAAACAATCAGTTGCCATAAACCAAAAGTGAACAGCGTAAACAACATATGCAGGGCAGCAACGCCTAGCTCGCCCCTAAATAAAGGCACTAACCATCCAAAAAAGAGATACGTCCAACTATATCCAAAGTAGCCATTCCTAGTGAGGCCATTAATTGGATGTTGAATGATTACTTTTTTTGCCATGTTGCTTTCCTTTTCTTATTATGTAGCTTAGTTATTATGTAACTGAGAAGTCATTGCAAAAGACCTGACGTTTTGAGTTTAACAGCTTGTGCGGGTTTTTGTGTGGCTCAGCAGAGTACAAGATATGCATCAAACTTTTACCACTATTGTAGATGCCATAAAATCACCTAGCCTACGATCTGAGCCGAAAAAGATAAAAAACCAATCAAAAATATCCAATGGAAAAGTAATGTTTCTTAGAAATGACTGAAGTAATGAATAGGGCTGCATTGTTTCTTTATTAACCACTTTTATCTTTAACAGCATTTTCCCAATACTTTGGCCATTCGGTAATGCATCTGAAAAGAGGAAGTAAATCACACCTATTGTGACTGCTATCAAAATAGAAGCCTCTTTACCAATGATTGCGTGTAGCAAATAAAAGGGAGTAATTGCCAAGATGTAGGCAATTATTGCATCAATAAACTGACCTTGGAATCTCTACCTAGGCGAGCTAATTTTATTGTTGTGCTTTGCAAGCTCAATTATTACTTCTTTTTCCTAACGGTGGCATTCAAAAGCAGACAGGCTGGGAAGTTGGCTGATTGTCCGTGGAGTGAAAGGTTAGGTCGACGAGCCATGTATTTCCTTTCGAAGTTGGCCAATAAGCGCTTGAGTAAGCCTCGAGATCATCACGATCATTAGCCTTTCATCGGACGATACACGTTCGGTCCAGCCATAAGCCTGTCTTATATCTTGATTGGTACTCCATCGGTCATGAACTGCCACTAGGTCAGCAGGGTACTTACTCCAGACAATTTCATGATCTCTGAGAAGGAGGGAATTCAAGATGTCGTCGCATATTTCTGCGACTCTTGGTGTACCTTGTAACCGAAGACTATTCAGATCGGCATTAAGTTGCCAATAGATATCTTGTGTACTGTGCTTCTTCAAAAAACGAGCAATTCGATCTTCAAACTCCTGAATCTCTCCATCTGTAGTTAAATGATCTGTCATGGAGCCGATGGTGAGTATTTGGCTAATAACAGGCGCCTTGATGTGATCTATCTTTTCAAGGAGTGCGGTGTAGGCCAGCACACGATACTCAAATTGTTTCTGTGCAATAGCTTCCCTTGCTTGAGAATTAGTTGTGTAGTAGCTGCCCATAATTGAAAAGATACCTGCGAGGACTGCCGTAAGAACAGCCATTAGATAGGGATTGGGGGTGGGCGCTACTTTTGTTGCTTCCATTTTTGCTGACTTGGTAGTAACTCTAGCCATATCTACGCGACCTAACGTTTTAGTTAAGGGACGTCATTAGGCGTCCCGCTTGATGGATGGGCTAGGCTCCGATGTGGACATTATTGAAATGCCATAGGGGCGACCAATTTGCAGTACGTTTCTGAGTTTTTGATTGTCGGCGTTGCGTCAGCTTTGAGTTTGAATACTGTCTTAATGCCTTCATAGTGTTCCCATATTCCTGGCAATGTATCTATTTTTTCGGTTAGCAAATCATAAAGTGGTTTATGTAAGGGGCTAGTGAAGTCATACGTTGGAACTACGGCGCAAACTTTTACGTTAGGCTTGCTCGTTAGGGTCACAAGCTCACTAATAAATCTCGGCTTCATTTCTTCGCTATCCGTGATTGTTTGCACAGCGATAGACTCTTGGCCGAACGATGTGAACTGAACCTGTCCCGCGCTAAATAAAAAAACTAGTATTAGTTCATTCATAACATTCCTTCTTTGTAAAAGTTGAAAAACGCCTAACGTTTGAATTAAGATACCGTCTTACCTGTCAAGCATTCTTAACAGCATAATTAGCATCAAAGGGTTTGCCTGACTTCAGCACCCCATAAATAATATGCAGTAACTTACGCATTACCGCGCCAATAATCAGC